>Ga0210377_10001527_pt1 | contig 21161 bp, 14 predicted proteins | sample PLM4_65_b1redo_FD_155480 | JGI IMG/M metagenome (GOLD analysis project Ga0210377, IMG submission 155480) | Groundwater sediment microbial communities from an aquifer in East River, Colorado, USA - PLM4_65_b1 redo | ecosystem: Environmental > Terrestrial > Soil > Riparian zone | place: USA: East...
AGACTGTGGGAAACGAGGTCCGGGTCTTCCTCGTGGACGCCGGGGGTCAGGCGGTCCTCCTGCACTCTCACATAGGATCTGAGCGCATCAAGCTCATATCGCGTCCCGTGGGGGACGAAACGAACTATGCCGGGCACAAGGGAGAAATTTCGGTGGAACTGGACGCGGGCTCGCGGCGGGTCGTCTTTGCCTCCTCCTCTGGCGGGGACGCGGGGATGAAGGTCATTTTCGATGCGGCCTCGGGGTTCATTGAGATTGCAGGTCCGGTTGTGGCCCGGCTCAATGTCGGTGTGCTGGAGATCCTTGGGCGCACGACGATGAAGGGAGACTTGCTCGTCGAGGGGGATCTGCTTGTTGAAGGAGACTCGTTAATCTGTGGAGAAAAGATCGGAGGGGAGGCAGCATGAAGTTTGAGCCTATCGTAGCCGCGAATTTCGACTTCGATATCGGTCTGCCTTATTTTCATCTGGTGGTCAAACGGCTGTGTTGGCCGCTTCTCGTGGAAGGCGGCACAACCTTTCCGCACAAGGAGCGTTGTCTTCGTGTGGAAATCGTTCTCTGTGAGGATATTCCGTACAACGACTGGTTCGAAAAAATGTTGACGGAGACGTTCACTGGAGTGTTGACCTGTATGGATCGAAAAGGGGCGGAAAAACTGATTGTAACCTTCCACAACATGAAGCTCGTCGAGCGTGGTTTTGATCTGGATTACACCAACTTGGGGCCGCTCAGGGCGAGGCTGGTTTTTCGCTACGACCATATCGAGGAAAAGCTGTTACCACCAACCGAGGTCATCACAACAATCTGATGTCCATTCAATCCGAGATAGACCGCAATCTGACCGAACGTGGCCGGTTTTTGCATTCGTTCGTAATTTCCGGTGAATCGGGAGACGCGAATGTTCCTAAAGACGTGCATGTACGTTTCTACGGTTGTACGATTGGGTCACTCAATTTGAACGGAAACAACAACGTTTTTCTTGAAGGAGGAGTATGCGCAGCGATTGTGGCAAAAAGTTCGTCTCTGATGTCGCGTGGAACTGGATTTACGGGGGAAGCCTCTCTTGACGAACAATCGAAAGCCGATCTTTTCGGTGGCTCCATCACCGCCCCGTGGAGATTCAAAGCCCGGTCATTTTTCCGTGGAGACAATCTCACGTTTTCTGGCGGTGATATCGCGCTCGATTTCCAAGCAGGCTCGCAAGGGCGTGTCACGCGCTCCACGTTTTCAGGGCACGGAACCGCGGCTGTAAAAGCCGCTGCCGGGTCCTATGCCTTACTTTCGAATTGTGCGTCGGTCAAGGGTACGCGGGCGTTGTGGGCGACTGATCGTGGAGTCATTCAAGCCATTGAGTGTGCGCTTGTCGAGGGAACGGGGCTTTACGCGTTACAGGTCGAGGACTACGGGCGTATCGAGGCGTTGAACTGCGCGCTCGTCAAAGGAGCCGTCAACGCTGGATACGGCGATACCTATGGGTTCCTGAGCCTGCAAAAATGCACGACGATTCTTGGGGCTGGAAATTCAGCCATCTTTCTCGATAACCATGCCGGGGCGGAGATACGGTTCTTCGATACGTGCGAAGGTCAGGGGGATTCGGCGATACGTACAACGAATCTGAATTCGGTTTTCGTGCTCGGAGGGGCGTTACTCCGGTCGGGAGCCAAGGACGGTCTGGAGCTAAAAGGAGGCTCAACCGGGCAGATTGTCAGCGTTGTGCTGGTCAAAGGTGCTGGACGGCATGGGGTGCATCTCGAAAGCAACTCTGAATTGTATGTCAACGACGTGGTAAACATCGAAGGTGCCCAAGAGGGATTTTTCGCGGCCGATGGGTCGTTGCTCAACATGCATGACGTGGCTGTGGTAAAGGGGCTTGGAAGTCATGGTGGAACGATCAGCGGCGCGTCAAAGGCGGCACTCTTTGTCGATACGATCATCGGGGAAGCTGGCCACGGGTTGAATCTTTCGGGAAAATCGCGTGTCGTGTTGAAAGGTCCTTCGCTCGTCAAAGGTAATTCAGGTCACGGCGTTAGCCTTGGCGCTGAATGCGAGATTGTCGTGTCACAAGCTGAATCGGTGTCCGGGGAAGCAGGCGACGGGATCAACGCTGGTGCTTCCTGCAAGGTCATCACGAACAAGAGTACTGTTGTCGGAAAGGCAGGAAATGGCATTACAGCGGGGGCCGGAACGACGGTTCATGCCACATCCTGCGCCAGCATTCTTGGACAGGCTGGCCATGGGATAGACGCCACGGATTCTCTCGTGCGTTTGCGGAAAGTGGCGTCTATTTCAGGACTGGCCGGGCACGGGATCAAGCTAGTCAACCCGGATTTTGAAATGGTTCTGTGTCCGGACGTTTCTGGCATCGAAGATGGGATCAACGCAGTTGGGCGAGGTGCGGGTTCTGACAGCCTGAAAGTCGAACGGTGTGTCGTGGTAGGGACCAGTACAGGGCTCAACGTGACGAAAGTGAAGGTTAGTAGTTACGGGTCTAAGTACACCGGTTCTACGTCTTTGCTGGCTGTACAAGCTCATGTCATCGTTTCGGAAGATGTTTTCGATGGTGATGCGACGATCTTGCAGACTGTGTACGAGGAGCGAAACTCCAAAATTGACGGAGACTTGACGTACGATGACGCGTCTGTTTTTACTGTCAAGGGCGAGGTTACTGGAGATGTGGTTTTCAACAATACTGGAATTCTTTCGGTAAAGGGAATTACCAAGGATCTGACCGCTACAGATTCCGCGTTGTTGTTGCTTAAATCAGCGGCACAGGCGGTAGAGTTAACGGATGCTGTGGCGCTTTTAGTCAAGACAACGGCGCAGGGAATAGACGTGACGGATGCAGTGGCTTTTCTCATCAAGGCTACCGCGTCGGGGATGTCACTTTCCAACGCGGCGGCAATCCTCGTCAAGGCTACCGCGTCGGGGATGTCACTTTCCAACGCGGCGGCAATCCTAGCTAAATCAGGGGCTGGAATAATCTCTGGAAGCGGTTCTGTTGTTTCTGCTTTGGGGGGCACTCCCCAAATCGGAGTGGATTTCGTTGACCTTGAATCGGATCTCATCAAAATTCAGGACAAGACCGGTGCTTCGATGACCTTCGCTGGTTCGAGCATCACTACAAACGAGTAAAAAAATCATGGCATGTCCACAGCTTCCTGAATCACTCAACGGGCAAATCCAGACACTTCATGCGCGTTGTCAGGCTTTGGAAAAACGTGTAGCGACGTTAACGGCTGCTCTTACTTCGACGACTTCTTTTCTATCCACCGTGGCCGGAATAGTCGGTGTTTCGGTTCCGGGGGTGGTCGGCACCATCGCTACCTCACCGTTGGATCTGGCGGCTCTTGCGGGGCTGGTTCCAGCCGTTCCAACGATTCAGCTTGCCGGACTCATGCAGGCTCTTGATACGGTAGGTAACCCTTTGGATTTCGGGCTTCCAGCTTTTCCCGGTGGGGTTTTTCTAGACTTAGCCAATGACGCGGCCTGCGGGCAGCTTCATACCTCTATTTTCGTGAAGCCATGACTATCCTCTTGGAGAGAGTGCTGCGTGGTGGCGTCGTTCGATCTGTCTGAAGCCTCAGCCAATGTCATCGGGACAGGGGCGAAAGTACCGTTTGCCTTTGGTATAGGAAAAAGCGTTCGCTCGGTCACGACAGCGAATGGGCTAGACAAAATTCTAGATTCCATTAAAACGATTCTTCAGACCCGCCCCGGTGAGCGTTTCATGGTGCCTGATTTTGGGTGTTTGACCGGGGATACTCCAATTCCGCTTTTGGACGGCACGGTAGTTCTTATGCGGGATCTTGTAGGCCGAGAGGTATGGGTCTATGGGAATGATGGGAATTATGTAGTTCCTGTGAAGACCGATGGCGCGGTGTCTAGGGGGTTCAAGCAGGTCGTACGAGTTCTTCTGGACGATGGGGCTGAACAACTATGCACTCCAGATCACCTGTTTCTTTTGCGGGACGGAACGTATCGAAGAGCGGATGCTTTGTCTTCTGGCGATTCGCTCATGCCTCTTTATCGCCAGATCAACCGACGAGGATATGAGGAGACTTATATACCGTGTATTGAAAAATGGGTTCCTACTCATCGTCTGTTGATTCCCAAAGTTATGAAGGGAAAAGTTGTTCATCACGCTGATTTTAATAAGCGTAACAACGCGCCAGAAAATCTTGTGGTTATTGGGAAGATTAAACATTTCGAACTGCATTCGGTACACGCACGAGAAACGGGTATTCTCCACGCGCTGTGGTCCAGTCGTGAGGGACGAGAACGCATGTTAAACGTGGTTCGCAGAACCATTCAGCGGCATAATACACGCTACAAAGAAGACTGTGCCTATCGAGAGGATATTAGGGTGAAGCGTGCCATCAAGCTTCGTGCTTTTCACGCGAGGCGCCGTTTGGAAAATACTGCTGCGCGGGTAGAGAAGGAGCGGTGGAAGGAGCAGGTTCGACAGGAGAAATTGAAAAGGGCACATCTTATTCGTTCTGAAAATGCCCGTCAGTTCGGTGTTCCTCGTTTGATCGCGTGGAGTCGTAGTGAGGCGGGGCGGACAAATGCCAGACAGCTTGGAAAAAACAAACTTAAGTCCGTAACTCGTCAGGGTATATTGGAGTTTGCGACTCCGCTGACCTTTGACGGAAACCGTGCTGAATTAGTCACTTATGTCTGCCAACATTTTCAGCTTTCGCGTGCGGCTTTGAAGCGTCGTGTGGCTCTTTCAGAATTAGCCCCGCAGGTTGCGAAGGGAAACAAGTGGCACAACCATAAAGTCGTGTCTGTGGAACCATTGGCGCTAGAGTTGGAGGTTTTCGATCTCGTCAATACACGTACACAGAATTTCGCTGTAGGAGCAGGTGTTTTTGTTCATAATAGTCGGCTGTACGATCTCGTGTTCGAGCCGAACGATAATATCACAACCGCTCTTCTCAATTTCTACACTGTCGAGGCGCTCAAGAAATGGGAAAAGCGGGTACGTATTACGCGTGTGACCTTTCAGATGAACGAGAATGATCCACACTACGTTGGAATCTCCATTGAATTCTACGTCCTTCAGACGCACCAGAAAGGCTCTTACGTATTTCCGTTCGTAAGGCAACCTGCGCCGATGACGGAACTGGCGACGGGCTCTGAGTCAAGACGGATTTTCACACAGGGGCAGGTGTTGTCGCTATGAGTATTTTTCGCCTGTTCACGCGCGGGAAAAAGAGTCCGCTCATTGCGAAGAAGGAAATTCCCGTGGGGGTGACCGACAATCCGCTTGATCCTCGGTTGGGGCATGGACCGGACACGGGACCTCGTTCGCAAAACGAAGTGTACCTTGTGCTGTCCAAGGAAGAGCGTATGAAACCCTTTATGCGTCCCTATCGCGACACGTATGTCCACGTCAAATGCGGGATGCGCACGAAAATGGGAGTCGCACTTTCAGAGACGTACGCAAGGGACCCGAAATTCTACGGCTCCACGTATTGTTTTGAATGTCAAATGCATCTTCCGGTTTCTGAGTTCAACTGGCTGGACGGTGCGCAGGTAGGTAGCTAAAATGACCGACGCTCCGATTGCCCGTGTCCAATATACGAATGCGGATTTTCGCACTCTGCGGCAGGAGCTACTCGCTCGCATCCCGTTTTTGACTTCGGGTAAATGGTCGGATCTCAACGAGTCCGATATCGGCATCGCTATCGTGGAGCTTCTTATTGGAATGCAGGATCAGAACCTCTTCTACCTCGATAAGAAATTTCTTGAATCACAGCTTCCCACGGCGCGTCAAAGAGTCAACGTCAAGAATCTCCTGAAGCTGATCGCCTACGACGTGCCGGGGTATGTCTCGGCCAGCGGGCAGGTGACGATCTCGGTGGCCCCGAGCGCTACTCCGCCCGCCTATGGGACGGTCAATGGACACGCCAATTCGATCCTGATTCCGTTGGCAACCGAGCTTTCGGGGCGGAGCGAGGTGGCCGACGCGGTTTCTTTCTATACCATCGAAGACCGCTACCTGACACAGCCACAGGCCGGGGCTTCAGGAGCGGTCACGGTAGGAGTCATTCAGGGACAGCGGTTGACTTCTCCTGAAACGTTTCAGGGGGATGGAACGGCTAATCAGCGCTATGTCCTGCGCGTGCAGAATGTGGCCCGTGATCTCTTGACGGTTAAGATCGGCTCGACCGAAAATTCGGCAATCCCGTGGGTACGGGTGACGACATTCTTGACTTCGAAGGCCAACGATCAGATTTTTGAAGCAGTGGAGGACGAAAAGGGGAACGTCTACATTCAATTCGGGGATGGGAAATTCGGTAAGGTTCCTCCGCTCGGGCAGAATATCTACGTTTATGCCGTCATCACGTTGGGTACGACAGGCAACCTTGCCGCTGGCACGGTGACGCAGGTAACCTCTTCAGTGCTCGACACGAATGGTAGTCCGGTGTCGTTGACCGCTTCGAATGTGCAGGCGATGACGGGAGGAGCCGATCCTGAGACAATTGAGATCGCGAAGCGTAACGGTCCGGCACAGTTGTCGGCGCTTTTCAGGGCGATGTCGAAGAGAGATTACATTGCGCTGGCACAATTGATTCAGGGCGTTGACAAGGCGAATGCGTGGGGAGAGCAGGAAGAGCTTCACCCAAATATTAAGCTCTTTAACCGGGTCATGGTGACCTTTCTCGCGCTTGACTCGAATGGAAATCTTATCGACCCACTGTCTCCTGAATATGCCGTGATTCGTTCGCAGGTGTCTACTCTTCTGGAGGAGCGTAAACCGGTTACAACTCGTGTCGTGTTTGAGCAGCCACAGTGGGTGGACTTGATCGTTTCCACGCAGGTGGCTGTGGACAGGACGCTCTACGACGAAAATATCATCGCGTCAGAGGCCAAACTGGCTGTACAGGATTATTTCTCGTACGTCAACGTAACCTTTGGACAGGACGCACGGCAGTCTCTTGTCTCCAAGCTGCTTCTCACTGTGCCGGGGGTTTCATGGGCAACGGTACAGCTTGCTCAACGGAAGGGCTCGACAGAAACAGCGCCATCCTACGGGGACATTCCGGTGTCTCGGTGGGAGCTTATTCGTATCAACGACTTTGATCAGCAGGGAAATCCGGTACTCGGAACGGATGCTTCCGGCAAGGTTATCGAGCATGTCAGGATCTTCACGACCACGCAGGTGGATGCACCGACTCCGGATTTCCAGACAGACGAATCGTTGAGCGGTGTGTTCCCGTCAGGGGCGAAACCGTTCATTGAAACGCCGTTCGGCGTCATCAACGATGTGAACATGTCGTTCGTCAACCCGACGAATCTGGCTGGCAGAACTGTCATGGTCTACGTTGATGGTTTTTGGGATTCTGGCGCTGTGGTTTCAGGCGCAGGAATTACGACCAGTACGTCGCCGCATTCAAGCATCAAAGTCGTGAGTTGGGGAGGGTAGGGTGTTCAAGAAATTCTTGACTGCACTGCTTTTCGTTTCTGGTATCGCTGCCGCGCAAGAAAAATTCAGTCTGTTCAATCGGGCGTCTCCCACTCCCGGAGGTACGACGGGCTGTATTGTCTATGCTTCGACGACCACTTCGTTGGGGTGCATCGCACTCGGGATTACGGGGTATGTGTTGACGGCAGGGTCAGCAGGACCCCATTATGCTCCGCCAACAACGGGGGTCGTTCCAACAGGTACTGGATTTCGCTATGTTGCGAGTGGTGTGGAGGCTGACACAGGCAAGCTCGTTGACACTTCTGATGTGAATAATAGTCAGATCACGTACGCGAAAATTCAGGACATGGGTGCCTCTTCGCGGCTTCTCGGGCGATCAACAACCGGAGCCGGGGTCATCGAAGAGCTTGCTGTCAGCACGGGGCTCACACTTGCTGGTGGTGCTTTAACCGTGACATCCCCCATCCTGACGACTCTTGGTGGCACCGGGACAATTACGAACATGACGGCGGGGGGCATCGTGTTTCCGGGTGTGGGTGGTCCGTACACTCAGGATGCGACTAACCTTTTCTGGAATGACGCGGATAATCGTTTCGGAATAGGAACAGCTACACCGGCAGGTCTGCTCTCTGTCAATCTCGCGTCTGCCTCCGGGAACGTGAGCACATGGGACAGTACCTACGCGATCTTTGGTGCCGCAGGTTCGGCGCAGGGTAAGGCTGTCGGGATTGGGTACGACAGCGTTAGCGATTTCGGGGAGATCCGATCAATTCACCCCGGTACATCATGGAAGAACCTCGCTATCAGGGGAAGAAACCTCCTTTTTTACTATCAGGACGGCGCAGGCATCACTCAAGAGGGGATGCGGCTGGTTGAGACTACAGGCCGTCTTGGTATCGGGACAGCGGCGCCCACCTCACGTGCGACGGTCTCCGATAATACAGTGGCGCTTCCGGCACCTCCGACAGGAACTGTAATTCATGTTGGTGGAGCGAACGACACGTTAGCCCGTTTTGTTTTAGATTCCTTCGGCAACGCACAACCGAACATCACCTTGCGGCGGGCACAGGGTACGGCTGCTCTGCCTACTGCTGTTGTATCTAATGATATTCTTGCTGACTACGCGGCTCGGGGTCGTGGCACGACGGTCTATTCTACTGGCGCGGCTGCTTTGATAAGGATGAGTGCTGCGCAAAATTGGACCGATACGGCTCAGGGTTCTTATTTGACGTTTTTTACGAGTCCGAATGGGACGAACACACTTACTGAGATTGTGCGTATCGACAGTACCGGACTTGTTGGGGTTGGTACGACGGCACCCACGTCGCGGTTGACAGCTTCGGATAACGCGGCAACGCTTCCGGCGCCTACTGCTGGTACTGTTTTCCATGCCGCGGCGGCGGATACCATTAACAGCCGATTTACAATTGATGCCTTCGGTGCTGGCGTGCCTCTCTTCACCGCTCGTGCTGCTCTCGGTACGGGGGCGTCTCCAACTGCCCTCGCTCTCGATGGCGGGATGGGCGGGTTTGACTGGCAGGGACGCGGCACAACGGTCTACTCTAGCACGGCGCGGGCTTTCATCCGGGCCGCTGCGGCTGAGGCGTGGACGGACAGCGCGCACGGTACGTATCTGCGGTTCGCCACGACGCCAGTTGGCTCAACAACAGTCACTGAACAGATGAGGCTCGACGCCGCTGGTCGTGTTGGGATCGGTGTCACGGTGCCCGTTTTCAATCTCGACCTTAAGTACCCTGTTGGAGCAACGGATGTTTTCGGCTGGCAGTATGGGGCTGATGCCGCTTCCCGTAATTGGGGGTTGCGTCCGGATATAATTGAGTATGGTGATTTTGTCATCCAGACGAGTGCCGCGAAAACATCTGGTCAGCTTAATATTAATCGCTGGCGAATCGGTCCTACAGGTCTCATTACCCATAGTCTTGCTGGACTCTCTGGTACTAGTGGTACATTATTAACGACTCCCGGCACTCTTTTTACGCAGACGGCAAATGCCGTTACGACAGCGAACAACCTCACGACGCTCTTCGGAACCGGGGTCGGGACTCTCACGCTCGCGACCAATACGCTCGCCATTGGGCGTACCATCGAGATTGAGATGGGCGGGTTTATTTCGGCAGCGGACGGCGGGGCCGGGACAAAGACTCTCACTCTTAGTCTTGGCGGTGTTACCATCGCCACTGCGACGAGCGGAGCGACGTTCACGACCGTCGTGAACAACGCATGGCGAGCGAAGGCGTCCATCACCTGCCGCACGACGGGGGCGGGCGGGACCTGCATTGGCGGGGCGTCGTGGGAGACGCAGATCGCCACTGCCAACCCGAACGGGGTATTCGCCGTGGCGACAGCGACGGCGGCGTGCAACACAACGGGAACGCTGGTAATAGACCTGAAGCTCAATAATGGGAACGCTACCGGGACCTCCACGACCACCTATGCCAGCGTGAAGATCCTGAATTAATATGCCCGGTTTCACCGAGACTCGGCGTTTCGTTCTATCGGCTGAGTGTGGAAACAATTCGATGATGTACGCCATCGTGGAAGTGAGGGGGGGTGGTAGCTAAAGTGGCAACAAAGACTACGGCTCCGGTCGTTGACCGTCTGACACTCAGCGATCACACGTCGCAGGTAATGGGATTTCTCGACGATGAGAATTCCGGTGCTATAGTCTATGTGTATCTGAACACAAAAAGGGTCGCGACTGTTTTCACAATTCTTGACTCGAACGGTAGGAAGAGGTGGCGCGCGGAGACTTCGGATTTCGCGTTTGGTGGCGGAGTCCAGCACGTCAAATCCGGGGATCATTTTTATTTTCAGGCCAAAGCAGTCGGGAAGGATAAATCCGATCCGACGAAAATCTACACGGTTCTTGGCATCGACCAGCCGGATACTCCTTACACTCAGGCGGATCTCTCACAGCCACTGGGAAACATTTACGAAAGTGAACGTTACCTTGTCGGGGATGTTCCGTTGTTCAATGGTACGGACCTCTTCATGTCTGATATCTCGAATAACGTGGAGGAAGGAGTCACGGTATCGGTTTACGTGAACGGTACGTTTCTTGGCATCACACAGTCGGATCGGACCGGGCACTGGACATTCGATACGCTCAGCGTTCCGGATTCACCGCTTCTTCCTTTGACGAAGAATGACCGGGTAACGGCACGAGCTATTCGGTACGCTGTCAATCCGGCGGACGGCTTGAAAACTGAAGTGCTTGTGCCTTCCGCCGAATCACAGCCTGCCATCGTGCTCGGGAACTTCTATACACAGCGCCTGTTCGATTTTCTTCCGGCGCAGATGCAGACGGATGACAAGATTTCTGGCGACCTTCAAGTATTCACGAAAATACTTGGGATGACGATGGATGAAGTGAAGTCGTTCATCGACCAGTTCACCGACATTTTTGACATCGACCGGTGCGACACTAAGTATTTCGATGCGCTGGCCTATTTGCTTGGCTACCCCCTCAACAAACAGGACTCGTTTGAGTCTCAGAGGTTTCAACTCAAGAATGCCGTTGAGTTGTGGAAGCGCAAGGGCACCTTCGAAGTCTTTCGAATTCTTTTCTACCTCCTTGATTTCGACATCACGATCACTGAGCTTTGGACAGAGGACTACGCGCTTTTCTTCCCGACGATCATGGCGTCAAACCGCGTGGATTATCTCTACTATGACGACCAGAATAACCCGCTGCCGCCACCTGACACGGCTCCCGAGCTTCTCGAAAATGGCGGCACATGGTATAAGTCTCCTTATTTCGGAATTCATATCGACCCGCTCGTGCAGTACACTCCAACACCGGGGTATCCCTATAAGACTGATCCTGTGGCCTGTCCGATGGAATCGAACACGTTTGCGATTGCCTTTTCGCCGGAGGACCTTAAATATCTGCTCGAACGGGTTGATTATTTTCGCCCTGCGCATACGGTGCTTGACTACATCGCTTTCATGTTTCCGATTTTCGAGTGCGGTCCGATTCCGGACGACCCGATGGAATTGGACGTGGACTGGTATCCGCAGGACCCCGGTTGGTACGCGCCGTACTGTCTGCCTGATGATCCGATTTACTACCGTGACGGTCACCACTCCACGCGGCCAGACGGGAAGGGTACGCTCGACCTCGGCGTGATGAGGGATTTGACAGGACTTCATCCCTCCACCGATCCGACTATCAACATGAAAAGGCTGCCGGAACGTGGTTATTGTCATCCGGGAGAAATTCTGGAATTCGCGTCGGAGAGCGACACCGAGGAACCATATTATTTCACTATGCTCAGAAATGGTTTTGGAATGTCTATCGCCGATCTCGCGCCTGACATGAATGATTGGCCTTCTCGTGATCCCTACGACCCGCCACTTCGTGACGGGAAATACCGGTACGCCTCTCGGTTGCTTGTCTACCACAGCCATTTGGAAATGCTTCACAATTTCTTTCCTAGTACTCAATACGGAGTTTCTCCAAGAAGTTCTCTGGTTCAATCCAGTGAGGACGGGTATCTTTACGGCGTGACATCAGCAGGAGGTTTGCTTGGTTACGGCATGGTTTTCAAATTCGATTTAGATGGTAATTTGCTAGACACTTACAACTTCGGTACGTATGAAGCGAGAGACGTACAGTGTGGATTAACGGAAGCACCGGAACCGGGGATTGATCCACTCAGGCTTTACGGCGCTTCGGGGGTAGGTGGTTCCGCCGATGCAGGGTGTGTATTCAAAATAAATCGCACTCCTATGGCTCTGACTGTTCTTCATTCATTTCAGTTAGGTAATGAAGGCTACCTTCCGTCTTCATCACTTGTGTACGCCGTTGACGGATATCTTTATGGTGTCTGTGCGGGTGGTGGTCCGTCTGGACAGGGTACTGTTTTCAGAATTCTTGGGGATGGCACTGACTTTAGCGTTGTTCACGCGTTTGGTGCAGACGGAGTGAATTCTTCACGTTCGTTGATGCAGGCTTCGAACGGACATTTTTATGGAACTGATGCAGTCGGTAATGTCTTCAAGATGGATGGGACAACGTTTGCTATAACAGTGCTTGCAACAGGGCTTGATACACCCTATGGAACACTCGTGGAGTACAGTGGGTTTCTTTACGGTGTGACTAGTGCTGGTGGGACTAACGGCAGGGGATTGTTCTACAAGGTGGAGCTTGCGACTGGAGCCTATACTGCTGTTTCATCATTTCCGGTATCTCCCGGTCCTACTCAAACATTCGCGTTTCTTGCGCTTGCTAGTGCTGGTTTATTTTATGGTGTCAGCACTCAGGGTGGTAGCGGCAATGATGGGGTAGTGTTTTCTGTAAACACGGCGGGTACGATAACCACACTGGAATCGTTTATGCGCAACATTACTGGCTTTAGTTCGAAAGCGGGATTACTCAAAGCGACCAATGGTAGTTTCTACGGAGTGACTCCAGTGGCTACTCTTATCGGTGGAAGTTATGGAACACTTTTCAGGTTCCTGTACTAAAGGGAGAGGTTAAGTGAGAAAAAAGAAGTTGCATCCGGTTATTGAGGAAGTGCTTCGGAAGCACGAGCAGGCAGCGGAACGTTATCTGCGAAAACTCAACGTGATTGAGCGGGCTCCGTGCGGGATCGGGTTCCTGACTCTCGTAACGGTGGATGAGCACGGAAACGTACGTGACACGGTGTCTGGAGCGAACATCGTCGTGAATCTTGGACGGAGTAGCCTTGCACACCTGCTGGCCGGGGATTCTTCGGATAACCACAAGATCGTCGCCATGGTATTTGGTGACGGCTCTACGCCTCCTGCGATCACGGACACGGGGCTCAGTGGCAGCACGATCATCCAAAAGGACACTTCCTACGACTTCCCTGATGGAGCCACAGGTCTTAAGGTGCGATTTACAGCCGTTGTCGGTTCGGCTGAGGGGAACGGCGCGGGATCGCAGATTTACCGCGAGGCGGCGCTCGTGAAGGGAAATGGGGACATCTTCTCGCGAAAGGTCAGCGGGTCTATCACGAAGGACAATACGGTGGTCCTAACTGCCCTCTACACTTTTATTTTTTGAGTCAGAAGAATCTGGTGCCGTTCAGGTTGAAAATCTCTTGCTTGAGCTTGGCGATCTCGGCTTCCTTTTTTTCGATCTCTTCGACGTGTTTGCTGGTTTCGTTGTAAATGTGAGCTTCGTGAGCCTCTTTGAGGATCTTGGGGTTGCTGTCCGCCCATTTCTGGATGTGTGGTGTTAGCTCGGCGATGACGGCTTCACGGGCGCTTCTGCTCGGCTCGGTTGCACGCAGATTGGTGTATGGACCAGAGCGGCTCATGTAGAGCGCGGTGGATGCTCTGAGCCCTGACGTACCGGTATCCCGCTGGATTTCCCACTTGATGCCGTAGCGGAAGAAGTGTGCCGAAACTCCGTAGCGTACACCGCGTATGGTCAGGCCAATGTTCGGGTTTGTGGCGCTGTTGGAATTGGCGTCCACGTAGATGTGGTTTCCCTGCGTGACGTGGAGCAGAACCGGCCCGAATTTCGTGTCGAGTTTGATGTTGCTTGGAGTGTTCTTCCATTCACGAGGGTTCATTACAGGCTTCCTTTCTTGACTTCCCGAAAACGTAGCCATTTGATTTCTCCGTGGTGGTCTAATGGTCTCCAGAACACGGTGCCCGGCTTGGTGATGGCCACTTCGAGTTCTTCGTTGTTCCCTGTTTCGTCCATGAATTGCCGCAGGGAATAGGTTGACCAGCCGGATGATTGAGCGAGAACTGCACGTGTTGCAGCAGCGAAGGAATAAGCAGCGACGATTTCTCGCGTTTGCTTGCCTCTGTTGGGGGCCGCGGGGCATTCTCCGCGGGACCCGATGTAGCCGTAGACTTTGAGGTGCTTCACGGAGTCACGTCTTCACCGTGCGGTAGAGCCTGACGATCTGGCGGACCTGATCGGCGGTGAGGTCATGTAGTTTGAGGCTGAACGTGGTGGGACCGCCGTCGATACGGCCTTTGAAGTTGTCGTCACGGCAGTTGTGAAAGCTTTCGTGGTCGTAGCCGATGTTCAGTTCGGCTTCGAGAGCCCACAGAGCTTTCTGGCGCTGGTTTTCGTAGATGTTGTTCTTCTTGTAGCTCTCGCTAAGTTCCGCGTTCTCCTTGGCCAGCAGGGTGTGTTTTTCGCGTAGTGCATCCGCGTCGATGACTTCGTGTCTGATGGTGACCACCCGATGCGTTTTGTGCCCACGATGGGGGTTCTCGCTTGTTTCCATGCGGATGGAGGCTCGGTTCTTTTTGTAGCCGTAGCCACTGTAGAGCCACGAATAACGGACTCCATCCACGGTCGGGAAGGCCTCCGGGATCTCCTGAAGCGCTTCCGGGAATTCTCTGTCTATCACTGAAGACGGCAGAGCTTCCTTGACGATGGCGAGGAGGGTCTTTTCCTTAGGGACCTGAATCAGGTTCGTCATGACGGGCCTTCCTTTCTCCATTAATGTAATAACTAAATGGTTGTTTGTCAAGGGGGGAGCTAACCCGTTGAATTTAGGGGATCTAGCGCGTTCTCAAAGGGAGACCATTCACTTTAGCTCGTTTTCCCGTGACTATCTCTATGAAAATGAGGGTTACTACCCATCTAACGAGGAGGCTCACAGAAGAAATGAGCAGTGCGCTTCCAACCTCTGTCATGGTTGTCTTCGACCCGGCCAAAGTTCCCGGAGCGCTCCAGTCGTTACGAGACCTCGCCACGGATCTCCGCGTCAAATTCATGTCGGCGGTGGCCGAGTTTCCGAACGTGCGGTCGCGTTTCGTCGCGTCCTCTCCGCTTGAGGCGGCACAGTTCTATGACGCGGCGTTGCGGTTGACCCGTGGTTCTGTCCCTCGTTCGCTGTAGCTTCTTCGGGACTATCTTCTCGGAGAGAAGGAGCCAGTCCCGTAATGGAACCGGGTACGGCAAGGTTACTGTACCGCAGCGCGTCTCGCGCTGTGCTTTCATTTTGAATGCGTGAGGCATAGATGGCTACTATCGTAAGCACCACGACCGCTGCTGAATTTTTCGTTTCAACGGATGTCTATAAATTCGACGTAGACAACCGCCCGTTGCAACACCTCCTCGACAACGACATCGCCATCAACACGGAGCTTGTCGCGACGACCGCAGAGGTTGTTCAGGCACGCACGGGATTGTCGCAGACGTATGGCTCTCTCGACGCGCGGCTCGACGATCTGGAGCTTGCGGCTGGATATCCGCAGAAGCAGGTTGCCTACAACGAATTTCGGGCACGAGCGCAGGCGTGGCAAGCACGATACGCCTCTGGCGCTCTTCTCCCTTTGACGGAAATTGTGAAAATCTCGGACACGTGGGCGTGGCCACCGGGAATAGCTTCTCTTAACGCCGATACGGGGTATGGCGGTTTCAACCAGATTTTTCTGCACGATGAGGGTGCGACGGTCGGGGCGAACCGTATTTTTCTAGGTAATGGTTTGGAGCCGCGATATTCCAGCGGTTCAGGCGTGTATGACTTCCTGAAATACCGTCCGCTTCATTTAAGCGTGGCAGGTTTCCTCATTGACCTGTTCAACGAGGCAGGTGGGGCGTTGACAACGGGGCTCACGAATGAAATCTGCTTCAACCTTCCAGCGGCGCCCTCCGCGAATGGACGTGTGGATTTCTTGTGGCTTGAAGTCTGGTTTCATAACGTTCCGCGCACGTCTCTTGCATTCAAACCGTACGGGGCTGCCGGGTCTCTGTCTGCTGATCTGACAACGGCTGATGATTCTTCACTGCGTGGAAATGTCGGGTTTTGGGGAGGCAACAACGGAGATTACTTTCAGGTCAGGCATCGTCTTCGGGTGTCCACGGTAGCTAACCCTGACTTGAATCCGTTCGGGATGTCGGACACAGCCAACGTAATCGCACAGGGTGGAAATTCTAGTGTTCCGTCTTCTGGTACGTACACGCAGTTCCGCTCGGCGGCGAAAGAGCAGGGAGACCCCGGTTTATGGGTTGCTGGAGACGGGTCATCGTCTTCCAAGAGCACGCAGGTGACGATAGATGGCTACGTTTATGCCATTCCGGTTGCTCTCGTGTTCCGGAGAAATACGGGGCAGTGGACGATTTCAAACCAGAATGGCAGCCGAACCTCTGCGGGGGCGGGTACGTGGAGCACGTTGGACTCGGCGCGTCCTGACGGCTACTACCACGACAAGATCGAAAAGGGGGATGTTACCCTCGTAGCGCCTTCTGCGGTTTCAGAACGAACGAATTTGAAACGTGTTCTGGAAGAATCTTTCGACCGCTTGCTTCGTGGCCAGTTGAAGACGAAGCATGGATATCTTGATTACAGCACCCTCTATGAGGAAGCTACTTTCGGTGGCACGAATGAGACAGTTGGAGGCACCGAGATCGTAGAAGCGATCTGTCTGGATGGTTCTGGAACGCAGGCCAAGACCGTGCAGATGAAGGAGCCCGGTGGGTCCCCGCTCTGCAAGCCGGATGATTTCCGTCGCCTTTTTTCTCCTCAGACGGAAACTCAGCCGGTTGGGTTTACTCTTGACATTCAGTCTTCGGTGGGGACTCCTGCGAATTTCGCTTCTATCGCGGCGAGTGTCGTTACGATCAAGGCTATTGGAAATGGTGGTGTTGGTTCGCCTACAGCCGTTGTTTCAGAAGCTCCGGTGCTCTGGTGGTCTGGTTCGAAAAAACCTGTCGCTTTAACGGGATCGTGGTCTGGACTGAACACAGGCACTCTTACGGCCACGCTCAACACTGGTGATGCTAATTACTCGGCAACGGGGATCGTGGTCGGACTCGTCAAGGTTACCTTTCCGGCAATGGGTAACACGTTCAGGAAGGCGAATTCGGCGGTTGTCGGACAAATTTACACGCCACCAGCAAGTTCCGCGCTTGCTTTTTCGGAAGTGCAGTTGCTCGGGGCAGACAGAATTACCGGGCCTACTGGAGTTGCCGTCGATGCGACGTATTACTACCTTTGCGATAGCGCACACAAGGCGTGGAAGGTCAATCGTTCTACGGGTGCTGTCGCTAATACGTTTGGTGTTCACAGCACGTCAGGCGCTGATAACACTCACCTGAATTCTCCGTCTAGCATTGCGGTGGACGGGTCAGGTAATGTTTACATCGCAGACACAAAAAATCATCGTGTTATCAAGCTCAGTTCGGCCATGGCTTATGTCGGACAGTTCGGTGTGACTGGAGTTTCAGGAACCGACAACTCCCACCTAAAATCACCGGAAGGTGTCGCAGTAGACGGCTCGGGGAATATTTACATTTCCGATACGTTGAATTACCGGGTTGTGAAGATTTCTTCAGCGTTTTCATATTTGTCGGCTTATGGTGTGGTTGGGGTCAGCGTAGCAGACAACACGCATACGGTTCTTCCACACCATGCGTATTTCGGGGATGACTCCAATCTCTACGTGGCCGACCACATCCGGGTGTTGATAATCAATCCTTCGACGATGGCAGCTATTACGTTCATCGAAAATGGCTACCAGATTCCCGGTTCGCGTGTGAACACGGTTCAGGCTATCGACCCGAGCGGTTCAATAGCGTCTCTCGTCGAAGATTCCTCGGGGAATAAGTACGTCTTGCACTCGACTGGTGGTTTCGACATGCCGGGAAACCACGTCGGGTATTTCGTTAGCAAATACGATTCGAATTGGGCCTTCCAGCTACGTTACGGAGCCCGGTGGGATACGGAAATAACGTACGGTGGGATCAATGCCGGTACTACAAATGGTCTTGTGTTCGGGCACGACATCATCCTCGATGAGGCCAACAACGTTCTGCACATCTTTGATGGGCAGAATAGCGCGGACTCGGTTAATGGAGCGGTTTGGGAAAACAGGATCATTTCCATCAGGGCATCCGATTTGACACTTTATCAGGTGCGTGCGTCAAATCCTGTCCCAACGTCCGGAAGTGTGACACCTTACGGGCCGATTTATGGTAATCGTACGGGCTCGGGTATCACATTCGATCCGATTGCTGTCTATAGTCTTCAGTGGCCGACGTTGAAAATAAGTGGGCTCGAATTCGATTCGGTGAATCATTACCTCTACATCGCATACGGTTCGTACGCGGACACTAATTACTCACAAGACGGTTGGATGCGGATTGAAAAATGGTCCATATCCGGAACGGACCCGAATAGCTGGACGTTCGTCAACTCGTTTGGTACAATGGACGTGGCTAATTTTTCCGGTGTTGGTTTCCGTTGGCGGGCTTGGTTCTCTTCAGCAATGGATAGCACGCGAATGGTTTCCAATTTCCCCGGTAATGGTGGAATGTCTATTTCTCGGGACGGTTCGGCACTTTTTATTACCGACCAGCACACTGTCATCAAGCTCAACACGTCCGGGACGAATATGGCCTATGTCGGCAGGTTCGGATTTACTACTATTCCCGGTAACGACTCGGGGCATATGTCCTTTTATCGTGCGGCGGGTCAGGTGTTTTACGGGATGATACAGGCGTTCGTGGCTAACGAAGCTGACACGAATGGACGTATCTATGTAAGTGATACTAATAACGGGCGTATTGTCATTCTGAAAAACCTCAACAATTTCAACACGAGTGGTTCTCCCGGTGCATGGGTTACCTCGTTCATTAACACGAGAGTTCAGCAATCCTTTAGTATTCCGTTCGGTCAAAGCTACGCGCTTACAACGGGTGCGGCTAAAATATGGTTCAAGCCGACGCTCGCGCCTTTTGGGTTGTGGGAGTTGAATGTTGCAGGAGTAAATCGTGACGCTCCTGTGTATGTAGACGCCAACGTTTCGACGTTTGCTACTGTTTATGCTCCGTTGTCGTTTTCCGCGCTGCCTTTTGGTATCGACTCGCTTGGGGTTTATGGGTTGGCAAAGGTTTCTGGTAAGTTGTTTTTCAGTGCGACGAACACGAACCAGCTTGCTGCGGTGCAGACGCCTGATTATCGGTTCCTTGGGGAGTGCGGTACTCCGGGGACTGGTGGGCATGACCGGGCCTCGTGGAGCCATCCACTAGGGCTTGCCGCGGATGCCTCTACTCGGACACTCTACATCTGTGACCACGCTAACGCACGTCTCATCATTTGCGATCAGCATGTGGCCTTTGTCGAACAGAATGTTGGGCGTGTGGAATTTCTACTTCCTCCCGATCAGACTTCGACATGGTACGGGCATTCGAGGTTCACGGCGTTTCAGGGAGTTTACACGCGTGGGCGTGCTCTCTTAACCTATAATTCAGGGGATGCGCGCACGTGGCATCCAGTCATTGCTGGCCGCAACGTGTTGGTGGCTCCTGAAAATATTCTTGTGACAACGATGGGTAAAGGCTCGTCTGAAGGACTTTCAGATCCCGGAATCAACGTGTACGCCAACTGTATTCAGCGTCTCCCTATTCCGCTCAATGGTTTAAGTGAGGTGGGAGTGCGTCCGCAAGAATTCGCTCTTGCTGGTGGTATTTTGCCGAGCAACGCTCATTATCTGCTTCCTCTGCTTGGCGCTTTTGCGGCGTCTCGAAACAACTACAGGGGAGAAAATGAATCCTACTGGCAGCGTGACACGTATCTAGGTGGAGATGAGCGGCTAGTCCAGCGCGGACTTCGCGGCGGCGTACAGTGTGTGACTTCAAGATTTGCGGCATTGGTTGGTCCTAAACTTCTGACTTTTAATTGCGCTCAGATCCCCAACTATCGCTACTTGGTGGCTCCTTTCCTTGTTGTGGTGGAAGGGGAGATTCTGCTGGCAGTCCGGGTTACGTCTTATTCCAGTTCTTCTTCTGCGGTGACTGGAGGGTCGCCCGTAAATTCACTTGGTACTAGTGCGAACGACATCATTGAGCTTTACCGCCCGGTTGGGCATCCGATGATTCCGCATAACGGTGAGTCTGACTTTACACTCACGTTGGCATAGGCATGGATCAAGTGGTCAGTGTCATTTTTGCTGCTTGGAAAAATTGAAAGTTGATAAAGGTAGAAGTGTACGAACAGTTGCGGGAGGATATCCTGCATGGAATTGGCAGAACGCTGGACTATTACGTAGGGCGATACGTCTATGGTATCTCGGAAAAAGAGCTTGCAAACGTGCCCTCGTTCCGGACTTTCGATAGGGTCATGCAGATCGTCTCGACTTTGAAAACTACACTTCCGCTCGACGAAACGTGGCCATTTTCACTCGTTGAAAATACGCGTTCGGCGCCGAAGACACGTGCTTACGTGGCCGGGTTTGGTGTACACGCCTATGAAATCGAGTGTGGCCCTCACGGGGGTACGGTAGAGGATGAGTCGTTTTGGTGGCAGACGGAAGCTCGGAGTAAGTGTGTGGCGTATGGCCCCGATCCTGAGACAGCGATTCTACGTGCGTGTCTTTTGACAGCCATCAAGAGCTTGTGGATCAAGCAGCAGGCACACCAGCCAGCGGCGACTACAAATTGACTTGTGGGTGGGAGTATTGTATTCTTGAATCAACTTTGCGCTCCGCTCTCTCCTTCTCTTCTCTCTGCAAAGCCGATCATGGAAACGCGCTTCCGCCCACATTTTCTTCTGGAGAAAAAACCAAGTGACTGGTATTTTGCTCTTTGATAATCCGCTAGTGCTGGAGCAAACAGACCCGGCGTGGGATCTTGAATTAGGGCTCTGTCTTGCGCATCTGCGCGGCGCTGGAAAATCTGTACCAGACCCTGAAATCCGGACGTGGATGTTTTCTAACCACTATGGTGTTCAGGCCAGCATATCCCGCGAATTTCTGCTGGCCGGGCTGG
>Ga0210377_10001528_pt1 | contig 21155 bp, 23 predicted proteins | sample PLM4_65_b1redo_FD_155480 | JGI IMG/M metagenome (GOLD analysis project Ga0210377, IMG submission 155480) | Groundwater sediment microbial communities from an aquifer in East River, Colorado, USA - PLM4_65_b1 redo | ecosystem: Environmental > Terrestrial > Soil > Riparian zone | place: USA: East...
GTCAACGCGTCACTGCTTGGCGTGCAGTTCGCGCGAGACGGCGAGCGCTTGGCCGGTGGCAGCGTGGCGAGCGCGGACGACTTCGAGGCCATCCCCGGCTCGGATACAGCGGGAGGCGAGCAAGCCAACCCCGAATCGTTGTTCGGCTAGTCAGGCCGGTATAGGTCTGCCCTCCGGTTCGGAGCGAGCCGGAGGTTTTTCCTATGCCGCCTGTTCCAACACTTCACATCGACTTCGAGACGCGCAGTGAGCTTGACCTGAAAGAAGTCGGGCTGTGGAACTACGTGCGCCACCCAAGCACGGATGCTTGGTGCATGGCGTGGGCGTTTAATGAAGCCGAGCCCGGAATCACACCGCCATTCAAAACCACTGAAAAAGCCATTACCGGGCTCTGGCCGCACATTGAATCCGGCGGTAAAGTCGTCGCGCACAATGCACCTTTTGAATTGGCGGTGTGGAATGAGATTATGGTCGAGCGGTACGGCTGGCCGGTCTTGCGACCGGAACAGACGTTTTGCACAATGGCGCAAGCCTATGCAATGGGCCTCCCTGGCGGGCTGGAAGACGCCGCCTTGGCGTTGGGGCTATCGGTTCTCAAAGACGCCGAGGGACGCGCCCTCATGCTGCGTATGGCTCGCCCACGTCGCTATGAAGGCAGCACTCCGATCTGGTGGGACGACCCCGATAAGCTTGCCCGCCTTTACGAATACTGCAAGCAAGACGTGCGAGTAGAGCGCGAACTTGAAAAGCGGCTGGTGCCGCTCTCCGAGCGCGAGCGCAAAGTGTGGCTGATGGATTTTGCCATCAACCAGCGCGGCGTCGCCGTCGATGTCGAGACGGCGAAGGCCGGCGTCAAGATGGTTGATCAGATTCAAGAGCGCGTCGCGCAAGAACTTACCGCGCTGACCGACGGCGCCGTTACGTCCGTCACCGCGCTGATCCCGCTCAAGCAATGGCTCGATGCGCGCGGCTGCCAAACCGCGGATACCGGACTTGCCAAGGATGTTGTCGAGTCCATGCTGAAAAGCGACGATTATTCACCGGAAGTGCGCCGCGCGCTCTTGCTGCGGCAGGAATCAGGCAAAGCGAGTGTCGCCAAGCTCGATCGCATCGTAAAACTGGCCGGGAGCGACGGTCGGTTGCACAATTCGCTTCAATACTACGGTGCGGCGACCGGGCGATGGGCCGCGCGCGGCGTTCAGGTGCATAATCTCGTCCGAGACATGCCTCCGGCGCGTGTTGTGGAGGAAATCCTCGGGCATGTGCGCGATGGCGCGCTCGATTGGATCGACATGGCCTACGGGCCGCCAATGACGATGATTTCACGCTGCTCTCGCAGCTTTTTCGTCGCGCCGAAAGGTCGCCAGCTAATTGCCGGTGATTTTGCTGGCGTAGAGGGCAGGGGCACAGCCTGGATCGCGGGTGAAGAGTGGAAACTGCGGGCATTTCGCGAGGCCGACGCCAAAACCGGCCCCGGAACATACGAATTGACTGCGAGTAAGACACTCGGCGTACCATTGGAGAAGATCGGGAAGGATTCGGCCGAGCGCCAAGTAGGTAAAGTGCAGGAATTAGCCTTCGGCTACCAAGGTGGCGTCGGCGCGGCGCGCAAATTTCTCCCCGTAGCGCTCAAAAATACACCAGACGCGACACTAAACCAATGGAAGCTGGCTTGGCGCGCTGCGCATCCGGCCATCGCGGGTAGGCGGACTCATAATCCGAACACCGGGCGCTCGTATACGCAAGGTGGATTCTGGAAAGATATCGAAACCGCCGCGCTGAACGCCGTGCGCTGCCCTGACGAGGTATTCACCGCTGGCTTCCCTGGCCGCGGCGTCGCGTTCAGGAAAGCAGGCTCGTTCCTGTGGTGCCAACTGCCAAGCAAGCGCGTAATCTGCTACCCGTATCCGAAGCTGTTGCCCGGCAAGTACAGCGACCAGCTCACCTACATGACCGTGCCCGGCGCGGATACGTCCGGCATCATCGCCGACGTGAAGAACGCAAACAACTGGGCGCGCGTCGGGACGTACGGCGGGTCGCTGACCGAGAACGTCGTGCAGGCGTTGTGCCGCGATCTGATGGTGGACGTGATGCTCGATCTGACGGAAGCGGGGGCGGGCATCGTGCTGCATGTGCATGATGAAGTGATTATCGAAGTGCGCGACCATCCGGTGATGGCCGAGGCGGCGCGCTCGGTCATGGAGGCCAAGATGCGCTCCGCGCCCGCGTGGGCGAAGGATTTCCCGCTGTGGGCAGAGTGCAAGATTATGGCGAGGTACGGGAAATGAGCTACCGTCCAATCACCGATTTTTGGTTTCTCGCACGCGCTAAGCTGAAGGATGGCGAAAAATACTACGGCGCCTACCTTGGAGGCTTCCCCGAACGCGCCCGCATCCTGCTTGGATGCAGTTTAGACGATTGCGTGCTACATGTCTGCGGTGGCAAAGCGCGGCTCTATCCCTATGCTCGCGGCTTCGGACGAAACGATATGACGCTGGATATTGATCCGGCGATAAATCCCGACATCATCCATGACGCGCGACTTCCGTTTCCGAAGGGGTACGCCGATCTGTGGCGGGGTGTTCTGATTGACCCTCCGTACTCCATAGAAGACGCGGCGAAGTACACAGCAGGAGCCGCGGCTTTCCCGACCCCTACAGAATTATTGCGAAATGCGCTTGCTGCGGTACCTGTGGGACACAAAGTTGGTATAATTCTATATGGCCTGCCTAAGATGCCGAAACACGCCAAGTTTGTTGCCGTCGCCGCCATTGCATGCGGATTCGGTAATCGCGGCCGATTCTTCTCCGTTTTTGAGAGAACTGAATGACCGACCGCACCACCGCCGTCGGGCTCGCTGCACGCGGCTTCCGTGTCTTCCCGATCGTCGCCGGGCAGAAGGCGCCGCCGTTTTGGGCTGATTGGCCAAATCGTAGCTCTACTACGATCCCGACTGATTGGCCCGCAGGGGCCAACGTCGGCATCCATTGCGATGGGCTCGTTGTCATCGACGTAGACCCGCGGAAGGGGGGCAATGAGGCTTTACTCACGCTTGACTTAGGTGACACCCCGCTGTCACCAACTTTGGAGGCCATGACGCCAAGCGGGGGAAGGCACATGTTCTATGCCTTGCCGGCGGGCCATCCGGGCGTCCCAAACCGCGTCAACGCGCTCGGGGCGGGTATTGACATCCGATCCACAGGCGGCTACGTGGTTGGAGCCGGTTCGCGACTCGCGAACGGCATCTACGAGTGGCGAAATCCCGACGCCCCCATCGCCCCCGCCCCAGAATGGCTAATACTCAAATTGGGCACGAACGAACCCAAATTGGGTACGCCAGCCGTGATTGTGCCAGATGCCGACTTAGCCACCGTGGAACGCGCGCAGGCGTGGCTGGCAACGCGGCCGGGTGCCGTGGAAGGGCAAGGCGGCGACGCCTGGACCTTCGCCACAGCGGCCTTCCTACGAGATTATGGGCTATCTCGGGGGCAAACCCTGGATTTGATGCTCGGGTGGAACACCTTTTGCTCTCCACCATGGATGCCTGATGAATTAGGCACTAAGGTGGATAACGCCTACCAATACGCGACGGGTGAGGCTGGCATCAAAGCCGTGACTGCTGACGACTTTCCGACAGTACCAAACGTCGGCACTTCCATGCAAGTGCCGACATCTGCTCCTAAACGCAGCGGCCCGATATCCTTTGGGGAGCTGGTATCCCGCCCGTCCGACGGCGCAGGCTACGTCGTCAAAGGAACGCTCTACAAGGCCGCCTACAGTATGCTCTACGGGGCGCCGGGCGAAGGCAAGACCTTCGTGGCGCTCGATCTGGCCTACCACGTAGCCGCCGGCAAAGAATGGATGGGACGCAAAGTCAAGCAGGGCACCGTGCTCTATGTCGGCTTCGAGGCATACGGCGGCCTCGGCAACCGAGCGCGCGCGCTGAGCCGGAAGTACGAAGCCGACGCGCCGCTCTACTTTACCCCTGGCGGGTTTGATCTGCGCCTGCCGGAAGGCCGCCGCACGTTTGGCGCCATCTTGGCCGAACTGCCCGAAAAGCCGTCTCTGATCGTGTTCGACACCTTTGCCTACGCACTCGCCAACGGCGACGAGAACAGTTCGCAGGACGTGGGCGCCTTCAACAGCGCCGTTCAGGCTTTGATCAACAGCACTGGCGCGTGTGTGCTCATTATCCACCATACCGGCAAGGACGTATCCAAGGGCGCGCGCGGATCAAGCGCCTTGCCGGCAGCACTGGACACTGAAATGCTGGTGGCGGACCGTACGATCACGCCGACCAAGCAGCGGGATGTGGAGTTGGGCGAAGCGATTGGTTTCAAACTACAGAACATACAGATTGGGGTGGACGACGACGGCGACCCGATTCTGTCATGCGTTGTCGAGGAAGCTACGATGCAGGCCGCGCGCTCAACGCCGCGGCGCGGGACGAACGAAGAGCGGGTATGGGCCGAGCTAAACGAGCGGCGCCCAAACAATGACCCGATCGCCCTGCTTGAGCTGCAAGACTACTGCGCCGTGTTTTTGCCGAAGGGCGACACGCGGCTCAGGCAGGCGTTCCGCGATGCGTTGCGCGCGCTGCGCGAGCGCGGGCTGATCGAGATTGACGAGAACAACCAGATAACGCGGAGAATGGAATGATCGGCGTAAAGCTAGATTGTTGTTGGCGTGTTTTCCCCTGGATGCGCAAAACACCCTTTATTGCGCTGCATATTGCGCATTTCGGCCATCGGCATTACGCTGGCGAGCATGGTAGCCATCGGGCCATCGGTATTACGCTGGCGAGCATGGTAGCCATCGGGTTTACGATGTCGGATTAATTTGGGGGCGACAATTTTGTGCTTATAAACCGCGTTGGGCCGGTATGAAATGGTGGCACGTTACGGCACCTTGGGTTGAGAGAGGCTAAATGACAATCGACTTCAAGACCGTCGTCCCGGCGGTGCAGGCCGGGGATAAGGCGGCGCGCGATAAGCTGATGGCAGCATTCTATGCGTGGAGTGTGACGCAGGCTCGGGCCGTCGTACGTGACTCCGAGCGCGCCAAGGATGTCGCGGTGGATTTCTGGACTTGGCTATACACCGAGGGCGGTGTACTCGAGTACGACCCCGCGAAGGGCGCCTTCTACCCGTGGATGGAGAACCAGCTCAGGTATCGAGCACTGAATGCTGTGAAGCAGAAACAGCCTCAAATTGTCTACAGCGAAGTCAGCGACCCAAACTCTTGGGACGCGGACCCGACATCAAAGATCGGGGCGCTCGAAGACATCGAGACGATCGCGGACAAACTGCGCGGGACGCAGAAAGACGTATTCTGGCTGCTGCTCGAAGGTTCTACTGTAGAGGAAATCGCTGCGGCATGCAGCGTGTCCGAGAAGCGCGCCCGCAATATGATCGGACAAGTGCGCGAAGTGATTCGCGCACAAATCGGGAAAGACTAACCACTAGGAGGGAAGAACGACATGAAACATATTATGCTAGACCTTGAAACGCTGGACTCAGGTAATCACGCCGCAATCGTGGCCATAGGCGCGTGCGCGTTTGACCCGTATAGCTTTGCACCGCCGACTGAGAAATTCTACCTCACAATTGACCCGGAATCGTCGATTCGCTCGGGTGGCACTGTCAGCGGGAGTACGATCAAGTGGTGGATGGAGCAGTCTGATGAAGCACGCAAACAGACCTTCGGCGCTGAGAATCCGTGGACTATAGTAGCGGCATTAAAGCAGTTCAACGCATGGCTCTGCGAGCAGGATAAAGACCACAAGCAAATCGCGATTTGGGGAAACGGAGCCACGTTTGACAATGTCGTACTGCGCTCTGCATTTAACGCTACGAAAATTGTTCCACATTGGCACTTTCGCGGAGACAAGTGCTATCGTACCGTTATTAATCTACTACCGATCGAGCAACGACCTGAACTCAAACGGCTTGGAACTATTCAAACGGCTTGGAACTGCGCATAACGCGCTTGATGACGCGGTTACGCAAGTGTGTTATCTTCAGCAGTGTTTGCTAAAATTAGGAATACGAGCTTAATCCTTGTGGTGGATGCACGTCATCGGCGTGTGATCCACTTCGTCGTTCTTGTAGCTGGAACCCGGCTGGTGCCCCGGCTTCCAACCTAACTTTCGCAGGGTGCCATAGACGTAAGCGCCGGTACGCTCTTCTCCCATGCCCTTTTTGTGGGCTTCGGCTATCAGCTTCTTTTCCATTTTCTTTGGCATCACAACCCCCGCATCATCCGAATCGCCGAAGGCAAATCCTTCAGCAGCGCGCGCCCGCCGAACCAGAACGTCAGGATCAGCCAAAACACGTTCTGCCAGTATTCGGCAAGCATTTCCGTGGCGGGCATTGGCCACCAGCCGATAAACCCACCGAGAATCCACAGCGTAACGCCGGGCCTGACGAGCCGATTCAAACCGTCCACCAGCGCATCGAACCATGAATTGTGGCTGACCATCTGCATTGCGCGCGCCGAAGCCAGGTCTTTTTGGTCAACATCCACCGCGGCGGCTGTCTCAGCCGCTTTTTCTTGCTCGGTGTGAAAGGCTTCGTCTATGACTTCGCCCGTTTTCTCGATCACCTTTCCGCCGCTGCTGCCAGTAAAAAAGCCGAGAACGCTTGTCAGTATGCTCACGCTACCTCCCGCTTACTTCCATTTGAAATTCGTCGAGCCCTTGCGCCAGGCGCATAAGCTCACCAAAGCCACCAGCCGAATCGAGCACGGCGGTTTGGCCTTTCAGTTCCCCGAACGATTCTCCAACCACGATGCACGCTACTGTATCGGCCTCCGTGTTGCCTTTGTGGAACAGCACGCGATGATGCCCCACAACGTATATCTCGAAGGTCGGATATCCGCCTTTATGGTAGAAGTCGCGCTTGCAGCGGTACGTGCCGCTGCCAATCACAGGGCGTCCATCGTCAAACGTGCGCTCTACGGACACGGCAAAAGGCCGCCCGTCCCACAGCAGAACGGAGTAGCAACCGTCGTCTCGGACGGCGACGGTCTTCAGCTCTAAGCGGGCCATGTCAGCCACGTTTTCGTATCGCGTGAGACTTCAACGTAAAAGCACAAGCCTGCCTGTGGCGTCATGCCAGAGATAATGCCGACCAATTGTATTTCTCCCGTGATAAAGACGCGGAACACGCCGCCACCTGACATACCCGGCCCGACGTTTATGGTAGCGAAGCCGTAATGCTCACCTTCGGGGCTCGCAACCTGCCCGAGATAATCGCCCCGCGCAGTAACGGGAATCGAGCCGTATAGATAGCCGACGCCAAGCAAGGTTTCATCCAGCATCGGGCGAATCGCTCCTACCGGAGCGCAGGGGCATCCTAGTCCCGGCACGCTCAATTCGGCGACATCCTCTATCGGGTGCTGGCGCGCAACCGTCGCTGCAAGCCCGTCTACCAGTATGTCAGGGAGAACAGTGCAATGCTTGGCCGTGAGCGCAACGCCGGGAGCCGTCACAACAGCGGAACAAGTGTTCGCTACCGTCGCGCTTGTCAGCAAGCGTGTGGCTGCGCGCGCCTCTGCAAACGGATTGGCAGCGTAGGCCGACTGCATCGCCAGCAGCACGACAATGACACCGATAAGAAAATATCCAAGATTTCGCAGGCTACGGACGGTCATACTTGCTCCTATCAACTATTTTGTGAAGAAGGTAGATACCCAACAGCAAAAGCGCCAATGCGGGCACTAGCACAATGGCCACGACAAAAACGGACAAGCGGCGCGCGACTTTGAGGCTGACTCGCCATCGCTTACAGCCAAAACGTATCCCATGCACGGTGGATTCTGCCGCAAAGATTACGCAACATTGCGTTGATCGTTTTCCCTGTGATTTTCTCAAGCATCTGCATGGATATCCAGATGATCGAAAACCCGGCCGCGATTTGCGGAAGCCACCCAAGCAGCGCCGCGATGATAGCGCTGTAGGCTGTTACGTCTCCCGCCGTTCTAATTATTTGCGCTACTTGCATACTGCGGCCTCTCTTGCTGCGGTGGTTTGCGGCGATCCCGAAGGCCGCTGAACAAGCCTTCGTATCCTGCAAAAATCTCGTCCCACGACGCGGGGGAACGGGCCTTGAGTAGTCCGGCTGCTTTCAATGCGGTGTATACTGGTATAGCCGCAGCCATCGACAATCCTGCTAAGGGACCGCCATCACGGGTAAACTCTCGAACAAAGTCCCGGTGTTCCAGCGGCCCGAGAACCGCGTGCATTGGATCGTTCGCGGGCAGCGCACTGCGCATACGCTGGTACTTATAGTCGTCAAACATGCCGGGCATACTATTTCGCTTTTGGGCGTTTAGCAAATAGCATCGCTGACTGGTTAAACACAGCGTACACGTTGCCAGAATAACGCTCTCCAATACCTTCTAGTACACCCTGTGCAATCACACCGTCATGCCCGGAAGCGATAGCGTCGTCTACTACGCGCTGCTGAAAAGCGGAGTCATCTACGAACTTCTGCGCTTCAGCTCCTGATATTACTTTCGGGTTTCGTAGCCGTGCGTGTAATGCTGTCACGCGCCCCGGTTGTAATTCGCGCCCGGCAGAATCGTACATGACCGCTTCTCCGTATTCTCTCGGCAACGTAAACGTATAGGCTACGTCTTCGTTATCTGTTAGAAAAGCGGCTCGGCGCGTTTCAAACCCACGTTGAGGGTCGGGAATAATTCGGCGCCGTTCCGTTGAACCATGATACAGCACCGGCCCCTTTGGCTCTGGTGCCCGCCGCAGTGGCAAGCGTAATTGCTCCCACGGGCCTTTGTTTGCGCCAAAACCCGGCCCGCGTCCTGCCAGCATACCGCCGCCCATCGCATTGAGCGCCACATTAAGAGCATCGCGCTCGTCCACGTCAGCCCCCTGATACGCAGCGCGCGGTGCCTGCACAGCCTGTGAGAGCGACGCTAACCAGTCTGGTGCGATCCAATCTGCCCAATCAATTCCCCGGCCCATGACCGAGCCGCGGCCTTCACTGGCCAGCATGCCGCGTGGGTGCGGCAGCAGGGACAGCCGTTCTAGGCGGTCGCCTTCGTCTCCAAGCATGCCGGGCACTATTGCACCTGTTTCTCGGGCGTCGTGCGGTCCCACTCGTCCAGCTCGCGCAGAACACCATGTAGCGCTTCCGCCGCCGCGGCATTCCGCCCGGTAATGTGGGCCAGGGCCGTCGCGCGCTGAATCAACCTAAATGTACCGAGGTTGCCGTTCGTCATGGCCGTGGCGGTTGCTTTCGCGATGAAGCGAGCGCCGCTCAATGCGCCGAGAAGCGTGCCGACGGTGATCGGGCTGATGCCTTGCCCGGTGACGCCGCCAACGACTGTGCCGGCGCCCATCCCGCCGACACCTGACGGCAGAATCCGGCCGGGCTGCGGCGCCATCTCCGGCCGAATGAGCCGGACAACGCCCATTGTGCGGTCAAGCTCGTCCAGCACTTTCTTACCGAGCACGGGGTCAGCGACGCCCTTGCCGGTCAGCAATTCCTTCAGCGTGAGCAGGAAATCCGGGTCGCGCATCTTGCTTTCCAAATCGGTCAGCGACAGCGTGTTTTTCTCGATGAAGCCCTTAACGAGCCCCGCGTCGATGCGCGCCCGCTCTTGGATGACCGATCGCTGGCTCAGCTCCCTGAGATTTTCTGGAACAATGGAGCCCTTATAGCGCGCTTTCTGCGGGGCAACGGACACGGCGCGATCAAGCGCCTTCCGCAACTCGCGAATTTCGGTGACCGTTCCAGGCGTAATGAACACCTTGCCCACGTCCTCCGGTGTCTTGTTGGCCATCTTGGCCCACGTATCGGAGTACAGGTCATCCATCGTAGCGCGGTAAAGCTCGCGCGTGCTGAGTAAATCGCGCACTAATGTCGGATCATTTACGCCGCGCAGTGTTGTGATGAAAGCGCGATCGGCCGTCTCAACCAATTTGCCAAGCGCTTTCTGCATGAATTCACCCGGCTTCGCGCCGCCGGTATCCATACCGCGCAGCGTAGACTTCTGGCCGCTGATGAAGTCCTGTACGCCTTGCGGCGACATGTAAGGCTCTTCCTTCAGTGCTTTCTTTACCCCTTCCATGTAAGCGCGGTCGCCCTTCAGCAGCGAGCCAGCAGCCTCCGTATCGCGGAACAGCACGCGCTCGATTTCTTGGAGCGTGTCGCGCATGTCGATGACCACGTTTTGCTGCGCAGCGCGCTCGAATACCGGGCCAGTTGCGCGCTTCAGTGAACGGTCAGCAGATTGCACAACAGTCCGCACCGATGCCCCAAGCTCTGGCCCGGTGACAGCGCCCGCCTGATCCAGCACATCCAACGCTTCCCGCCGCACCTTTTCAGCCGTTTCCGATAAAATCTTATCGTTCTCAAAGAAAGGTGTCGGGGATTGCCGACGAACAAACTGCTCGCCGCCGCCAACAACACCGCGCACTTCTCCTGTAGTCGGAACACGTCCGCCTGATCGCGCCGCCACATCGGCTATCAGACGCTGATTTGCTGCCTCGGGCGTGATGGCGGGCGCAATTTTGAGCGCATCGCTAGCCTGCGTAGCAACGCCCGCCGGAAGTTCCTTGGCGCGCTTCGCCACCGCATTCGACATTTGGCTCTGCTTGATCTTGACTACATCATCCCACTTCAGCGTCTCTCGGGCGACCGCCTTCATGGCCGGTCCAATGCGCGCGCCGTTCAGCATTTTGCCGATCAACTTGCCGCCCGTCAGCATCTTTCCGATCAGCTTGCCGCCTGGTCCAAGCACCAGCACGAATGCGCCGTCCCATACGAGCGATTCAATGGCGCGGTCTTTTATAAGCTGCGCCGCCTCGGCTTCGTTGATATCGCGGGCGCCGCGGGCTTCAGGGATGTCCCACAGATGTGTTCCGGCAGCCGCGCCGCCAGCGCCGCCAAGGATAGAGCCAATCAGGCCACCGATCGGCATGGCGACGGGTGCAAACGGCCCGGTAAGCGCGCCGAGACCGACTCCAATGGCGCCACCGCCAAGCGAGCCGCCGATGCCGCCAACCGTGGCACCAGTGGTTCCGATTTCAAGCGCGTCGCGCTTGGCCTTCAACTCGTCATATTTCTTGGTCAATTCCGCAAGCTGTGTTCCAACCGGGGCGACTTCTTGCCCATCGCCCCCTGCGAGCACCGCGGGCGAACGGAAGTGACCGTAGGCCAGTTTCATACGCTCGTCATCAATCTTCTTCATTTCAGCCGCAAGCTGGCGAACATAGGCATCGGCCTTCTCGTTCACCGTGCGCGCGGCGTTCGGCGATTCCGGCGCAGCGGGCGCAGCCGGTTCTGTCACTGCTGCGGTCATAGCGTAATGGCCGCCGTTCGTCCACGAATCGGCGTTCTCGGCCGCAAAGCCGTTCACTTCCGCTTCGGTTGCATCATCAGGCGCATCAACCATCCAGCTTTGGCCGTCGTCCGCCTTAACCTGCCACGTACGCATTGCGTGCCTCTTACCGGGTTACCGGCGTGGAAGTAAACTTGCGCGGCTTAGGTGCCGCAGCAGGAGCCGGGACGCCGGGAATCACCGGTTTCGCGGGCTTGTCGCTCACAGGAGCAGGAGGGGCAGGTACGTCGGCTTGAACCCCCGCCAATTCACTTGCGCCCGCAGTGCGCGCTGCCTTGAGCTGGCCGATATAACTGGTGAGCGTGCGCTTGAATTGATCTGTCGGCTGCTGCGGATCGAGCGCAACCTTCGCGTTCTGAATTTTGTCGCCTTCGCGTTCGGTCAATTGCCCGAGGCCGGATGCTCCTGTCCGCGATGTCGCTTTGAGGTCTTGCAGAGCTTTGATGAACGTCTGCGCTTGCACATTCAGCAGCAAAGCGTGCGCACCAGCAGCATCAGAGCTGGCCGCCGCAGCAAGCCGTCCGGCAACGCCGACTCGCGCGCCGGTAATCCACGGCAAACCGGGATGCTCAAACAATCGCTCAGCCGATTGCAGATCATTATCAATAGCGCGAACAGTCCCTTGAAGAGCGCTAACTGTCGCCGCTTCGTCTGCTTTCACCTTGCGCGTATCTTTCTTGTCCGCTCGATCTTCCCTCTTCGCAGCCAGGGCCGCCATAACCTTCTGATAGGGCGTCATGTCGTCGCCGCTCTTCTTTTTGTTGGCAAGCCACGCGTCGATGCCCTGTTTAATCAAGGCGGCGCGATCGCCTTGGCCAGCAGCCATTGCGGCCTCGTACGCATCCAGTAGCCGAATGAATTCGGGGTCCGCAGCTTTAGAGCCTTGCGCCGGGACGCCAAGAGCGGCGATTTGGCGGTCAAGAGCGGAGATAGCCGCTTGCACGTTCGGCGTACCAGCGTCTGGCCTTTTTGCCAACGTATCGCGATCGCGCTGCATCTTCATCAATGTTGAGCTTCTTTCGCCTTTCCCGATTTCAAGCAGGTGCCGACGCTGTTCCATCGTCTCAGCTTCAGCAACCATGTTGTGCTTGCGGAAGACGGCTGCGGCCTGCGTATAGAACTCTTCTGTTCCAGGCCCAACTTTCTGCGCAAGCCGCTTCAACTCCATGCCCGCCGCTTCACGGTTTTGCTGTTCTGATTGCGGCAATCCGAGTGCGCCACGGGCGACATTCTCGGCCCCGCGCTCGACGCCTTGCTCGGCCATGCGCTGCCGCAGAGCAATTTGCTGAGCGGGTGTGAGCTGCGCGTATTTGTACGCTTCTTCCTGATCCAGATCAGGTGCGTCGTAGATCGAAGCCATAATGTTTCCTGTTAAAAGCCGAAGTCAAAGTTCGCGCCGCCAAAGTAATCAGTGGTTCCGCCGCCGAGCCAGCTACCAATATCACCAAGCATACCCGGTATCTTTTTCACGCCCTCGAAAATCGCACCACGGGCTTTCGGGTCTTTGAGGATGTTCATGCCGCCTCGAACAACTTGTTCCGTGATCGACGGTTTGGCCGGGATTTGTTGCAAGGCTACCTGTCCCGTTGCGCGCGCACCTTGCGCCCCGCCCTGCAACATTCCACTACGTCTGAGCAATTGGTCGAGGTAGTCTTGACCTTCACCCAGCGACTGATACGCTGACCGGGCTTTTGCGCCTTCCTGCGCGGCGAGCAGCGCTGCCATTTGCGGATTCATCGGCTGCCCTGTGGTATTGATTGTTCCGGCCACGGGCGCAAACGATGCGGCACCAAGCATGCCCTTCGCTTGGAGCTGGCGCCACAGTGCCAGTTTGTCAGCTTCCATGCCAGGGGCGAGCAGCGCCTGTTGCTGCGTGAAGCGATCAGTCGCCATTTTGGTCGGGTCCATTCCCTGCGCCAGATTCAGGGATTGTCCAGCCATCCCCTGCATCTGGTCATAGAGCGGACCTTGCGCACGGCGCAGCCGATCCTCGGCCTCTTTCGCGGCGCGTCGGCCCAAGAATACGTTGCCGCCAGTTTCCAGCAGGCCCGGTCCGATGTTATCCCAAAAAGAGCGTTCAGCCATCGCTATCTCCCGAATTGATTCCAGTAGTCTTCGTCGCCCAACATGCCTTTACGCTTTTTGCGCTGTTCTTCCTGCACCAAAGCGTCTGCCTTTTCGGCTTCCTTGATCTGTGCTTCGCGCGTGCTACGCAGTCCAAACACGTCCACGTCGCGCCCGAGCATTCCGCGCAGTTGCGACGCAGCCTTGTCCGCCGGAAGCCCCGCGATTTCCTCTACGCTTCGGGCATAGCCGCGCTGCCGCGCTGCTTCCGCGCCCTTCGTTTGCTCGCCCGACAGCATTCCGAGCTGTTCGCTGATCCCAGTGAAGGGGTCTACGACTTCCGAGGCTGAAGTCATCTGGCCAAGCGCGCCACGCACATACAGAGCACGCGCAAGCTGCTGCGCCTCTTGCTCGGTCAAATCACGAAGCGCCGCCTTTAAACCTTCAACCGACTCACCTTCTAACAAAACGTCCGCGTTCTTGCCAAACACGCCTTCAAGAATGGCGTCCGCTTGATCGAGAATGTAATTCAAGTATTCCGGCGTTCCGGGCTTGAGGCCCGCCTGGCTCATGGTTTCCGGGTCAAGGCCAAGATAGTCAATCGCAGCATCCCCGACCGCCGAATAGTAATCCTCGTCTGACATCTCTTCGGTGCGGGGTGGCAGATCGAAGCCTTGCATCTGTCCCTTGCTGCCGGAAAGTTCCTGAAACGCGCTGTAGAGTTTTTGTGCTTGCTGCACGTACCTGCCGTAGCCCGCCGTCTCCGCGGGTGGCGCAGCCTTCGCTGGCGCTTGCACGGGCGCTTCTGGCGCGGCTTGCTCAGTTGAGCCGAGGACGCTGCCCAGCATGTCTTCGATCGAAAGCGGCGCAAATTCACTAGGAGCCACAGACATCGGGGCCGCAGATGCGCCAAGCGTCGGCGTCATTGCTCTACCAAACAAAACGTCTTCCGAGCTTGGCATATCCGCAGGCGTGTATTGACCGCGAGAAATCGGCGCCTCGCCTGAAATCGCGGGCATTACGTCTTTATCCTTCCCGAGCATGCCCGCCCCGCCCTTTCCAGCTTCCCCGGCTACGGCCATTCCGGCGCCCATAGCGGCGGCTTTCGCCACATCTGCGCCCGTCAAAGCGGCTTGAGTCGCGGCGCGCATGGCGCCGGATACGGCGGCGTTATACATCGGGTGCCCTTCAATAGCGGCTAGGCCCGTCGCACCTGTAACCCCACCGGCAGCCGCGCCAATAGCCGCGCCTTCCAGTGGGTTTTGCCCATTCAGTAGCGCGTTTACAGCACCCTGCGCGGCGCCCTGCACGGTCGCATTCACGATCGGCTGTGCGGCGGTGCCCGTCGTGCCGAGCGCAGTTCCCGCCTCCGCGCCTGCAGCTGCGGTTGCCGCGGGCAAAGCAAACGCACTTAGGCCCAAGGCTGCCAAAGCAATCGGGGCATCCGTGAGGCTAACGCCGGGATTCCACTCGCCCCGGTATCCAAGTGCTTCCGCAGTCGGGTCCATGTACATTGTGCCATTCTCAAGGCCGGGAATGGGATTCCGGCCACCGCGATAGCTTAATTGCGCCAAAGCAGTTGCGAGCCCTTCTGGAATCACCCACCCGTATTTTGGGTGTTGTGATGCGAACGCTTGCAGGTACGACCCGTATTTTTCCTGGTCAATACCCACGGACGGATTCTTGGGATCACCGATGCGCACATAGCGCTGCCCGTCAATTTCCACACTGGTCTGCGGAGCGTAAGTGCTACCCCGCCCGGTCCATTCTTCAATGTCGGAATCCTTTGTCCCGCGCGGACCCGCCAGCCAGTCAATGTCAGCGGCGGCATAGGGGTCGCCAACGGAGCCCCAGTCATCACCAGAAGTGCCGAGCATACCTTGCTTGCGCAACTGCGCTGCGAGCGCGGCAAAACCGCCGCCTGCGCCGTCAGCAGTTGTAGCTTCGCTTCCCGGCGAATACGTGGATGCCGGACTAGCCGGCGCGGGGGCCGACGGCTGCGGGTAAAACCGAGAAATATCCATGAGTATACCTTATTGCTGCGAATTACAGCTTGACAGCTCCGGGCGTTGCGTAGAGTCGCAACTGATGTATCGTTACTGCGTTCCCAGTAATGGCGAACGACAGACTTGGCTGCACGACTTTAAACGAGCGGCTGAGCTGGAATGACACACTGCCGACACCGGGGTTCTCTGCAAACTCTGCCGCGCTGCATGTAAAGGCGTTGCTGTTCGTCGTGCCGGCGAGGTAGTTGACCTTCCACTCGAACGTCCCAGCCTGTCCCGACGCCGCTTCAATAACCGCGGCGCCGCTCTTCAAGTGTTTCTCGCGCGATTCGTCTTCAAATGGATGCCACTGCCCGGTCCATGTAAGCGTGTAGGCGTTACTGGTCCCGTCAGGAGTGTATCCCGTGTACTTGTGGATACCGTTCACCCCGCCGCTGTACCAGTTTCCGTTTTTGTCGAACGTGAAAGCGTAGAACGGGCGGCCCGCGTTCGTCCAGCGTGTGCCTACTGGGCGCTCCACCACGGGCACGTTCTTGCGCGTGTGAACGCAAAAACTGACGTTCGGCGTCGGGAAAGACAGCACGTAGTAGCCTTCAGTCGGGTAGTACCCGGAGCGGATATTGACCGCCGTTTCAGCAGCAATCTGCGTTAGCACGTCGCTGTTGTAAAGCATCGAAATTTGCGGCGACGCCATCAGCGATGTGGTCTGCGCCATTTTGTCGATGCGATATATGCCGTTGTCACTGAGGAAGTAAACGCCAGTGTCCGTCACTTGCACGCTGTCGCGCGCGACGCAGCCGAGGTCTTCAATCGCGTCGGTCAGTGTCATGTTCGCCGGGTTGTTATCAGCAGGCATCGTGTAGAGCAAAATGCACTTCCGCCCGAAGATTATGAGTCTGCCAAATGCGGCGGCAAGCGCAACAATCGAATCCTGTCCCTTTGGCCACGCTTCGCGCACGCTGAGATTCCCGGCATCCCCGGAATTCCAAACTGTGCCGTCCAGCAAATTCGACCACCAGATTGTATACTTATTTGATGTGTCGTCCGCGGTCCACACGCGGCCGTACGCAGCGATCACGACGTTCGGACTGGTGAAACTCGACGCGGCCCCGGTAAGCGAGACGTTTGCGTACGCCTCGTCAATGGCCTTGAACGTCGTGCCCGCCTCAGCCATGAATAAGTTGCTGCCTAGCTGCGCGAACTGGATATTGGCCGTGGTCGCCGCTGACGACCAGCGGGCGGTCATGGACGTGCTCGAGTACACCACGCCGTCACTAGCGGCCGACATGATAACTTCCGCGCCGCTCGTTTGCCTCCACGCAAACAGCGCCCGGACTGTTTGACTAAAGCCGCTCGTCTGGTTGACGAAATCCTTGCGGGAAATCAACTTGCCGCTACTGTCCACAACGCCGTTCGTTACCGCCGCGCCAAACCGCGTCGTCTCGTCGCCGAGCGTCGTCTCAAGCAGGTTCAGGCCGTGCGCGCCTGGATACTTGATGGTCTTGGAGCGTAGGGTTCCCACAGCTTACTCGTCAGGGTGCCAATCAGATTCAGATTCGTCTTCGCCCATTTCACCGGCAATCGCGTCTGCGAGCATGCCCTCAAACAGCATCTTTTGCGCCTCTACCGCCACCCCACCGTCGTCGCCGCGTTCAGCTAGAGCGTAGGCGATGATTCCCTCAATCAGTATCTGATTCGGCGCAATGATTACCGTGCTGTCGCTCGCCGGGTCTTGCTGCGGAACATACAGATTAACCTTGAGCGTATTTGTGGACGTGACATTCGGCCAAGTGTCGATTTGCACGTCGTAGTTTGAATCCAACCCGGTCGGGTTGTACTCCGACACGTCGCCCGTTTGAACGGTCGCAACGCCGAAGAATTTCTCATTGAAGCCCGCAGTAGTGCCGCGCGCCAGAGGCAAATGCGTGGTCGTGTTCCAAACATCAATGATGCGCGCAAACTGTCCTGAACTGGTTAGCGCGTACGACGTAGTGTTTGGCACGACAGTAACAGTGTACGTGTCGCGCAGATCGCGCCATTTCCATGCGGCTTCGATTCGCGTCTTGACTGAATCCAGAACAGACGCAATGAACAGCGCGTAAGTCGTGCTGGATGTGGTCGCCACCGTGGCCTCCCGCAAGCGCGGGAGAACTGCGTTGACGATCTGAAGCCGTGTTTTACCGTATGCGGGCATCGTTCTACCCAATCCTTATAGCGGTGATAGTTGAATCCTTCGAGTTTCCTGAAGCGTTATATTTAATTACCCCGCTTGTGCTTGTTGGGTCCTTAACGCTAATGCGAAGATTTGCAGCCGGCGCGCTAATATACCCGGAGAGCGAAGCACTTATCTGCTGGTTAACAGCCGTTGTAGATATTCCGGCGCTCGCTATTACCGTTGTTCCATCCCATAGCTTTACGACGAAATTCGCACCACCCGCTGTGTCGGCTTAAAGACACTGTTCCGCTGACAAACCACACGCCCGCCGATCCTTGCGCAATGCTCGGCCCATCGAAATAGTTGGCGGTGTTGTTGAGCGCTACGTCCGCGCCAAGCGACGCGGTGACGGGCGACATATCGACCCACTCTGGCGCCGTTGCCCCGGCGTTCACCCGCAATTGCTTCCCTGCTGATCCAATCGGGAGTCGTGTGGCCGTATCCGCGGCAGTTCCATAAATTAGGTCACCAGTGGCGTCAATTAAGGTAAGCGACGTACCCGGATAGCCAGTACAGTTGGTCAATGTCCCTGACGCGGGTGTTCCAATTGCCGGAGTCACAAGCGTTGGGCTTGTTGCTCTGACGGGGGCGCCAGAGCCAGTGGCAGCCGTCCAGACTGGCGCGGTCGCTGCGCCTCCACCTACTAGAATATCGGTTGTTGCTCCGGGGGCTACAACCTCTACGGCGTCTGTGCCATTACCAATAAGCAGCCCGCCGTCGTCCAGAGTAGAAACGCCGGTCCCGCCATCTGCAACTGCAACGTCGGGCGCCGCTCCCGACCCCCCGGCGGCGCCGCTACGGTCTATTCCGAATGTCGTTGTCACACTTTACTCCGATTGTGCTGCTTCCGGCTCTTCAACCACGACGGGCAAACCCTCTTCATCCACCGCATCGTATTCCAAGTTAGTCCGCATTTCTTTCGCTTCCCAATCAGAGTCCAGCACCAGCAACGGGGCTGTGGGGTTAGACCGGCACCGATAGTACGTTTTCATTGCGCGCTCCTATGTGGTTAAGGACGATCGTAGTAAATACGGCATGTCACGTTCGACCCGGCCAAGGTCACAGACAAGAATTGCTGGAAGACAACAGGCGGGTCAAAAGTTTCTGATCTGTACTGCTCAAACGTCGCCGAGGCCGCCGCAACCGGGTTTGTCGTCAGGCCGATCTTAATCGTGCCAGAGGCCGTTACGCCGTCGTACAGCAGCGCAGAAATGATGTTCGAGCCGTTCGCCGTATTGTGCAGCACGACCTTGCTGACCCGAATGGCCTGCGACGAAAAAATCGCGTTTGAGCTAGCTGTCAGGACAATTACGCCGTCATTGTAGGAAGACATGTCTTCTCCGTGTTACGGTTGCTGATTGGTGATCGAATCCCCGAGCACTTCGAGCGGCATGCGATATGCCTTTGGACCGACGTGATCGAGCTGAATTGTTGGGTCGAGCCAGGCTTTGAAACCGAGTCCGCGCATATCCATGAAGAACGCCGCGTCTTCTCCAACTCCGTGCATGTGGCCGTCTGCGCGCAGTTCCTTGTCGCGACGGAAAGCGTCGATAATCAAGCGGCCATTTCCGTCATGGTAGATTTTGCCCTTGGTCGCGGCAAACGCATCAAGCAAATCGCGGCGGACACATGTGAAACCGAGCCCAAGGCTGGCAATCTCCACGCATCCGGTCCGCTCGTCAATAGTCGGCTTGGCATCAGCGAAATTTACGATACAGTCGGGCGGATCGCGCTTTAGCGGATACGCTGCGGACACCAAGCCCAGTTCCTTCGTCAGCCGTAAGACCTTCACAAAATCTTCCGGCTGCCACGCGATGTCGCTGTCGATCCAGAACAAAAAACGCTCTTGATCGGCAAGGTAGTTGTCCAGCACTATGTCTCGCGCTATCACCACGTCAGACGACCCGGCAATAGCGTGAATGTTTGCCGGAATGCCGAGCACGGCCAGCAAATGCACAGTGCGCGCCAGTGACATCGTTGTTTGCCACGGTACGTTCGCGCCGCATGGGAATCCGATCCCAACGGACCATTCCGCGCGCGCTTGCTTCAACTTGGATTCGCTCATATCCTTATCTCGGCCATCCGAGGTTTATCAAAAAGCCGACCACCAGGAAGTTAGGTGTGTCCGTCGCAGCGGCCGGCGCGCCCCCTGCTGATTCGGGGAAGAACCGCGGGGCGAAATACCGCCCGGCAAAATATCGACGGGGAAACACACTAGCTTCTCAACGCAATCTCAATCGCCGTCGCTACGTCCTGTTTGCTTTGCTTCGGAGCGATGCGGCGCAACCGCGCAAAAGCGCGCGCGTGCTTGTTCTCCGAAGAAGCATTTGGAATGTCCTGCTCGACTACAGCAGTGATGAACTTCGCAGATGCAACGAGCTTGGGGTCCAACGCGACGGAGAAATCGTAGCCCTGCTCGCCAAATCGGCGAACAAGGAAACGTCCGAACTTCGCAAGTAGTTTGTAAAGTGTTTTCATGGTTAGGCCAAAGTTACCGCAGAACGGTTACCGTCCGCATCCACCGTCGCGGTAATGCGGGTGGTAGCGGCGTTGTCAATTGCCTTGATGACAACGGTAGTTGTTGCCGCGCCGGACAGCACGCCAGTTGCCGCAGATGCCGTGTAGCGAATGGCTTCCCGAGGCGTGATGCCAGTCTCAATTGCGTCAGCGCGATCGAGCAGTGCGTCAGCTATCTCGTTGGCCGCGTCGGATGCCAGTGCTGCCGCACTTACAATGCCGGTCGCCATCGCCTGCACGTCGCAGTCCATGCGCCCGCTAACAAGCGCGGCCGGCAGCCGGGCTTGGATGTCGTTCGTATCGCCAATGATGTCGCCGGCAGTCTGGTCAGTACCACCGACCTTTCGCATGTCAGCCTTCACAACACCGGAGCTGAAGTCGAGCTGGCCTGCGCCAACCCCAGTTGATAGCAGTACGCTAGCGCCGATATCTCGCGCGGTCTGGTCTGTGCCCGCGAGCTTGCGCATATCGGCCTTTACAACACCCGAGCTGAAGTCGAGCTGGCCTGCGCCAACGCCGGTCGAGAGTAGTACGCTTGCGCCGATGTCACGGGCAGTTTGATCCGTGCCAGCCACTTTCCGCATGTCGGCTTTCACGACGCCAGAACTGAAGTCGAGCTGGCCTGCGCCAACGCCGGTCGAGAGTAGTACGCTTGCGCCGATGTCTCGCGCGGTCTGCGCGGTGCCCGCGCCTGTCGGGCCGAGTTTCACTGCGTTGGCATCAGCCAAGCCGGCTGCGTCTACAACCAGCGTGCGGCCTGCCGTTGCAGGCATAAGCGCAGAGCGGTTACCGATGCTAAACGACCCCACGACTTCGCCAACAACCGATACGCCTCCTACTGTTCCTGTAGTGATGACAAGATCGACGTTCGTGGCGTTTGAATAACCGTTCGCGCTGGTCGCGGCAACACGCACGTTGTTCAGCCCAGTTATCGTGTCAAAGTCAGTGGTAAGCGTAATCCCGGCCGTCAGTTGGGTCGTGCTGTTTCC
>Ga0210377_10001529_pt1 | contig 21153 bp, 17 predicted proteins | sample PLM4_65_b1redo_FD_155480 | JGI IMG/M metagenome (GOLD analysis project Ga0210377, IMG submission 155480) | Groundwater sediment microbial communities from an aquifer in East River, Colorado, USA - PLM4_65_b1 redo | ecosystem: Environmental > Terrestrial > Soil > Riparian zone | place: USA: East...
GGTTTCCTCCTCGACGAGCGGGGCGTGTTTCGTCACCAGCACGGAGAGGGTGCCGTTTATGGGTACGGCGCCGAGAGGGGTGAGCCATTCCCCGCCCGGATAGAGCGCCGCCCTGGCGCCGACGCCGTGGTGATTCGGGCCGAGGATGATGACGGTCGGCGGCAGCTCGACGGCCCCGTAGAGCGCGCCGGCAACGGCTCCCGAATAGAGGTAACCCGCATGGGGAGCGATCACCCCCAGCACCTTTTCCCGCGGCTCCGCCACCGTCAGCAGCTGTTCAAGTTCGGCACGGAGTTCGTCGGAGTCGTCGCTATAAAACTTTCCTGCCACTGCCGATTGACGGATCATGGTAACCTCCGTGTAAGCCCCCTCTCCCTAGCCCTCTCCCACCAAGGGGCGAGGGGATTTTAAAAGCTCCCCTCCCTAGATGGGAGGGGCTGGGGGAGGGTGAAAACGTTCATGGCAAATGTCGATTCGCCTGAATAGTTTAATCCATCAATCGCCCGTTGGCAATCCTGACAGGTCATGCGCTAAAGGCGGGCGCTGCCAAGACGTTTCCGCCGAATCTGTTATACTTTCAATGCATCCTTGCGACCCGGCCCTGGTACCGGGGAGGAGCACACAATCTATTTCAGAACGAGGTGAACGCAATGAACGTACAAAGATTGATGATTGCAGTTGCGGCAGTGGTGTTGACGTGCAGCATGTCTCTTTCTCCCGCCTTGGCCAGTGAGGAAGCGAAAAAGGTAGAGGAAGCCGTCAGCGTTGTCAAGGATATCATGGCCATTCCCGAAAAAGGGATTCCACCGGCACTGTTGAGCGAATCCTATGCTGTTGCCATCATTCCGGGAGTGATCAAGCTCGGCTTCATCATCGGCGGACGCCACGGCAGCGGCGTCCTGCTGGTGCGCGACAAGGATGGGAAGTGGGGCAACCCGCTCTTCGTTAGCCTCACCGGCGGCAGTATCGGCTGGCAGGTCGGCGCCCAATCCACCGATGTCCTGCTCGTCTTCAAGAGCAGGAAGGGTGTCGAAGGGATCAAGAAAGGGAAGTTCACCCTGGGCGCCGATGCGGCGGTGGCGGCCGGGCCGGTGGGGCGCAGCATGGAGGCGGCCACCGACGTGCGGCTGAAGGCGGAGATCTATTCTTACTCGCGCAGCCGCGGGCTGTTCGCCGGTATCTCCCTGGAAGGAGCGGCGCTGCAGATCGACGATGACGCCAACGCGGCCTTTTACGGCAAGGAGGCGATCCGGGCCGATGACATCCTCTCGGGAAAGGTGGAGACAGCCTCGGCCGACGTCGTCAAATTGCAGAAGCTTTTGACCGAATACGCGACTGTCAAGTGAGCGGAAATGTTAATCCAGGAGGTCCTGGCCTGAAACGGTTCCTGCTCAGGACTGTTCTTGCCTTTTGCCTCGCCTGCGGCACCCCCGCCTGCGCTGAGGTCAAGACACCCGCCGTGGCGCACCAGGAAATCAGGGTGACCCTGGTGCCGGAGAGCCATCTCCTCCAGGGGGAGAGCACGGTGAGCTTCGCTGTCGCCACGGAAAGGGTCGGCTTCGCGCTCTCCCCGGCCGCCACCATCGACCGGGTCAGCGCGGCCGGTCGGGATGCGCCGTTCTCTTTTGCCGGGGGGACGCTCGTCGTCAATCTCCCCCGGGGTGCGGCCGGCGGACCCGTGGCGGTGACGGTCGTCTACCACGCCTCTTTCAACGACCCTGTGCCGGAACGGCCCGTAAACAGCGAGGAGCCGACTTACGGGGTGACCGCAGCCATCACCCCGGCCGGCGTCTTTCTTGCCGGCGACGCCGGCTGGTATCCGGAGCCGCAGGCCGCACCGGAGCGAAGGACGATCCGGATCGCCGCCCCCGCCGGGTTCGAGGCGGTGACCGCGGGGAGAAGAACCGAAAGACGGACCGAGCAGGGGGTCTCACACTCCAGCTGGGCGGAGGAGCGGCCGGTAGGCAGGCTCTCCCTCTCCGCTGGGCGCTACCGGGTCGCGGAGAGCCGTGCCGGTAATGTGGAGATCTACACCTACTTCTACCCGGACAACGCGGGCCTCTCGGCCCGCTACCTGGAGGCTGCCGCCAGGTACATCGGTTTCTACAGCGAGCTCTTCGGTCCTTATCCGTTCGAGAAGTTCGCCGTGGTGGAGAATTTCTTCCCCACCGGCTACGGCTTCGCTTCCTATACCCTCCTGGGGAGCGCAGTCATCCGCCTGCCGTTCATAGTCGACACGAGCCTTCCCCACGAGATCGCCCACTGCTGGTGGGGGAACGGGGTCCTGGTCGATTACGGGCAAGGGAACTGGTCCGAGGGGCTGGTCACCTATCTGGCCGATTACCTCCTTGAGGAGAAAAAATCCGCGGCGGCCGGCCGCGACTACAGGTTCCGCCTCCTGAGCGATTACGCCTCCCTAGTGACGCCGGAGCGGGATTTTCCGCTGCGCAGTTTCAGCGGCCGCGTTGACCCGGCGTCCCGGGCCATCGGCTACGGCAAAGCGGCCATTGTCTTCCACATGGTACGCTCCCTCATCGGCGACCAGGCCTTTTTCGGGGCACTCCGGGAGCTCTGCCGGGAAAAGCTTTACAGCAGAGCCGGCTGGAGCGATTTCATCCGGGCCTTTTCACGCAGCGCCGGGAGAGACCTGGCTCCCGTCATGGAGCAATGGCTCATACGCCCATCGGGACCGCGTCTTGCCCTGGCGGACGTGACCGTGGGGCTGAGGGAAGGAGCATGGCGGGTTTCCGGCAGCGTTGTCCAGACTCCACCTCTCTATGAGGTCTCCCTGCCGCTGCGGCTGGAGACTTCATCGGCTCCGGTCCGCAAGACCCTGACTGTTGCCGGGGAACGGACCCCCTTCAGCTTTACTGCCGCCGCTCCCCCGCGACGCCTGCTCCTCGACCCGGAAGTGGATGTCTTCCGCCTCCTCGCCGCCAGCGAACTCCCGCCGACCGTCAACCGGCTCAAGGGGGCAAAGGAGCTGCTGGTGGTCATCACGGAAAACTGCCGGGCACGGGAGGAAACGCTGCGGATCCTGCTGGAATCGCTGGGGCAGCAGCGGGCGCAGCTGCTGACGGAGGACAAAGTAGATGCGGCAACCCTTAGCAAACACGATCTCCTCTTCTGCGGCACCCCGCAAGGGCATGCGGGGTTTTCCGTTTTCCCCGAAGGGGTAGCCATCTCCCGCCGGGAGTTTACCGCTGCCGGAGAACGATTCAGCCGTCCCAACGACCTCCTTTTCGCGGTCAAGAGACATCCTTTCGCCGAGGAGCGGGTCGCCGCCGTCTTCCTCCCCCTGGCTGAAGCTGCTGCCGAGCGCTACGCCTTGAAGATCACCCACTACGGCAAGTACAGCTGTCTCGTGTTTGCCGGCGGAGAGAATCGGCACAAGGAAATATTCCCGCCGGCAGCGGCGGGAAGCGTCGTGGATTTCAGCAGGGAGACCGTGGGGCAATGAAGAAAAGATAGGTTCTTTCGTAACAAAGTTGAATCGTTGCAAACCCTATTGAATCAAACTCTGATTTCCGATTACGACACCCTTTGCAGGCGTTCGGCCACCCAGACCTTGATGATGGACTGCCGTGGCACTCCAAGACGCCGGGCCTCCTTGTCAAGCATCTGAATCATCCAGAGAGGGAAATCCACATTAACCCGCTTCTGCTCCTGTTCGGGCTTTCTGGCTTTTGACAATTCCAGGTAGCTGGTAATGTCCGCGCCTTCATCAAATTTCTTGTCAAAATCACGAGCCTTCATAAATATTGATCTCCTCGCTTCTGGACCGTCGCACCGAAATGATCCGAATCCGATTTTCCCTGTAGGTAATAACCCCTGACCAATGCTTACCCGAAATCCTGCCTATCACCAACCAGCGTGATTCATCGACGGTCCTGACCGGAACCTCAATGAGATCGGGATCATCCCAGAGCGCCTGCGCTTCATGGAAGTCAATTCCATGCTTGGTCCTGTTGCCGTCGCTTTTTCGCTGATCGAATTCAAATTCCATAATATAATTTTTATACCAAATGAATACCTTAAGTCAAGAAAACTACTGCTGGCGGCATGCACCGGAAACCCTTTATGACGACTCGATTTCACTGTAGACCAACCGCTCTTCTCCCCTTCTTTTCGGCTCTTCTTCTCACCACCACCCACCGCCACATACAGGTATGGTATCGCCTCTCCTTGTTCAAAAACACATTTGCAAGCATACTGATTATCTGTATAATGACGAAATGTAACCGATTGGAGATTCCTATGATCGACATCGAAAAAAGCGTCGGCTTCCTCCTGGCCAAGGCCTATCAGCGTGGCTGCGCCATCTTCAAGGAAGAGTTCGACAACTACGACCTCACCCCCCAGCAATTCGGCCTCCTCGCCTTCCTCTGGATCGAGGACGGCCTCTCGCAGACCGAGCTGTCTGTACGGAGTCAGATCGACCGCACCACCATGGGGGGGATCGTTGACCGGCTGGAAAAAGAAGGGCTGGTGGAACGGTGCCACCACCCCGAAGACCGCCGCGCCTACCAGGTGTTTCTCACCGACAGAGGGAGGGCGATGGAAGACGAACTCTGCCCCCTGGCCGTCCGTGCCCAGGCCAGGGTGAACGCCCCCCTGACGCCAGAGGAGCAGGCAACCCTGGTCCGGCTGCTGGAAAAAATCCGGTACTGAGGTGGAGGTAAGAATGATGAGAACCCTTATAACGAGCGCCACACTGTTCCTCCTCACGGCAGGGGTCATCCATGCAGAGCCGCTCACCCTGGCGGAGGCCCTGGCAAAGAGGGCCGCCGGCAGCCAAACACTGAAGATCGCGGCGTACGACGAGCAGATCGCCGCCGAAAACGTCCGGCTCAACCGGAGCGGCTATCTGCCACGGGTGGACATCCAGGGGGGCTATACCGCCCAACTGGATCCTCAGTCAATCTCGACGCCGTTCGGCACCATCACCACTCAGGAAGCGGACTACGCCTTCCTCAGCCTCGGGATCACCCAGACCATCTATGACTTCGGCCGCACCGATTCCCGCTACAATCGGGCACAGGCCACCCGAGAAGCGGCCCGGTTCGGCTACAAGAGCCAGGAACAGAACATTTTTTTCCAGACGGTCACCTCCTACTTCCGCATTCTCCAGGAGCAGAAGCTCCTTCATGCCGCAGACGAAGAGGTGCGGCAGATGACCGACCACCTCCGCATTGCGCAGAACCTCTACGAGCAGGGGGTGGTAACCCGGAACGATCTCCTCCAGGCACAGGTGCGGCTCGCCAGCAGCCGGCAGCGCCGCCTGGAGAGCGCCAACCGGCTTGAGAACGCCTGGCTCGACATTAATAATCAGATCGGCGAACCTCCTGAATCCCGAAAGGATCTCGTAGAAGACACTAAAATCAACCTGACAGAGCTGGACGCGCCGGCTGAAGAGTCTGTTGCCCGGCGGGCTGAGATCCAGGCGCAACGGAAGCTCCTCGACGCAAGCGAATCAGAGATAAAGGAGAGCCAGACCGGTTTCTATCCCGAACTCTTTGCCAAGGCGGGGCTCGACTACGTGCAGAACGACAAGGTGAAGGAACAGGCGATCTACTCCGCGACGGTCGGCCTCAAGGTCAACCTCTTCGACGGCTACGCCACCACCGCCCGCTACCGTCAGGCGGTCAAGAACCGCTCGCGCACCGCGGAGCGGCTCCGTCAGATCGAATCGGATCTCGCGCTCGAATACCGCACCGCCGTCAACGACGCCCGTGTGGCCAAGCAGCGGATCACCGTCACGGAGACCTCCATAAAACAGGGAGAAGAAAACCTCCGGATCAACAAAGACCGTTACCAGGAAAAGGTGGGGACAGCCACCGAGGTGATCGATGCCCAGACGCTGCTTACCCAGATCAGGACCGAACAGTACCAGGCGATCTTCGACTACGAGACGGCCCTGGCCCGAGTGAAGCGGGCTCGGGGCGAATTGTAAAAAGACAATTTCACACGGATAAAATCTGATGTAACGGATTAATGGATAAATCCAAAACAAGAAAGTCTTGCCTGAAAAATCCGTTTAAATCCGTCCAATCCGTGAAATCCGTGTGCGCAATTATTGTAATGACTCAAGTCGTAAGAGACTATCGAAGAGGAAAATATATGGACACCGAACAATTACCGATCGAAACCGCGCCGGTCACCACCGAAACTTCTTCCGCCACTGCTCCGCCAAAAACCGGCAACGGCAAGAAAAGACGCGCCGGGATCATCCTCCTTATCATCCTGGTCGTCGGCTGCGTCTTCGGCTTCAAGTGGTGGATAAAAGGCCGGACCCACATTGAAACGGACAACGCCTTCGTCGAGGCGCACATCCATGCAATTTCCGCCAGGGTGCCGGGAATAGTCAGGAGCGTAGCGGTCATCGACAACCAGTTCGTCAAAAAGGGGGAGCTGCTGGTGGAGCTGGACTCAAGCGATTATCGGGTTCGGATGCAAAATGCGTCGGCCCAGGTCGATATCGCCAGGAACGAAACCTCAAGCAACTACGCTCAGGTTGACGCCGCCAGAGCAGCGGTCAATTCGGACCAAGCCAAACTGGAACAGGCGCAACTGGACCTGGAAAGAGGCAAGGCACTCTACAAAAAAGAAGTCATTCCGAAAGAACAGCTTGACCGGCTCGAAACCGCCCGCAAGGTTGCGGCGGCAAAACTTACCGAAACTGAAGGTGCGGTCCGCCAGGCGCTCGCCCTTCTCGGCTTGACCGGCACAGGGGGCAAGGATGCCCAGATAGTCCGGAAGAAAGCCGAGTTGGAAGAAAGCAACCTCAATCTCTCCTATACAAGGATATATGCCCCTGCCAACGGCTACATCACCCGCAAATCGGTGGAGCCGGGCAACAACATCCAGCCCGGCCAGCCGCTTATGGCGCTGGTTGCGCTGGATGACGCCTGGGTGACGGCAAATTACAAGGAGAGCCAGCTTACCCATGTCAAACCGGGACAGAAGGTTGAATTTACCGTGGACGCCTACCCCGGTCAGACCTTCCGCGGCAGCGTGGACAGCATCATGGCCGGCACCGGCGCGGCCTTCTCCCTGCTCCCCCCGGAAAACGCCACCGGCAACTACGTCAAGGTGATCCAGCGGATACCGGTCAAGATCGCCATCGACAAGGAGAGCGACCCGGAGCATCACCTCCGGGTCGGCATGAGCGTGGTGCCTTCGATCCTGACCGGCCGTAAACTGGCGGATATCCTCAAGGGCCTGAACCCTTTCTTTTAGGGGGCAGACCTGCATGAGGCCGGAAACTAACAGGAAATTTCATAACCCTTAACCTTAATTTCACACGGATCAAATCTGATAAATTCTGATAAAGGCGGATTAAACCTTTCCTCAGGTTAAATCAGATTCTTATCGGATTTTATTCGAAGTTATCCGCGAGAAACGTTTTTTAACTATATGGACTACATCCAAAAACCGATCAACAAGTGGCTCATCACCATCAGCGTCATGCTCCCCACCATCATGGAGATCATCGATACCTCGGTGGCCAACGTGGCGCTCCCACACATGCAGGGGAGCCTCAACGCCGGCACTGACGAGATCACCTGGGTGCTGACCTCCTACCTGGTCGCCAACGCCGTGGTCCTTCCCATGACCGGCTGGCTGGCGCGGATGTTCGGCCGCAAGCGTTTTCTCATAACCTGCATCATCCTCTTCACCCTTTCGTCATTCTTGTGCGGCGCCGCTCCCACCCTGGCGACACTGATCTTTTTCCGGATCATCCAGGGGGCCGCCGGCGGAGCGCTGATCCCCACCAGCCAGGCGATCATGATGGAAACCTTCCCCCCGCACCAGCAGGGGATGTCCATGGCCATCTTCGGCGTCGGCGCCATGTTCGGCCCGATCATCGGCCCTGCCCTCGGCGGCTGGATCACCGACAACATGAACTGGCGCTGGATCTTCTACATCAACATCCCCATCGGCATCGTTGCGGTAATCATGGCCACCTATTTCATCTTCGACCCCCCCTACCTCAAGCGCACCAGGGTTTCAATCGACTACTGGGGGCTGACGCTGCTTGTCATCGGCCTCGGCGCACTTCAGGTTGTGCTCGACAAGGGGCAGCAGGACGACTGGTTCAACTCCTCCTTTATTCTCGGCTGCTCCGTCGTCTCGGCATTCTCGCTGCTGCTGCTCATCTACGTGGAGCTGAAACACCCGCACCCGATCGTCAACCTGCGGCTGTTCAAGAACCTCTCCTTTTCCGCCGGCAATTTCATCATGTTCATCGTCGGCTTCTGCCTCTACAGTTCCATCATGCTCATCCCGCTCTTTCTCCAGACCCTGATGGGGTACAACGCTACCATGGCAGGGATGGTGCTCGCCCCGGGCGGAGTGGCCACCCTGATCACCATGCCGTTCGTCGGCGCCCTGATCTCGCGCTACGATGGGCGAAAGGTGGTCTTCTGCGGGCTTTTAATCAGCGCCTGGTCCATGTACATCATGCGCGGCTTCACCCTTGAAGCCGCTTACTGGGACTTCGTCTGGCCCCGGATCGTCCTCGGCGTCGGCCTGGCCATGATCTTCGTCCCGCTCACCACCGTCACCCTGGCAACCATCCAGAAGGAAGAGATGGGCAACGCCACCGGCATCTTCAACCTGCTGCGCAACGTCGGCGGCAGCGTCGGCATAGCCATTGCCGCAACCTTGCTCGCACGCTACTCCCAGTTTTACCAGAACACCCTCGTCAGCCACGTAACCCCCTTCAATCCCGCAGCCCGGACCAGTCTGGCCGGGCTGAAGCAGGCGGCCATGAGCAGGGGTATCGATGCGGTCACTGCCGACAGAAACGCCCTGGCCACCATCTACGGTCTGGTCCGGCGCCAGGCGGCCATGCTCGCCTACAACCGCATCTTCTGGATTGTCGGGATCGCCTTTCTCATCATTATCCCCTTCCTCATCCTGCTGAAAAAGCCGCAAAAGCATGCGCCTCCAACCGGGGTGCACTAAACAATAAAAAAAGAGAGCCCGGCTGCTGCAACCGGGCTCTCTTTCTCTTACAGTAGTTCCCTTATATCAAGCCGACTTTTCCGTCTGCGCGTTATTAACCTTGAAGTTATTCATCGCGTCGTCCAGGACCCCTATCTGCCGCGAGAGGCTCACCACCGACTCATCCATGACCCTCGTGGCCGCAACGTTGATTACAGCAGACTGGAGGATGTTTTCCACTGCTTCGGCTATCTGCCCGCTCCCCCTGGTCTGCTCGTCACAGGCGGTCTTGATGTGCCATACCATGGCGCTTATATCCTCGGTGGAGCGTGCAATGAAATTCCCCACTTTGGACTGCTCACGGGCAGAGGTGCGCACCTGGGCGGTAAGTCCTTTCATCCGCTCCACGGAGACCATAATCAGCTCGCTCCCCTTCCCTTGCTCATTCGTGGCGCCGGCTATCTGCCCGACCATTTCCGAAACCCGCTCCATGGACGCACGGATCATTTGACTCCCCTTTGACTGCTCTTCCGTGGCACGGGCAATCGCCCCCATCTGGATGGTAGATTTTTCCACGCCGGCAGCTATCTTGTTGAGCGCCTCACCCGATTCCCGCGACAGCTGCTCACCGTCGGCTATGCACTTTTCCGCCTGACTGATGGCGGTTACCGCCCGCCGCGTCTCTTCCTGGACTCCCTGGATGACCTGTGTTATCTCACGGGTAGAGCTTCTGGTCCGTTCGGCCAGCTCCTTGATCTCATCGGCGACAACCGCGAAGCCTTTGCCGCGCTCACCCGCCTGGGCAGCAATAATGGCGGCATTCAAGGCAAGCAGGTTGGTCTGCTCCGCCACTTCGTCGATGACCGCAAGAATTGCGCCTATGTTGTCCGCCCGTGTGGAAAGGGTGACAATCACATCGCCCGTAATTTTGGAGGAGCGGCGGATTTCCTTGATTCCGGCAATAGTGGCCTCGACCGCGATCCGGCCGCTTTGGGCATCCTTCACCACTTCCTCGGAAATGGCGGCGGTTTCTATGGCATTTTTTTCCACCTGCTGAATGGATATATCCATCTGCTCGACGGATGAAGCGGTCGTTGCAGCTGCATCCAGCAGGTGGGTGACGCTCGCCCCTATCTGCTTGATCGAAGCGGCCATTTCCACGATCGAGGAACTGACTTCCTCGACCGACATGGCCAGGGTTTCCACATTCGAGGCCACTTCATCGATGCTTGCCGCCATCTCCAACATGGATGAAGAACTCTCCGCGGCCGACGACGACAGACTGTCAACGTTCTCTCCCACCTCCTTCACCGACGCTCCGATCTCCAGTACCGCCGATGAAGTCTGCTCAACGCCCCCCGACTGCAGTTCGGCCGCGCTTACCACCTGCCTGGAGGCCGAAGTGATATTGGCGGAAATCCGCGCCAGGTCGCCAAGCGAGTGGCCGACCTTAGCCACCATCTCCTCCAGCTTTTCCGACATGGCATTGAAATCGCCCCCCAGCTTGCCGAGTTCGTCGTGGGAATCTATTTCCAGGCGGACGGTAAGATCACCATCCGCCCCCCTTTTGAGTGCCTCGACCATCATCTCGACCCGACGCATGATGGTCCTGGTGATCAATCCTCCAAGAACAATAGCCAGCACCACTGCGAAGAGTATCACCGAAATGAACGCCAGGGTCGCCGTTTTCTTGATCCTGCCGGTATCTTTCTCAGCCAGCACCATCTGGGTCTCAACAGTGTCTGCCAGGTCGTCGATGTCGAGTTTTGCGTTTTCGCTGGCCTCCATTATCTCCTTCCTGGCCAGCTCGTTCAACCTGTCGTCGGCAAGGGCGCTTTTTGCCGCCTGATCGACCGTGCCGGGAGTTATCCCTTTCAGCAGCGCCCTTTTATGGGCGATGAATTTTGCCGCCACCTCTTCAAACGCAGCCCAACTGGAAAGCACCGACTTGGCCTGTTCCTCGATCCTGCTCCCCTTCGGCGCCGCATTTATCCCAAGTTTCAGATCACCCTGGAGGAAGATGTTGACATAATTCCTGAACAGTTCGCGTTTTTTTTCGTAGGTCTCAACATACTTTTCAAATTCCGCCTTTTCGGTCCGTACGAGCGCGGCCTCGACCAGGTTCACCCGACATGCCTTCTGCGTTACCTCCATGAGAAAAACCAGTTTTTCCTCGGCAGCGCGGTGCGCCATGATGGTTTTCACCTCGGTGCCGACCCTGTTGATGCTGACAATACCGAAGGTGCCGGTGACAGCGACGATAGCCGCCATGATGAAAAATGAACCGATGAGTTTGGTACTGAGCTTGAGATTTTTCAGCATGTGCCCTCTCTGAATAGCATTCAATCGAAGATAGTGGCGGGATGCGTGTCAATTTGAAGCAGAAATGTACCAGCTGCGTTATTCAGTACATTCTTCTAATTTGTTACATTAATAATACATATTGTTCATGAGTAAAAGAGAAAAATTGTATTTGCCGGTAAATTGAGGGGGAATACCAGGTTTGTTGTCGCTGAACAGAAAGCTTCTCTCTATTGGACCGGTTTCGTTGATTATTCGCTTTCCGCTGGCAATTAATCATAAACTTGGTATAATTAAAAACATATAATATTCTGAGCGTAAGCGTACGGGGGGGCGTATGTTTTGGCGGGACGTTGAACTTAGACTGACTCCACGTAACATCGTCATTATCTATCTGTTTGTCGGCGCTCTGTGGACGATGTTCTTCGACTGGTTCCCCGGCTTGCTCTTCTCCGATCCGGGGCTGCGTGAACGGCTGCAGACCTTTGACCACTGGGCTTTCATTGTTGCAACGGCCCTGATGCTCTACTATCTCATTCACCGCGGCGAGGCGGTGATCCTGCGGCGCAAGGAATCCCTCCATCGGGTCAACCGGGCACTGAAGGCGTTCAGCGATTGCAACCAGGCGCTCATCAGGGCCAAGGACGAACTCCAGCTGATGCGGGAGATATGCCGGACCATCGTCCAGGTGGGAGGGTACCGCCTGGCGTGGGTCGGGATAGCCCTGCACGACGACGATAAAAACATTCGGCCGGTGGCCCAATGGGGGGATGAAAAGGGCTACCTGGAGAAGCTGAAAGTGTCCTGGTCCGAAACCGACCTGGGGCGGGGACCGACCGGCTCCGCCATCCGCACCGGCGTAACGAGCGTGGTGCAGAACATTCACTATGATCCGCGCTGGCTGCTCTGGCGTGATGAGGCTTTCCAGCACGGCTTTGCGGCCTCCATCTCCCTGCCGCTCAGCGACGGCGATCGCCCCTTCGGCGCGCTGGTCATTTTTTCCGCCGAGCATGGCGCCTTCGACAAGGAGGAGGTAAAGCTCCTTGAGGAACTGGCCAGTGATCTCTCCTACGGGATTGCCACCCTCAGGATGAATGCGGAGCGGAAAAAGGTGGAGAAGGAGCGGAAGATGCTCGCCTCGGTGATTGAACAGTCGATGGAAGGGATCATTCTCTTCGACAGCGACGGGCTGGTCCAGTACGCCAACCCGGCGGTCGAGACCATCACCGGCCGGACACCGACCAAGATGATCGGCTGCAACATCACGACCCTGGATAGTGAGGACCTGAACCGGGAGTTTTACCAGGTGATCTGGGACGCCCTTTCCAGGGGCGAAGCGCGGACTGGTCACTTTATCCAGAAGGGGATGGACGGCTCTCTCCATGAGATCGATTCGACGATCTGGTCCATATCCGACGCTGCAGGGATGATCAGCAACTATGCGGCGCTGATTCGGGATATAACCCACGAGGTCCAGCTGGAGCGGCAGCTGCGCCAGGCCCAGCGGATGGAAGCAATAGCCACCCTGGCCGGGGGGATCGCGCACGATTTCAACAACAACCTGGCTTCCATCATCACCTGTACCGAAATGGCGCTGGAAGACGTGCCGGAGGAAAGCCCGACCCACGAGCTCCTCGATGTAGTGCTCAAATCCGGCTACCGGGGGAGGAACCTGGTCAAACAGATCCTTACCTTCAGTTGCCAGGGGGAACAGGAGCGCCAGCCGGTCCAGGTGGAGTTGATCGTGCACGAATGCCTCAGGCTCTTGCGGGCGTCGATCCCGGCATCCATCGAGATCCATTACGCGGTGGAGGAACGGCTCGGGATGGTCTTGGCCGACCCGACCCAGATCCACCAGATCGTCATGAATCTCTGCACCAACGCCGGCCATGCCATGCGCCACAAGGGAGGGATGCTGGAGATACGCCTGGTTAACGCCGATCTCGATACTGCCGCCGTTAGCGGCTATCCGGACCTCCCCTCGGGATGCTATCTGAAATTGACGGTCAGGGATACGGGGCACGGGATGGACCGTGCCACCATGGACCGCATCTTCGACCCCTTTTTCACGACCAAAGGGCACACCGAGGGAACCGGTCTCGGGCTTTCGGTCATCCACGGCATTGTCAGGAACCATGGTGGAGCGATCAACGTCGAGAGTGCTCCGGACCAGGGGGCAACCTTCCATGTCTTTCTGCCCCGGATCGAAAGCCCCGGGGAGAAAGCGCAGGAAAGGGAGCCGGTCCTGATTCGGCGCGGACGGGAACGCATCCTCCTGGTTGACGACGAGAACGACCTGGTGTACGCAGGGAAGAAAATGCTCGAACGCCTCGGCTACCAGGTTGACACCAGAACAGGAGGCCTGGAGGCCCTTGAACTGTTCCGCATCGAACCGCACCGGTTTGACCTGATCATAACCGACCAGGCAATGCCGGGGATGAACGGGACGGAACTGGCTCGGGCATTGACCGATATCCGCGCCGATATCCCTATTATCCTTTGCACCGGCTACGGTCATGACCTGAGCGGGACTTTTTCAGGTGAGGCCAGAAGGGATGCCGGAATCCGTGAACTGGCGCTGAAACCTCTTGACCGGGCGGAAATGGCCGGCATCATCCGCCGCGTCCTCGACGGCAACAGAGCGATGGAGGACCCATTATGGCAAACATCCTGATAATAGATGACGACGACCTGATGTGCCAGTCACTGTCCCATGTGGCAAAACGCCAGGGACACGAAGCAACCTGCGTGCATACCCTTGGCGCGGGGCTGGAAAAGGCGACCCGGGAAACGTACGACGTGGTGTTTCTCGACGTGCGGATGCCGGACGGCAATGGACTGGAGATACTGCCGAGAATCAGGAGTACCCCTTCCGTGCCCGAGATCGTGATCATGACCGGGTTCGGCGACCCCCTGGGGGCGGAGCTGGCGATCAAAAGCGGCGCCTGGGACTATATCGAAAAGGGTTCTTCAATCAAGGAGATCACCCTCTCCCTGGTGCGTGCGCTCGAATACCGGAAGCAGAAGCAGGGGGACGTTGAGAGCAGGAGCGTCGTTGCACTGAAGAGGGATGCTATTATCGGCAGCAGTCCGAAACTGCAGGACTGCCTCGACCTGGTAGCCCAGGCTGCGGAATGCGACGCCAGCGTGCTCATTACCGGCGAGACCGGGACGGGAAAGGAGCTCTTTGCCCGGGCCGTGCACTGCAACAGCCGGCGGGCCGGAGGCGGCTTCGTGGTGGTCGACTGCGCGGCTCTTCCGGAGACGCTCATCGAGAGCCTGCTCTTCGGCCATGAAAAGGGAGCATTTACCGGCGCGGAACAGGCCCGGGAGGGACTGGTACGTCAGGCGAACAACGGCACCCTTTTCCTCGATGAGGTGGGAGAGCTTCCTCTTTCCATGCAGAAATCTTTCCTCCGGGTCCTGCAGGAGCGTCGTTTCCGGCCGGTCGGGAGCCAACGGGAGATGGAGAGCGATTTTCGGCTGGTGGCGGCAACCAACCGTGACCTGAACCAGCTGGTGCAGCAGGGGAGGTTCAGGGAGGACCTGCTGTTCCGGCTGCGCTCATTTGTCATCGAACTTCCCCCCTTGCGGGAACGTCCTGAAGACATCAAGGAGCTTGCCCGATATCATCTGGACAGGCTATGCGACCGCTACGGACTGGCAGCCAAAGGGTTTTCCCCGGAATTCCTGAAGACGCTCGGCGAGTACCCCTGGCCCGGAAACGTTCGGGAGTTCGTGAATACCCTGGAGCGGACCGTTGCCGCAGCGCACTTTGAACCGTTCCTCTTCCCCAAACATCTGCCGATCCAGATCCGGGTCCATGTCGCGCAAGCCTCGGTGAGAAACGGCACCGCTGCTAACAGCCTGGAGCCGGAGCCCCCTTCGGGATTCCCGAAACTGCACGATTTTCGCGAGACCGTCTATTGCCAGGCGGAAAAACAGTATCTCCATGACCTGATGTCCCTCTCCCATGAAAATATCAACGAGGCATGCCGGCTGTCCGGTCTATCCCAGTCCCGTCTCTACGCCCTGCTCAAGAAACAGGACACGTCAAAACCCTGCTAGTTCGATTCCCCCCGTTTTCCTGCCGACGGGAATCTTCCTTCCGGCAGGAAAACTTCCCCGAAACTTCAAACCACGAAAAATCTTCCCGATTCATTGCTTGACGCAAAAGTTCCCGGTTGCTAAATTGTAGTATTGTTGGCCTTGCCCAATGATTTTCATACCATGAGTTGCATGACACTGCGGAACTGGCGGCTTTATCAGTTCCTGCCAAGAGGGCCTTCCCCGTGAAAATGCCGGCTGCGCACAACAAGATGATCCTTGATACGTTTATCCCCGCCATCATCGAGGCGATGCCAGACTATGTGCTGGTCCTTGATCAGGAACGCCGGGTGCTTGCAGTCAACAACCGTCTGCTGAATGCCTTCGACATAACGGACCCGCAGGTGCTGATCGGCTTGCGTCCCGGCGAGGCCCTCCACTGTATTCATGCCGGCGAGTCACCGGGCAGCTGCGGTACGGGCAGACACTGCCGTAAGTGCGGAGCTGTAATGGCCATCGTCGAAAGCGAACTGAGTAATTCCCAGGCGGCTAAGGAATACTTTATCACCCTGGACAGGGAAGAATGGAAGAGCTTCGACCTGGAAGTCCTGGTCACGCCACTGGAAATTGCCGGGATGGAGTTGAGTCTGTTCGCCATGCGCGACATCAGCGCGGAAAAACAGAGAACCATGCTGGAGCAGGTCTTTTTTCATGATGTGATTAACACGGCCGGGGGGGTCCACGGACTGGCTGCGGCTCTCGCCGCAGGAAGCCTGCTCACCGCAGATGAGGAAAGGCACTATAAGCAGTGGTTGGTCACCCTTACCGAAAAGCTGGTTGATGAAATCCAGTATCAGCGCAACCTGCTGGCTGCGGAAAAAGGGGAATTCAAGCCGAACCTTGGCATCATCGAGGTGGGGGAGCTCTTGCGCGAAGAGTATGCGCTCTACAGCAACCATGAGGTAGCCGCCGAACGGCAGTTGCTCCTCGGCCGGACGTCGGAGTGCAAAATCATCAGCGACGGGGCAGTGCTGCGAAAAATTCTGGGGAATCTCATCAAGAACGCACTGGAAGCCACTCCCAAGGGGGGGACCGTCACCCTCTCCTCCAGGGAGGATGACGGGCAGCTCACCTTCCTCGTCAACAATCCCGGTGTCATGGCAGAAGATGTGCAGCTGCAGCTTTTTCAGCGCTCATTCAGTACCAAGGCTGCCGAAGGGAGGGGGATCGGCACTTACAGCGTCAAACTGTTCGGCGAGCGCTACCTGAAAGGAAAGGTGGCCTTCACCAGCAGCGAGCCGGATGGGACCACCTTCAGTTTTTCCCTTCCCAAAAGTACCTGACCACCATCGGCCATCGACTATCGACCATCAACCATCGTCAGGCATATTTTACTAAATCGGCCATATCCCGCACCGCCCTGTCAAGACCGACCAGCACCGCCCTGGAGATGATCGAGTGGCCGATATTGAACTCCTCGATGCCGCCAAGGGCCGCGACCTTCTTGATGTTGGCATAGTTCAGCCCGTGACCGGCGTTTACCCCAAGACCGAGCTTACCGGCGAGCTTTATGGCGTTTTCGATCTTTATCAGTTCCTGCTGCTCACTCTTCCAGTTCTCGGCCTCGGCAAAGGCGCCGGTATGGATCTCGACGTAATCGGCGCCCGCCTTGTCAGCCGCCTTGATCTGGTCCGGATCGGGATCGATGAACAGACTGACGATCAGTCCGCCGTCCTGCAGCCGCTGCACCGCCATTTTAATGCTTGCCAGGTTGATCCGCACATCAAGCCCCCCTTCGGTGGTCAGCTCCTGGCGCTTCTCCGGCACCAAGGTGCACATGTCCGGCTTTGCGGACAAAGCGATGTTGATCATCTCATCAGTGGCGGCCATCTCCAGGTTGAGCCGCGTTTTCACGGTCTGACGCAGCAACCGCAGATCCCGATCCTGAATGTGGCGACGGTCTTCCCGCAAATGAATGGTAATGCCGTCGGCACCAGCCAGCTCGGCAATGACGGCAGCCGCCACCGGGTCCGGCTCAGCGCCTCCCCGTGCCTGGCGGATGGTAGCGATATGATCGATATTGACCCCAAGCTTAGCCACGTTCGCCTCCTCCGATGGTTTTCTCCACCAGCTCGCCAATCTGCCTGGCCCAAGCGGTGATCTGGTATTTGTCCTGCCCTTCCAGCATGATACGCAACAGTGGCTCGGTGCCGGAATAACGGATGAGGATTCTGCCTTCGTCCTTCACCTTTTCCTCAATATCCCGAATCAATTCCGCCACTGCGGGAATGGTCATGACGTCTATTTTCTCAGCTACCCGGACATTGAAGAGCACCTGCGGTAACGGGATCATCACCTCAGCCAGTTCGGAGAGGCGCCTGTTCTCTCGCTGCATCACGGCAAGCACCTGAAGCGCCGAAAGCACGCCGTCCCCCGTGGTGTTGTGGTCGAGAAAGATCATGTGGCCGGACTGTTCACCACCCAGATTGTAGCCACCCTTCAGCATCTCCTCCACCACGTAACGGTCGCCGACGGCGGTCTTCACCACCCTCCCCCCCGCCTTCTTCAGCGCAATATCCAGCCCCATGTTGCTCATGACCGTCGCCACCAGGGTGTTGTGCCGGAGCTTGTTCTGCTTCAGCAGGTCGGTGGCGCAGATAGCCATAATATGGTCACCGTCCACCTCGTTGCCGAATTCGTCGACAAAGATGACCCGGTCGGCATCACCGTCCAGTGCAATCCCCAGGTCGGCCCGGTGCTCCTTGACCGCCTCACTGATCACTGCCGGGTGGAGGGAGCCGCAGCCGTCATTGATGTTGGTGCCGTTCGGCTTGACGCCAATGGCGATGACCTCTGCTCCCAGCTCGCTGAGAACCGCCGGGGCTACCTTGTAGGCCGCACCGTTGGCGCAGTCCAGAACGATTTTGAGACCCGACAGGTCGAGCTCCTTGGGGAAGGTGCTCTTCAAGAAAACCACGTACCTGCCGACAGCGTCGTCAATCCGGTAGGCCTTTCCCACCTCGGTGGCAATGGGGCGGAGGGAATCGATCTTTCCGGAGAAGATCAGCTCCTCGATGCGCAGTTCCATTTCATCCGGGAGCTTGAAGCCATCGGAGGAAAAGAACTTGATGCCGTTATCCTGAAAAGGATTATGGGAAGCGGATATCACCACCCCTGCGTCGGCACGCATGGACGAGGTGATGTTGGCGATCCCGGGAGTCGGCAGCGGCCCCACCTGAAGCACGTCAACCCCCATGGAGCAGATTCCCGCCACCAGGGCATTTTCAATCATGTAGCCGGAAAGCCGGGTGTCCTTGCCGATAACGATCCGGTGCCTCCGTTTGCCGTTTTTGAAAATATAGGCAGCCGCCCGCCCTATCTGCATGGCCATCTCGATGGTCATGGGATAGACATTCGCTACCCCCCTGACACCGTCTGTCCCGAACAGTTTCTTCATCTGCTTTTACCTCCTGGCCGAAGCTTGGTTCATTTGTCCTGACTGCTCTTCGCAGCTGCTGTTTTCACCTCAATCGTAGCCGGCGACAGGCGTGTTACATGCAGCCCGGGTTCGAGTCGAATGGACTTTCCCAGACCGTTATAAACGGTGATCCCTTCACGGGAACCACGTAAATCAAGCCGTATTTTCTGCCGCTGCATCCTGAGTCTTAAGAGCAGTATGCGCGGCCCGGCGACAGTCACCTCAATCCAGGAGGGTGGCTTGTTGACAAGGGAAAGGGAGGGAGAAAGGTTTACCAACTCAAGCGGCACGCCGAGAACAATCTCCCCTTCCCTTTCGCCGGCAGCGAACAACCAGAGAAGCACCGCCACAAAGAGCGAGAGCGCCATGAGCAACCTGCTGTTCCCCGGAGTTTCCCGGACAGTCATGAGAGCCACCTGACTTCAACGAGACGATTCAGGACTTTTCGCAGCGTGGCTGATTCAAGGTCATTGGTTTTACGCCCTCCGACCACGACCGATACCGCGCCGGTTTCCTCGGAAACGACGATAACTACAGCATCCACCAGCTCCGTCAGACCGATGGCGGCCCGGTGACGGGTGCCGAGGGCCTTGCTGATTTCCGGGTTCTGGGTCAGGGGGAGAAAGCAGCCTGCCCTCGTCAACTTTCCCTTTTGAATAATGACCGCCCCGTCGTGAATGGGTGAATAGGGGAGGAATATGGAAGAAAGTAGTTCGCTGGTAACCTTGGCGTCGATATCGGTTCCCACCGCGATGAAGTTATCGACCGACATCCCCCGTTCAATGACGATGAGGGCGCCGATCCGTTTGCCCGCCAGAGTTTCCGCGGCGGTAGCAAGCTCCTCGATGATTGTCTCACCATCCTCTTTTCCCCGCTCTTTACCATGGCGGCCACGGTTCAGGGTGGCAAACGCCCGACGGATATCGGTCTGGAAAATGATGACGAGAATGACAAACGATGATCCAAGGGCGCTGTTGAAGATGAGACGCAGGGCATCCAGGCCTGCAAAACGGGAGAGCATGGAACCGAGCAGCAATGCAGCGACCGCCACAAGCACGCGAACCGCCATCGCCCCCTTTATGAGCAGGCTGAGTCGGTAGATAATGGCGGCTGCCAGTGCCATGTCGAGCAGGGCCAGCAGCAGGCCGTAATTTTGCGCAAACTCTGTCATATCATTTGCCTGCCGTGGTCAAACCAGTTCGGCCAGCGGCCGGCAAAGCGCCCACGCCATGTCCGCAACATCACGCATCTCTTTTATGTCATGCACCCGGAAAATCGAAGCGCCGTTACTGAGAGCAATGGCAACAGCGGCTGCCGAACCGAAAAGCCTTTCGGAGGGCTCACGACCGAGGACTTTGCCGATGAAAGACTTGCGCGACGGTCCGACGAGAATCGGCCGCCCCAGGGCGGCAAACTCCGCCAGCCGTCGCAGTACTTCCACGTTACCCGCCACACTCTTGCCGAAACCGATGCCGGGATCGACGACGATCCGCTCCGCGGCTATCCCCGCAGTGCGGGCCAAGAGCAACGAACTCCGTAATGACGCGACGATTTCGGCAATCATATCTTCATAAGCCGTATCCGACTGCATCTCACGGGGGGTGCCGCGGGTATGCATCACCACCAGCCCGGCCCGGGCAGCAGCTACCACATCCGCCATCCGCCCGTCGAAAGTGAGGCCGCTGATATCGTTGACAATTTCGGCTCCCGCCGCAAGTGCCGCCTTGGCCACGGAGGCTTTGTAGGTATCGATGGAAAGGGGGATTTTCAGCTGGCCGGCAAGGGCTTCGATGACCGGCATCACCCGGCTCAACTCTTCCTTTTCAGCAACAGGCGGGGCGTGTGGACGGGTGCTCTCACCGCCGATGTCTATTATGTCCGCCCCTTCCGCCTCCATCTGCAGAGCGCGGTCAACAGCCTTTTCACGGTCGAAAAAGCTGTTGCCGTCAGAGAAGGAGTCGGGGGTGACATTGAGTATCCCCATGATGCATGGTCGCCGGGACAGATCAATGCTGCGGCGGCCGACAATCCAGGACTCGGCTGTGGAGTGCATTACGCTGAGGTGCCCCCATCTTCAACAGTGGCGGGAACATCCTTGGTGATGTCTATGATCCGGTCAACTTCATCACCGCTGAGGTTTTCCTTTTCTATCAATTCCAGTGACAGCTTGTGCAGATTGTCGATATTGTCGGAGAGGAGCTTGTGGACGCGGCTGTAGTTCTCCTCGACTATCCGCCGGATCTCCGTATCAATATCAACCGCTGTGGCCTCGCTGTAGTTCTTATGGGTAGACATCTCCCGGCCGAGGAATATCTGCTCATCCTTCTTGCCAAAACTGACCGGCCCCATTTTTGGGCTCATCCCCCACTCGCAGACCA
>Ga0210377_10001530_pt1 | contig 21152 bp, 28 predicted proteins | sample PLM4_65_b1redo_FD_155480 | JGI IMG/M metagenome (GOLD analysis project Ga0210377, IMG submission 155480) | Groundwater sediment microbial communities from an aquifer in East River, Colorado, USA - PLM4_65_b1 redo | ecosystem: Environmental > Terrestrial > Soil > Riparian zone | place: USA: East...
AACTGTAATTTACTTATGTAATTCAGCTAATTCGGCACATAGAACACATGTAGTTACGCCAGGAATAGCCTCTAGACGCTTTATGGCGATTGGTTCACCACATTCTTGGCAGTTGCCATATTCACCAGCTACAATCATTTCAAGCGCCAAATCTATAGCCCTAAGCTTCATTAGGTTATTAGTGGAGATTTGGTTTTGTACACGCACCAAACTCTGCCCTTGTAGCTTGTCAACAACATCTCCATCAACGTCCACTTCGTAATCAGAGTGTTCAAGCGTCTTAATAAGCTGTTCCCTAAGATCCGAATACTTCTTCACCAGGGTCTTCTTCTCTCGTAATTTCATGTCTTCTTCCTTGCATTCAGCTGGTTATTGACTCTCGACCTTTTAGAATATGCCTAGGCCGGTCAGCCGGCCAATAAATTAAACAGCCAAAAGCCGGAGTGGTTAGCTCCGGCCTTACTGATTTGGCTTTGCCGAGCGCCTTAGTGCGCCGAGTACTAGTCGCTGGCGGCAAGAACCTTGAGGTCAGCCATTCGCACTGCCTCATTCTTCTTCAGCTTCGGCTTCGGAAGCTTCTGGTTCTTGTCGATCGGCGAGTCGAACATAATCATGGCCAACTCGTCATCCTCATACTCGTCATGCTCGGTCTTGAAGCCGCGGATGCCATTGCCGTACACTATCCAGCCCTTGAACTCTGCCTTGACGTGGGTGGTAGTGTAGCGTGTCATCTGTGCGGCAGAGACGGTCACGCTGATGCGCTGTGCGTCTCCCATACCGGTGCCCTTGGCCAGGTAATAGCCAGAGCCACCGCCGACATCCTTCAGGAGATCGCCACCGCAAACGACGTTCGGTGGTACTGGTTCGCTCTTCTCGTTGAGATGAGACTTGGACCAAATCTCCTTAGCTTCCTCGGGCGTAGCTGCTTCAACTGGGCCATACTGCTTGGTCTTCCAGTTGATGCAGAAGAAGTACTTGGCCCGTGGCCCTCGATGAGACTTCTCCCCAATATCCTGCTCTGCACTGTCAATTGCGTTATCGGTATGGCTGACCATATCACTGCTCCGTTCTATTTGAATAGGCTCAGGGCCCGGTGGAACGATATTACTCAATCTGATGTTTCACGTCAAGAATTATCATCACCGCTATGGCGAAAGCGCTCTTGGCGCTCCCGAATAAGGCCACTAAAGGCCTCATGTGGATGGAACTTCACTGACCTCTTCGAACTTAGCTTCCTAACCACGCCAGTACTTACATTGTGCGCCATGTGGGACCGACGAACATGAGGGCTTAAAGTGCCGAACTTACGTACAGTAACCACCTGATCATTCACCAGATCACTGGAAATCTGTTCAATGATTATGCCGACCGCCTGGTAAATCTTCCGAAATGGGACTCCGCTCCCCAATCTTTCATGGATGGCTTCGGCTACTGCTTCTCGACCTATACTCACGATAATCCTAGACTTGCTGCAAGTTCGTCGTTTTCAGGAAAGTCAAATCTCTGTTCGGCCAGACAGTCGGCTATTGTAAGGTTGGGTGATGATTTCACCTGTCTGTCATATAGCACAAGATAGACTGCAGCTGCAAGATTAACACAGTGGCGAGTTGGAATGACGACAAATCGATGACATTCTTTGAGCACTGATTGGGGGATCGATCCGTCTTCTGGGCCGAAAATGTACAGCGCCTTCTCCGGATGCTCGAACTTCGGAAGCGCTTCGGCGTTGTGTCGCAGCTCAATGGCCACCGGAACCACTCCCTCCTCGTACTGATCGAAGAAGTTGTCGAAGTGGCGCAGCTCCACGTCACGATACCCCTTCATCCGCTCCTCGCGCGGCAAGCGCTTCTGGCCCTTTAACCCAAGAGTGACCCGTGAGCCGGTGAACCATACCTGCGGAACTCCGAAGCAGGACGCGGCGCGCAGCGCGGCCCCCACGTTGTATGGGTTCTTGGGGTTGACCATTGCTACCGCCGGAGTAACACCCAATCGCTTGGCATTCTTCCCGTAGATTTCAGGTTTCACTTCATACATAACGCGCCCTCTCTAATCCAAGAATACGAAATTGTACCATCTTGGAAGACTACAAGTTGTCGAACGAAGTCTTTCCTATGATCGTGTTTTGTGACGTAATCAGTCAACCGCAGAATTGATCCATTGAAATCGTATACGCCACCGCCCCAGACATGACCATGACAAAGTTTAGCGTTTGAATGAAGCCATCGCCTAATTCCAAACATACCAAGTCTTGACGGTGTAAATTCATTTCTAGAGCCATCAGGATTTCCAACTGGCCACGATGTTATGTTATTGTACCCAATAGCTATAAGTTCAAAAATTGAATCTTGATAAGTCTTAGCACTATCAACTTCACCCTTTCGTAGAAGTAAAGTTGCCCTCACCCCAATACCATAGCTCTCTATATTAGATCTTATATTCTTGAATGATGGATATTCCATCAAACCATAAGCCTCGGCCTGCCTCTTATTATCTACAGAATGAACAGACAGCGCAACATTTGTCAGGCCAAGTTCTTTCCATACCGGCAACCATTGCTTACAGAAATCATTATCACCAAACAATATCCCATTGGTGAATAGGTTGACGTTCGGGAAAAATGCTCCCTGGCTCGCGCACTTAGTATAGACACGCAGTGCAGTTGTAACATCTTCGGGAGAACATGTTGGTTCGCCGCTTGAGGTCAATGATAAACTCCATCCACCATATCTAGCAGATAGTTTGATTGCTGCCTCAAGATTCCTTAGATATAAATCATTAGTTTTAGCCTGCTTACGCAGAGGTTTACCTGCACAGAAAGCACAGTTTCCATTACACATACCAGCGCCGACCAGAGCCGAAACGCTGTAGATCTTCTCAATACATGCCATGAAACTGATCCACCCATATCCGGCTTCTCGACCTAAATCACCTTGCTACATCAACTGTAGATACTCGTGTGATAATTGGAACGTCTTCTTTTTGGCTTTTAATAACGTGATCTGTCTGGCGCATTGATGATGGCAGCCCCAAATCCATACCTTGAACGCGCACTATATTACCGTTCAAATCAACCTCTTTGATGGTAATAAATGGCAATAGTTTTTTTAGCTCTTCTACAGAATTTTTAGCCATTGGCTGGCAGGTACGATCATCCATACCATCCCATACCTCCGGAGCTAACACAGTGACTTCTATTTCTGGTATTAGACTATTTGCGCACGCTCTGAACTTTACTTCCTGAACCAATCCAAGAATGTGGCCTCCAACACTAATTAATATGTTTGGTGCTACATGTGGATTTTCTTTTCTCTGAACAGAGATTGTAAAATCATTATCATCTACCATAAGAGCCTTAATCCCCTTGCCCCCAAAAGCCCCTCCGGTAAGATGAATAAAACTCAATCCTATGTCTCTGATATCTAGTTCCATGCACTAGTATATATCAACAATTAAACAGGAATGGCCTGCAATTTCCCAATGATTTTGCAGGCCATTCATCCAATGGACCAAACTAATTCAATATGTTAGTCCAACGTACTCTGATCATCTTCATCAGACTCGTCAGAGTCAGAGTCAGAGTCATCATCGTCGTCTTCGTCACTTGGTTCTTCTAGAAGATCATCCAACGCCGTCAATGTCTCCTGAAACTTCTGCACCTTCTTGATGGCATCTTCGATTTGTGCCAGTGGAGCGCCAGTTTTCTTGGCAATGTACGCCGCATTGAAATCATTCGCATCTAACAACGATACAATGGCCTTTGCTCCATCGAACAAGTTCTGACAAGCCACCGCCAGCTCTTCATCTGGATTGTTGATGAGCGCGTCTTTGAGAGTTGGAACATCTTCGTCATCGCAACATTGGCAATCATCACAATCGCCGTCACAATCATCCTCATCTTCTTCCGGATCAATACCGTAGACGAATTGAAGTTCGCTACGAATTGTCTGCAACATCTCGCCCATCATGTTTTGGCCATCGCTAGTATTTCCAGTACCCCAGAAATCATCGTACCCTTCCATGACGATTGGAGCCGAACCGGTATTTGCCAACATCTCGCCAAGCGCCTTGTCCGAGAACTTCAGGCGAAGGAGAGCTTCCATGGCTTTTTCGCGGTCAAAATCATCGCCCTGCGGATTCTCGCGGCCGAGTCTGCGCGCTGCCCGGACCTCATCGGTTTCGGAGATTTGGCGCTTGAGAGAACGATCCTTGGTCTTAGAAGCTTGGTAGGCATGTTCTAGAGTTGGATAGGTTATACCGCCAACAGTGATATCCTGCCTATAGTCATTTCGAAGCCACGCAACATCACCAATAATAATCTTGTCCATTAGATTTCCTTTTCCCAATTCTTACCAGGTTGTACTCGTCCGTCTGAATCTCGTGATACAATCTCTTGATCTCCTAGCCATTTAACAGCCCTCATAATCAATGAGTCTTGATCGTATCCACCAACTTGCCGTACCAAATCACGTACTAGTATTGGTCCATTAGTAGTAATGGCTTTGCGGATGTTCTGCAACAGCTCTTTGTTTTCTTCAGATGAGACATCAATATCATCTGAAGATGGAGTTGCATTGGCACGCCTACGCTTGTAGGTGTCATCTCCTAAATGATCTAATACTGAAACCAGATCCATTCGACGAAGCTTCAATCTCTCAGCTTTATTAAGAGCTTCGTCAATGTCTCTGATCTCTGACTTTGCAGCATCAGCAGGATTTTCACCTTTACGTGCCGCATCTGCAATATACTTGACGATAAATTCTACAGACATTTATATCTTTCCCACCTTGATTTCATATCTATAGTATGAAGGGTATTCCTTCTGCAAATTTTCTAGGCACGCCTCATCAGTGGCTATTTTCGTCCCCTCTAACTCAATGGTAAACTTAACATCATCTGCTAAGAAGTCTGGTAGATGATGTTCAAACGCCTCAATCTTGTAAGGCGTTAATATGTAAAATACCATACCTGGTAGAGAAATAGGAGACCCGCTCATGCTAGCGTGCGGGCATGGTACCATCAGCCATTTTTTTCGTCAACCTCAATTATCTCAGCAAGATCTTTCCGAAGTTCTTCTGGAATGTTCAAGGATGCTTGCCACAGCACTCCGTCCTGGACCATTGTTTCGAATCCAAGAATTAGTTGCAGCCGCTGGGCCAAACTGAGTGGCAACCACTTATCTCCGGCTTTCATCACCATGGTACCAGGATCTGTTTCATTTGCCCAATCGTAATGGAAAGAAAGCCGTACTCCATCTTCCTGAAACTCGCCATTGAAGTCTTTGAACCCCAAAATGAACGCGAACTCCAGTTGATCCGGGTTAGTGTCCAGGCCGGCCAGAATGCCGCAAGAAAGACCGTCTTCCCCTAACGCTTCGCCGTACCAGATCGGAACCTTTCTAACCTCACCACCATCTTCATCTGAGACTTTTAGACTGAACTTTGTCAACAGATCAGGATGCGTAAGACTTGTTTTACCAAATGAAACTGGTGCCGCTCCAAGATCTTTGGCTAGTTTCAATGACAGTTCTTTACAAAGCGAAAACTCTCTCATATCATTCTTCCCACTGACGACAACGACGATATCAAATTCAACAGCCCGTTGTTATCTCTTGATTTTTCATTGCCACTTTCTATGATTTGAATCTGGTTATCTATATACTTCTCGAATTCAAACACATCACCATCATCTTCCCGTCTACGAAGTAATTCACTCATACAAGCTTTAGCTTCCTCTGAGTATAAACCAAGCACTCTATTGCTTATAATAATAGCGGCCAATGATTCTGAGGTTGGTTTACTCATGGTTTAGTCTTTTTGACAAAGATCTTTTCACTTTGAATTTTGGGAATATCTTCTTTGAATTGGAGGTCACAGACGGGCTCGATATGAAAAACGATCCTAGTCCACGAATATCAACTACCTGACCATTCAGCATATAAGAGCGTATCACTTGAAAGAATAAAGCAAGGATCCTTCTTGATTGTTCTTTTGTGAACCCGCAATAAGCAACTAAAGATTCGGAAATATGATCTAACTCAGATACATCTATCGGACATCCATTACCACGTGATGCTAAATACTCTTCTATTCCTGGTAGCCCTTGAAATTCCATTTGCGCCTAAATAAAACATTGAATTCTTTGGTAACATCAATTGCCTAGGGTAGCGAAAACTGCCTATATTACCTTCGGTAATATGTTAATTCTCTTTTAATTCTCTTAGTTAAAGATCTTAATTAAAGATCCCCTCTCCAATTCCCCTTCACAGATCTCGGAGTTTTAAGCGCCCTCGACTAGAAATTTTCTTGACACTTCATATTACAACACATCAAATACTCAACGATTAAGTCGGCTGGCCGAATCTCGATCCATGCGTCCAAACCTGCCAACCAAGCCATCCAGGATTACTTCAGACGCGCGATTGAACTTTCTGCGGGGCAGGCACAGCTAAGCGGCTACGGCGCGGTAGAACGGCTCCTGGCTTGCTGGCAAATTTCGAGAACGACGATACCATGTCCAAAGTGATTCTAGCAGAACTGACTTTCTCGGCATGTGATTTATCCTTTGCTTCTTCAAAGTATCTTGGAATTTGATCAATCATATATACAAATGCCTTCAAAACAAACTTGTTCATACCATCGAAATTCTTGATGGCCTCATATTCTTTCTTGAAGTATTGAGTTCTAATTTCAAGCAATGAGGTTTCTATCTCTTGTAATGTTTCTGCCGGAAGCCATGACTCATTGATGCGTTGAAATAAATCATATGTTCTAAATTCCTGATGCTTAATTAGGTTCTCAACTTGCCTTCTAAGTTCTGACGGCTCTACATTATTTAGAGTGGCTAGCTTTCTCCACTTAACCATTTCTGTCTTATTTCTCTTGTACTCTGGATTTCTGATACGGTTTATTTCAGTTTCAGTCTTTCTTCGTTTACGGTAATCTTCTGTCGATTCTTTTGGTCGTTGCGCTAATTGATATTGGTTTTTACGCTCTAAGTAACCTTGAGCGTCTCCTTGAGCCAGTATCCGTTGAAGATAACGATATCGAGAGGCGTCAGCGAGTTCCTTTTCATGTACCTGTCTTGCTGCATAATCTTCTGTAGACTCCCCGGCTCTCTGAAGCCGTGGGTTAACTGCTTTCGGATCTCTCGGGCCAGATTGATCGGAAACATGCAGACCTTCTTCAGCGCTCTGCCCAACAGAAATCTCAGAGGCTGACTGAATAGATTCAAGTCCATAATCTTCTGCGATTTTCTCTATACTTCTACTTATAATATAAGCATCTTTGAATTCATTATAAGCAAGATCGATGTATTTACGATTTAGTGTAAACAAGTCGATGGAAAGAGCCCGGATGCGATCATATACAGTTTGAAGAAGTAGTTCGGCTTCGGCGATCTTATTCTCATCCCTACCCCTATTCTTTTGGATGAAGTCTGTCAATTTCCAAAATTCTTCCGCGCGCCTTCCAAATCTTCCCAAAAGCTTTGTGAGCTGTTCTTGATCCTCTTCTGGAATATCATCTAAAAGGAAGTCTTCTGCCGCAAGCACTTCAGCTGCCTTTTCCCATGGTTCAGATGGGTCTACCCTTACATCCGGAAACAATTCACTAGCATTTGATACAGATAGGCTTTGTAAGTTCCCAGATTCGAAAGCATCAGAGTATATTGCCATTTTCTTTTTAGCATCAGCAAATTCGCTTGATGCCAGAAGCTCTTGAGAGCCTATCTCTAATAGATCATTTTGTGCAGATGGATTGTTCTGTATTAATACTTCGGCCAATTTCTTGAGCGCAAGCCATTCTTCTTGTGCTGTTTGCTCAGCATCATCCACAGAACTTTCACCGGCCGTCATAAGCTTAATGGCCCTGTTGTTGATGAAGATTAATTCAGGCCCATAAAATTGACTGGTTAGTGGGCGAAGTTTTCTGGGAGCCGTACCAGTGAGTTTGGCAATTTCATTTTGAGTACGCTCCAATAGTTTTTTTGGTAGGCTCTTGATTTTGGTATCAAAACTAGCCATAAGAGCCTTAGCTGCCATTGTTCCTGCTTCATTGTTCTCTTTGAACACCTCATCGGCATTTTCAATCAAACCCATGAAGTGAGCAGTAAGTAATGCAAAAACACTCGAAGCTAACTTCTTGTCTTTTGGATGTAGCCTAATCTCTTCATCAGCCATATCTAAAGCTACCAGGGCTTTAGATAAACGATCATTCTCAGGTAATGATTCTAGATAGGTCTGAGCCTCTTGAGCAGACATCACCTGTGGAACTGGCTTTGGCCGTGCCAATAATTCATCTGGGTCTAATTCATCAGGGCCCAATTCAAAATCTGTACCAGGAGTCTCAATTGGCTCTACCTTTATAACTTCTGGCTTTACTTCTTCTTTTTCATCTTCCCATTTTTCAAGATTTCCCCATTGAGAAGTGTCGAACTTCTTCTTCTGTCCCTTGAATTTAGGAATTGGGGTCCATGTGGGATCAATCCACGATGGGAACGCCTTGGGCGTTGCCTGTGGTGTTTCGACGACCGGAAGGACCTGAGGGACAGGCGGCGCGGAGGGTTGTAGTGGAATTAAAGCTGGAGGTTTTGGTGCGGGTTTAGCTGGTGCTGCTGGAGGTATAGGTTTGGTTGGAGCTGGACCATCATACAAAGGAATGTCGAAATTAAAATCATCCTCTTCAGAAGCCCGCTTAGGGATTCCGGTTAAGACACTTTCAAGCAGATTATTTAATAGACCGAACCTGTCTAGCATGTAGTAATGCTAGATAATTACTTACAAACCAATGGCCTGAAACGCCTCTGGTTCAAGTTTTTCGGATAATCCCTTGACTACCTGCTCGTACAATTTATCTATATTTCGCTCGGCATTCTGTTCCCAACCTTGTGGGCGAATCACTTCGAGGTACTCTTTTGCTTTATCAAGCTGGCCTTTCTCTACCAATCCAACGATATGGCCAATATGACTATCAATCAATCGTGCCACTCTCACCTTAGCAGTCATCATATTATCAGCAGATTTTTCAATATATGCAGCGGTTTTCAATAAATTTTGGATGTTCGTTGCGACCGCTACCGGAACTTCTGGTTCCAATGAAATTCCACTTTCTCTCTTGAGCCACTTCTCCCACTCTTCATTGAAGCGTTCAAGTTTATGAGGTTTTGCAAATTTTTGGACATCTTCAATAATGGTATTGAATATTTCCTGACCCAATACATCTTTGTACTTTTGCAACAGTAATGTAGCTTGATTCCAATGTGGGTCTGGTTTTTCATTTCCACGAATTGAATCGTAGACCATCTTCCCAGCATTGATATGATCAACTAACTTTGCTACTAATGGAGTTAATTGAGAACCTTTCTTTACCAAAGAATTCTGAATATGACCATTAAGAGCTGTGACCTTTTTGAGCAGGCTTATAACATCCATGTATCAATGTGAGTTTATTGGTATGAGATTAAATGAGAAAAGGCCGCCACTTTCATGACGACCTTCTCGCGGCAGCTTGTTGGATTACTTCTTGGCAGGAACAGTAGCTTTGGGAGCCGCCAGCTTCGGAGCATCTTTCTTCGCGTCTGCCTTCGGAACAGGGGTCGCCGCCGTAGGAGCAGCTGTTGGGACAGGGATTGTTGCAGGAGCTACAACGGGTGGAGTTGGAGCCGGAGCCGCTACGATTGGAGTGGGGGCGGCAGGAGCCGCTGGGGCACCTGCAACACCAGAGGATTCAGGTGCGATGACCGTCACGGAAGTAACATCAGTGGAAGCTGGTGCGGGAGCGCCCGCAGGGCAAGTTGAGCCGCCGCAGTTGAGAAGCAGTAGGCATAAAGCTGTGAGGATGCTTTTCATTTGCTGTACTTTCAATAGGTTGTGCGATGCGCACTTCGGGCAGGGACGATAATGCAGAAGCGAAGTAAAGTCAATCACTTCCGAAGATTCTCATCTTTGGCGACAACCCCAAAAGAACGCCGTATTTGTCACCACCGCCAAGCAATCCGCCGAACACCACTGCTGAAATATTCAGGTGCTTCGATGGTGTCATTTGAAACCCGGCAGTTGTCAACAGCTGATGTGGATAATCTGTGAGGTAGCGCACCGTCGAAACACCGCCAATTAAGGTGTAGTATCCGCAATCTATCGGCTTTTGGACATCTATGCCCGCCAGAATCCCAACAGGGCGCGGCGCTCCAGGTAAAGGTCGAGGATCGGCTAGCATTCCAGTATTGAAAACAACTTTCAAATCCAAAACGTCAATGCCAACCAGGGCGAGCCCAGCCATTCCTATGCCATTATTCGGCTTTGCGACCGGGAACTTTGGGCCAAGCTGAATACCGCCCCACTTGAACGGGCTCATTTTGATTGAGGTCCAGAGTGCATCTGGCACGGCTTGTGGCGAGGCAAAGGGACTACTGCTCGTTCCACGGATGGCATAAGTTCCATCAAGATTCAGTTCGATGTTGCGGGTGAGCCCAAAGTCTATTTCGAAGTCTGTGATGATGGTGCGCCATGAGTAGTCAGGCCCGCGCATCATGCCGAGTTGGAAGTCGAAATCCAGCATGCCTGCGTGTTCGAATTCGAGATCTGTTGGCTCGAACAATGGCGTTCCGAGGCTTGCTGAAGATAGACAGAGCGCAGCTATGACGAAGCGCAGTCTCACGGCGCGAATGTTACAGCAGATCCATCTACTTGTACAGACTTTAGGGCGGCCACCAGTTCGTCCAGCTCAGAACAGACTCTTCGATCTGCGAGATAGAACTTATCAGTGATGTGCCTAACTCTATCGAATCTCTCTTCAATTGTCCATGAAGGAAATGTTGAAGTCATTAGACAGATCATACATCCAGTAGGTCTGGATATAAACACATATGCTAGTGGCTTTTTCTTTTTTCCGTCAAATCCAGATACCGTATCTACGAACAAAGTTCTATACGGAAATGATAATGGGTAAGTAAAAGCTTCGTTGCGGCTTTTCGTTTCAATCGTATGACCATTGACGATTAAGTCTTTGGAAGAGATGTACGCGCCGGCATCTTTGATCGAATCACGAATTGTTAGTGCTGGCATTTCAACTTGCAAACCGTGCAACTCAAAGAATAGTTTAGGCAATTTCTGCCATTCAAAACCTTCTTTTAGTTGAGAGAAGAAGAGTTCGTCGTTCTCTGCCCAGTTTGTCATTGGTGTAAATGATTGGGTAGTCGAGGAGAAACGCTATTGTTTTGATGCAAAGAAGGAATTGAACCTTCAACAGTTTCTTTATAAGAGAAAAGCACTACCATTGTGCAATTTGCGTGTAAGCATCTCGAATTTGACTACCCTAGTGGCCATATTTGGAGTTGAACCAAATTGCGTGTAAGAACTACCGTATACACCCTTGCGAGCGCGAGTGGTAAATCTGAAAGAGCGTTAAGCTCCACCTTGAAATGGGTGGTGAGGAACCGATCCTCTGTATATGGCCGAAGTAAATAAAACAGTCGAGGTGAAGGGCTATTTTGATTAGCAAGTTGGATTTGAACCAACAACATTTAGTGTTGCAGACTAATGTACTACCGTTGTACAATTGCGTGTAAGCACTTCGAATTGACTGTTTTTGGTGGGATGGCGTGGAGTCGAACCACATTGCGTGTAAGGACTGCTGTATGTCTTCTTTCGAAGACGAGGTACAAACCTGAAGAGCTTTTGGCTCCAGTTTTACATAACTGGCGAGGAACCGATCCTCTATACATCCCAGAGAAATTCAAACCTAATCACTGATTATCAGTATTGTGTCATCCACTGACGGTTCGCGTATAAGTGGTAACCGCTGACCTAGCTGCTGAATGTACTCACTCGAAAGGGTGAAGCGAGTTAGGGATCTTGGATGATACAGTACTGATAACTAGTGGTGATGAAAAGTTTCGCAGTCGAGGTGAAATGCTTGTTTTGTTGCAAATGCAGGAATTGAACCTACTATTTTTTCTTTTCAAGAGAAATGTCTAACCATTTGACATAATTGCGTGTATGCATCTCGAATTTGACTGCGTTTGCGCGGGTGCGTGGAGTTGAACCACAGCGTGTAAGCTTTGCTTGATGCATCCTTCTGAGGGGACGCGAGTAAAAAAGCTAAAATGTATCTGATTAAATGTCAGGCGAAGCACCGAGCTTCTATACACCCGCAAGAATTTAAGCTATCGAGTAACAGTGCTTTTGGGTTGTCCGGAACTCTGTCCGGACGTACGTTATGAGCGTGTAAGCACGGTATGTTGATAGCTTTAGTGCAACCAGAACGTTTCAAGGCTCTGATTACTTATCCTTAGAACGGGGAGGTCCAAAGGACGTGGCGCTTTGTGGAGTCGAACCACGGCGTGTAAGCTTCACAAAAGTGCATCCATTTTACCGGACGCGAGGCATAAAGCTGAGTTTTCCAACTTATGTAGTAGGTGAGGGACCAACCCTCTGTGAAGCGCCATGAAAAATATACGAGCTTATTAGTATAGGTTCGAAAAATATTCAGATTTCGTACCGGGCGAGCATTCTATCTGAATCCCGCCGCCTGTCAAGCTCGTTTTTTCTTCTTCTGGGATTTATCGGAGTGAGGCTAAGGTTCCTCGACCCCCAAGTATTAAGCCACTAGAACTTTATTGAACACAGAAATATCAAGCCTAATCATGATCTCAGAACCAAACTGGATATCAGATTGATATACGGAATAGTCTTTACAACCCCATTCATTATTCTTGGTTCTGTAGAGAGATACCGATTTCCAGACTCCGATGGAAGATTCGATTGCCGCCGCTGCCGCAATTACATCGTGCAGGGCCTTTCCTTCGGGATGTTTTTTGAAGTAGTGATTCATCCCATTCTTGATGAAATCCAGCCCAGGGTGCGCTCCACTTGGAATCATCTCATTAGCCTCTTGGCCGTGAATAATTCCATGGCAAACATTCTTTGGAACAAACTGCCTAACCTCAATCGGAGGACTATTTCCTCTAGTGAGATATTCCGCCGCTCTCCAGTCACCACCAAGATTGAATGTTGGACAGGTAATTCGCCCATCGAATTTCTGAAGACGTAACTCAGGAGGTACTATATTATCTCCAGCAAACCCACCCTGGCAAGTCCATTTGTTAAAAAACCCAGGAGATACTCGGCCACCCTCAGGAATGTTTGTCAGAGCCAGGCTGGCATCATGAATATTGGTAAGGGCAGCACCAGTAACTAAATGAAACTCTCTCGGCTCATAAGAGATCCCACGTGGCGGTGTAATAACATCATGTATTACGTCAACCGCTGTTCCATCTGGAGCTTGATCTGGAACTCTACCAAGCCAATCATAATGGAATTGAGAAACTCTTGGCTTATCTCCTTTTGGATTACCGACTCCAACAGGAATTTTTGGTTTACCAAGAAGATTCAATACATGTTTTACTAATCCAACTTGGTCTCTTCCTCCTGGATGAATGGTGACCGCTTGCAGATTAGACCTCGGATGTGTTGCAAGCAAAGCTAGCGCAAACACATCGTCCGGATCCGCAGTCTCCATATCGAAGAGGAAATTGGTTTTCATTGTTCCAGTTGTTCATCACATTTTTCAATAAAAGAAACGGACCCTTGATTAATCCCATAATTAGAGATTTCTTTGAACGTAGTGGTCCTTGGTTTGTTCTTGCCCATTGGCTCTGTTAGATACCAAAGGTCAGATTCTTTCCAAGTAGCCGTGATAAGCCTTCTACACATTGGTAGGTTGACGTTCATGTGTCCACCTCCCGCACGTGCCCGAGCATTTTCAGTGCAACCTAGGAGAGATAATATAACAACTAATAATAGTATACTTTTCATACTCTTACCGAATTCTGAGGCGAGATCATGAACCCATACTTCTTGTTTCTGACAAGAAATTCCTGGGCTGAAATAGTGATGTATGAAGAAACCACAGCAATGAACGGAAGTTGATCTCCATTCTCGCATGTTGGAGCACCAACCGGCCCTTCTTGAATCTCGTAGTTCTCATCCCAGATGGAGATTCCAAACTGCCCATCGGCAGCCAACCCACCATGTAGGCACGGAACCTTCTCTTTGCGGGCGTAGTTCTGGACAATCCTGCGCGCCTCGGCGTTATCCAAGCAATCGATTATCAAGTCCATCTCACCAAGAAGTTGGGCTGCGTTATTCTCCACCAGCTTATTGCCGATGATGGTAACCTTGGTGCCGAACAAGAAGTTCATGGTCTGTTGAAGCGATGCTGCTTTTGCCTTACCAACGCTGGACTTACTGTGGAATTGAGACAGGACGTTCTTGTTTTCAACCCTATCGTAGTCAACAAGGCGCAGATCGGCCACATTCCTCAATAACTGAGCAACGTGAGATCCGAGGGCCCCAACCCCAACTATAACCGCTCGCTTTGACATATTTTCCTATGGTTTTAAGCGCATCAATATCGCAGTTCCAACAATCACTATAGCAAGAATTATTGGTACAAATCCTAGAAACATCTTACCAATCCGCGCAGTCACCAGCAATACCAAACACTACCTTGCCGTTGTGCTTCTTAAGTATATTTTTGAACTTATCTTTAGCTTCTTCTAGGTCTGCTTGAATCTGTTTAATATCTAGCTCTTCAAGAAATGGACAGAAGTGGCTTCGGTGTCCAATAGTTTCGTAGCACTTGAAAACAAACTTCCAAGCACCATCGTCACAATCTTCGCGTGGTAGGTGCTCTTCAATTCCAAGTTCAGCCATTTCTTTACGAACATCAGGAAGTGGAACATTTTCCATTTCGTACTTATTACCGAACTTTACTTTGTCGGTAACTTCAACAATCTTCCCGCCACAATGAGAACAGAACTTCTCATAATTGCGTGCTTGGCGTTCGCAGCTCTCGCATCTATTATATGTTGCGATAACTGGATGCTCTTCAGTTCCAGTAACTGGAATCACAACAATAATCCCAACAGTTTGAGAATCAACAGATCCGTAGTTGATGGAATTATGGTAGTTCATGTGATATGTATCCTTGGAACAATTTTCATCCACTCGTCTTGAGTATAGACCTTTGGGTTCTCGATGCCACTCTCTTTACAATGTGCGATGCACTGGCTAAGAGGAAACCAATTTTGGGTAATGCTGAATTCGTTGTAAAGAAGCCTGGCAACTTTCTCATCAGGAAATTCTTCATCAACGCAATCCATTATTACATACCCAATTAGGTTTTCTTTTGGAAGAGACACGTCACACTACGTCCATTTCCAGCTCGATTGCGCGCATTCAAGCTTATCAGTTCGATATTTAGCTGTATGTATTCAGTCTCGTATGGCCTCATGTACTTGCTTTGTAAATGTGGCGGCATTCTCTTCACAAAATTCTCAATCATTACCAAAGTACTAGTCTCTGGTGTCGGCGAAAATTCTGGATGCAAACTTGGAATTGAGGTGTGTAGATCCTCTATGACGTAGTACCCGCCTGGCTTGACGAATGGAAATAGGAAGCCAAAACTTACCTGCTGTTGTTCCATGCTGTGGCCGCCATCGTCAATGATGAAGTCGAAGTCTCCACCATGAGCATCAATGAAGCTTTGCAGCTGAGTACGATTTGACTGATCAGCTACGAATGTCTTCACTACATCAGTATCGCATTCTATTTTTGGACTGATATCAATCCCAAATATACTAGCTTGTTGGAAGTAATTACCCCAGAGTTTCAAAGAATCTCCATTGTAAATACCTATCTCTAATATTCTAATTGGTTTGTATCTGTACTGAAAGAAGAATCTCTCATAGACTTCTACAAATCCATGATCGTGTATTCCCTTATCAGTGCTATTGGCCAGAGATGCAAGCTCACCAGGCAAAACATTCACGGCATAGGTAACGGGTACGGAAGGGCTCATAACGTAAATACAAGTTGGCTGATTGCTAAAGTCTAATGACTTATGGCTGATTGCTAAAGCCTGACAAATCTAACAGCTAACCGCTAATTGTAGTATCATTATCGGTGTTGTCCGTTGTATTGACTTCTTGATTTACACAAGACGGGAAGCACCAGTGCCACCAATCAAGGCCAACCGAAGCTGGCTTACTCGCCCGACCGTCTCCGAGTCTTTCAAATGGTCAGTTTGACCACTTGGTTAGATGATTCAACCGCTCCATTCAGTGAGTCGAATTCTTCTTGAAGAGCATCTACCATCTCAGCTCTCTTTGCTTCTGGCAAACAGCAGATCATGGTTGATGTCTGGTTGATATACTTGTCATTCACATCATCCCAGGATCTCTCTGTGGTGACTACTGTGTCTGTCTGAAGAACAGGGAGGCCCTTCAACCAGGCAATCCTACCCTTGAGTTCTTGGAGAACGCGCACTGCATGAGACAAGGTGATGGAATTTCCCTTGTATTCTACCGTACTTGAAGCATTCACGCTTGCCAACTTACCCTGAAGTGCCGCCAGCTCAGAGCTGAGGGCCTCGGACTTGGCCAGCATTTCCGGAAAAGAGAAAGCGGTTGGCTCTCCTGCTTTGTGATTCAACGAACCAGCGGCGCGGCTGCGCGCATCCGAGATCTGGTTCTTCAACTTGCTTGCATATCGCAGCGCCTGTGAAATAGTAACTTCTGCCATAATTCCTCTATATTATCCTGCCGCCAGATGGAGCTGGTGTAGCTGGTGGTTTGTGTCTTTTCTTCCAAGCTTCTTTGGAGGGTAATGTTCCTTTTATGTTGTAAGGAACATCTTTTATATCTGTCTCAACACCACACGCAGAACATTTGAATGTGGTGTATTCATCTGTTTCATCTCGGCAATGAGAATATGTCTTATATAGGTCGGCCTGCTCAACAAGAAGAACCGCCCTACACCCGCCATCACCATTACCAAACCCTGTGCAAATGCATTCTTTCGACCAGCCATTTTGCTTGCGCCCCGGAGTAATGATTTTCATAACTCTCCAGAATACTCAGGGAACGATCATTATCGATCGCTCCCATAGAGCAAAGGTTCAGTTACCCAGCGAGCCAACTAGAAAGTAGATGCATTCCGAATGGAGTCTTTGGACGCAAGAAGATTCGTTTGTACGGAGTTTCGTCCGTTGCTGCGAATCTGTCAACTACGAAATCTGCGAAGTTTGCGTTAGGGTCTGCGGCGATGTTCGCAACTCCGCCAGTACGTACGGATTCGGTTACCCAAGTACGGATTTCTTCATCGGTAGCATCGAAAGAAACGGGATCGCGAAGGTCTCCGTTGTTTCCTGCCCAAGTAACGTTTACGATTGCCTCATTGGCTGCGATGTTTACCATGTCATCTCCTATTAGTAGTGTGAGAGTTCTCTGAGCCTGCTCATCCAAGTCATCTTATCTGTATGTGAACTATTAAGTTCAACGGTAACAAGGGTTTGGGACGGCTGCCACAATTCGCCAACTTCACTATCGAAGAGGCATAATACCAGTGAATCTGAGCTGAGAATAAACCAGTTGAGATGTTTTCCTAATCCTGTTTCTACAGCTCTAAAAGTAGTAACGTCAGTATGAGAAGGCCCAGGAACTCCGCTTCCTGGGTGGGTATGAGCGAACCCAGTTACTATATCTCGGCTCTCCCATATGATATCCCAAAGATCCCTGCTGTCGGGAAGTGCTCCGCCGGATCTTTCGTTCGGCGTGTGCCAGTGTAGAACACTATTATCGCGTCCGATCAATACGCCGGCTTCCATCATGGTTGGGTTTTCCTAATCTACGTGTCTGTATACTACCAATACATTTGTTCTTATTGCTTCATTTATTACAGACGGCAAACTCTCTAGAGTAAATAACGTATCGCCTTTTTCACCCGTATCATGATCGGTTAGGCAAATACCAGAATCAATTACTCTCAGTGTCCGCTCATCACAGACACATTCGAATCGTCGCCTATTCATTCGAAATCTAACAACCATCTCCCCACGTCTCGGGGCTCTGCGATGGTCCAAATACTGCGCATTTCCCACGGCTAAAGCGGCTCTTGCGGCTTCGCCAAAGTCAATCTTTGCAAGTTCTCGTCGCGTCTCTGCGTTGCCAAGGTTAGCAATCAATGCCTGTCGTCGCTCTTCACGAGCGCGACGCCCCTCTTCTTCACGTCTTAGACGTTCAAGTTCCTGGCGTCTTCGTTCGGCCTCTACCTTTTGCCAAATCTCCATGCGGAAAGCCGCATCTAACGCTGGTACTACTCCCTTTATATTCCTACATTGATAGAAATCTAAAGAATTTTCCAAAAAAGCGTTCAGAACTTCATCTTCAGGACCTAGAGGCATCTCTTGCTGCCGAAAAATCAGGGGCCCATCATCGCATGTACGGCCGGCGGATACCCTAGAAAACCTGTCCAAGCCATCTTCAAGCAGAAAAACTGGCTCAGAATTGGCAGTAATTGTCTTTGGATCTGGATCTACCCGAGCATCATCGAGTACCAGGCGGTCACCTACCAAGTACCCAGTGACTATGTGGCTCAGGATGTTTGGGTTGGCTCCTACCGCCGAGATCTCGTAGCGAGTGGCTCGTCTTCCGGAAATAGTGAAAGAATACCAACCGTGCTCTATAGGAAGTCTATTCTCGATATTCCAGACTTGTCCGTTGAGACAGAGAGATCTCCCGCCGGTCCAAGGCAAAGTAATACTGTTGCCTTCAGTCTCTAGAAGATCTCTCCATCCCATTTGTTTCCTCACGCAGCCCAGCAGGGCTTCTTGAGCAATTCCACCTTGATGATCTTATCCACCAAGGTTTCTCGAACGAACGAGTATGCAGCTGCCGGCGCTTGTCGAACCGGAGTTGCCGCAATCAAGTTACGTAGTGTACGTGGAATTGCATACACATCGTCGAAGGTTCTGTTGTCAATATGGAAGCAAGGGATGTTAAGTCTTGCTGCCGTATCAGTTACGCACGATCCGTTTTCACCAGGCACCTTAATCAAACCAAATGCCAGAGGACGAAGACCGGAGTTGCGAATGTCTTGTTCGAAGGTTGGGCGTTGGCCTTCATCACCAACAAAGATGATGATTGAATCTTCGTCATCCTTAGGCTTGAAGTTAGCCATTTGACGAACACCACAACCGTAGTCCGTACCACCACCAGCTCGGAAGCCCATGAAGGCGTTGTCGATGCCGGCCTTACTTCCAACTTGAAGCGTAACCGTGCGAGCAGTTGTGCTGAATACGCAGGCACGAATACGGTCAAGTGGAATACCCTGCGCGAACTTGGCAATGTATTCCTTAGCCATTTCCAAAGAAGCCTGCATAGAACCAGAGATGTCTACAATGAAGTAAATCATCAGTCCCTTAGTAACTTCTTCTGCGGCCTTCTTCACAGCGTTGTCAGCGCCGTCCTGTAGCTTCTCCTTTAGTTCAGTTGAAGTTACATTGCGTGCGATGTTTGCCGCTCGCATATCTTCCGAGTTCTTGATGGCGCGTTCCCAACGAACCTTGATGTCATGAACATTGAGAAGACCCAACTCTTCGAGAGTAGGCGTTCGAATGATCAAGTCCTTATCGGACAGAAGGTTCGATTCAATGATCGATGCCATGATTGCTCGGGTGAGGCCAACGCTCTTGGGCAGCATGCCTTCGACTCGTTTGAGGCCAATACGCTCAGCCACAATCCGCTCACAGATCTGCTGTTCGGAAAGGCCTTCCCAAGACTCAGCTTGGGCTACAGCGACTCCGATTGCCATCTCGCGGCGGCCATCCTCGGACTGCTTCTGCTTCCAACGAAGGAGCTCGAAGAACTTAGGCGAAGTTGGCTTGTAGCCAGTGCGTTGTGCCAGGCTCATGACCGTGCTTCGGAAGCCGGCCTTGACCAGACCTTCAAGCAGCTTTGGATTCTCCTCGCGGTACTCCAACCACTTCGTCACGGCCTTTGCCCAACGTCCAATGAATGGCTTACGATCAGATCGTCCAAAACCAAGATCGCGGTTGATTTTCGCAACTGCAGGCAGACGCAACAGGTCGTGCATACGCAGCAACAGCTTGGGATTCATATCCTTCCCTCCCTTGCTGTAGATGAGCATCATGGCTTCGCCAACGTCACGGTAATCTGCGTCGTAGAAGGCCACAGCGCCGTTGTCCACGACCGGATCGCCCTTACGTGACTGGACCAGCATGAACGCCGCAAGCACCACCTTGAGGTCGCGGTGGTCCTCTGAGAAAGCGTAGGATGCCCACTTAGCAGCGAACTCGTGATCGAGCTTCCATACCTCTGCCACTTGGCCATACATCCACGCCGCAACCTCTGGGAAGAGACCTGCTTCGCGGTATTCTCCGATGACAGCGCCAGCTGCGGTGACGATCTTCTTGTCGTCACGCAAGAGTCCGATTTGGGTTTTGTTGGTTTTCTTGCCTACTTTCGTAAGCTTGTAGACCAATTTCTGCCCGCCCTCTATCTTGTGCGTGACAGGTTCCCATCGAACGCCGGTAACGGCACGGGCGTCAGCGACGACCATACCTGGGCGATTGTGAACCAAGTGGTCCGAGTACGCCAAAACGGTCTGCAGAATACGCTCTGCGGGACCCAGGTTTTCCTTGTCCATTTCATCCTCTTCACTGTGAATAGCCGGGAGTTTGCCCCGAATATGAACCGGTCACATAGGGCTACCCCAAATGTGCGGAACCGACTAATTACCAAAGAATTCCAAAAATGGCAAGGGATTTAATTGGAACCCAGGTTTTTGCGGGAAAATCGTGGATTAAATTCCCAAATATTCTTTGCGCAAATCTTCTATTCTGTGTTCAGGAAAAGTAATACCACATGAAAAGAAATCAATTACAGGGCGCATTACCAAATTCAAATAGGTAGACTTAGAAGATACAAATCCAGCCAACGCTATTTCATCTTTGGTTGCTAGGCGCGAAACTCTTCCATATGGTTTAGAGCTGAAGAATACTGCCCATGCTGAAGTGCTGTTTGGCAAATCTAGAATGATGGCCTGATGATTTCCATCTCCATCATCATGAGTGGCAACGCTTCCTACGGAGACATCTCCTGGCTGTGGGAGATCAACAGCCTTATACTTCTTGCGCGCTTCATCGAAGAAATATTCACTCAGCATCTTACTGGCAACTTTTTTCAGTTCTTCAGGAGACTGAGCTGACTCTCTTAAAACTAGCGCATCGGGAGGTTGTATAATAACTCCCTTATTAGGAACCTTTTTGCGTATTACAAAAGGCTCTATCTTTTCT
>Ga0210377_10001531_pt1 | contig 21148 bp, 23 predicted proteins | sample PLM4_65_b1redo_FD_155480 | JGI IMG/M metagenome (GOLD analysis project Ga0210377, IMG submission 155480) | Groundwater sediment microbial communities from an aquifer in East River, Colorado, USA - PLM4_65_b1 redo | ecosystem: Environmental > Terrestrial > Soil > Riparian zone | place: USA: East...
GACGAGCCGCACACCGAAGGCCAGCTGCGGGTGCGCGCGCTCGACCCCGAGCTGGTCTGGCTCGCGCACGAGCACGAGCCGTGGCGACCTCGTCATGAGGCGTAATGCTTTTTTAGCCAGGGGGTGGCATCGCGGCGCGGAAGTTCCATTTAATAACCACTTCGCTTGCTGGGTGGTTATTACAGAGGACCGCATAATTAAGTAAACTCGGGATTGGCATTCCCGCCTATCGTTCAATGGAAAAAGTTTACTTATTTATGAAACGAGCGGTAAATTTTCCATCTTCATGACAAAATAAAATCGATAGCAGAATTTGCCGCCAAAGAAAAAAGGAATCACTAAAGATATTTTTGTGAGCACTGTATAAAAATATAATGGAGGCTGTAAAATGACAAACGATAATTCTTCTCAAAACGACAGCTCAGTCAAAGACTACATTGCTTCACTCGATGAGCAAACCGTAAAAGAGAGTCAAGTGCTGCTGAAAATGATGCAGCGCATCAGTGGGCACAAACCAAAGCTATGGAATGCAGGCACGCTTGGGTTTGATACCTACCACTACAAATACGACAGCGGGCGCGAAGGCGACGGTCATATTATTGGTTTTTATCCAAGAAAAGGTAAGATTACCGTCTACCTAATGGACGGCACGGCGCGCCACTCTGAATTGCTGGCTAAGTTAGGTAAACATACTACTACTGGGTATTGTGTTTATATCAAGCGGCTTAGTGATATAGATCTGCCAATCCTTGAGCAAATCGTGCAACAGTCTTATGAGTACACAAAGTCTCAAGACGGGCATATAAACCGAGTATTATGGCAAACTGAAAAATAGGCTCTTCTGCCTACGTTCTGCCATGTTTGAAATGTGCGGTATAACTAAATTAAATCGCCTGATCATTGGAATTGTCACGAGGTGTTTTAGTTTATAGTCGTTGGTAGCATTGATCGCTGATGTTTGAAATGCGTCAACTATGCTACACCATGATAGGAAAGGTTATACCGGAACGCAAAGCCAGCCAACACAGCGTCCCGAAAGCGCATCGGGATAATGCACCCGACTGGTGGGACGCTTCGCGGCGCGTTTTCAGGCAGTTTGCGTAGCTTGGAGTTGGTTCCGTCAAAGTGGCGTTGTCTCGTCCCACCAGCCCTCATCAGGGTGCTGCGCGACGGGTAACGCAAACCGTTGGGCAAACAAAAAAGGAGCACAGTCAAATGACAGCGCTCCTTTTTATATTATTCATATCCTACGCAATCGTCACACTCTTATCCAAATACACATCCTGGATCGTGTTCAAGATCTTCACGCCATCTGCCATTGGGCGTTGGAAAGCTTTGCGTCCAGAGATGAGACCCTGTCCACCGGCGCGTTTGTTGATCACGGCAGTGGCAACCGCATCACCAAAGTCATTGTCACCGGAGGCGCCGCCGCTGTTGATGAGTCCGATGCGGCCCATGTAGCAGTTCGCCACTTGATAGCGGCAGAGATCGATCGGGTGGTCACTGGCTAATTCGCTGTACATGCGCTTGTCCAATTTACCGTAGGAGCTATCACCCGAGTTCAAAGCCAGGAAACCGCCGTTGTTTTCGGCAAGCTTCTGCTTGATGATGTCGGCTTGGATGGTCACACCGAGGTGATTTGCCTGACCGGTGAGATCAGCAGAGACGTGATAGTCCTTGTCCTTTTTGAACGCCGAGTTGCGCATGTAGCACCACAGCACCGTCGCCATACCCAATTCATGCGCCAGCGAGAAGGCTTGCGCGATCTCGATCAGTTCACGATGTGAATCGTCGGAACCAAAATAGATCGTGGCACCGATGGCGGCTGCGCCCATATCATACGCCTGTTCGACCGTGCCAAACAAAATCTGTTCGAAGTTGTTCGGGTAGGTCAACAATTCGTTGTGATTGATCTTCACCAGGAACGGAATTTTGTGTGCATATTTGCGAGCTACCATGCCTAACACACCGAATGTGGAAGCAACGGCATTGCACCCGCCTTCGATGGCAAGTTTGACAATGTTCTCAGGATCAAAGTAATCGGGGTTCTTCGCAAAGCTTGCGCCGCCTGAATGTTCGATACCCTGATCCACCGGCAGAATGGACATGTAACCCGTGCCGCCAAGGCGACCGTGGTTGTACATCCACGCCAGGTTGCCAAGCGCACGATTATTGCGGTCGGACTGAATAAAAACATCATCCAAGAAGTTAGGACCAGGCAGGTGCAAACGTTCCTTGGGGATCTTGGGTGAAGTGAAACCAAGTAGTGATTCCGCCTTGTCACCTAGTAGGGATTGAATATCTGTTGCCATTGTATTTCTCCTTGCGCCGCACCGCACATAGTACGCGTGTCGAGCTATTTGAATTCTTACTCTCAGAACGAGAGAAGTTTGTTTTTTATATCCTGAGCAGATCGCTCTGATTAGGAGTTTTGTTTTCTTGATTATAACCAGAAAGTAAGGCTATAATGGGTTGTGCGACTTAATTCCCTTTGAACTCGTATATCTTTGCAGGAGGCTCCCATGGACGATTTTTTTCAAAAAGTAACCAGCCAGCAAGACCCATTTCGGAAGTTGGCATCCTATATTCCGGGCTTTAGCGGATATATCGAACGCGAGAACCGGCGGGATGCGGACAAAGTTTTACGCGACACCGTAGCGCGCCGCTTCGAAGAACAGTGGAAGCGCGTCTCACAACTGCAAAGCGATCTGGTCAGCAACGGTATGATTGCCTACGTGGACGATATGGAAAAAGCCGCGATCAAATTGCGCACCTTCATCGATAAGATCACCACCGCCCCACGCGGCTATTCTGGTCTCTTCGATGCGGTCAAGATCAACGAAAAAGAACTCACTGCCATTTATCAATTCGATGCAGCATTCTTCGATCTCGCCGAGCAGGTCGGACGCGGCGTGGATAACGTAGAAGCAAGCCTGGCCGACGAAACCTCATTGCCCGCCGCGATCCGCAACATTGTTGCGCTCGCACGGCTGGCTGTGGAAACTTATGATAAGCGCTCAGAAGTTGTGACCGGCTCGAAATAACACAATTAGACACTAAGGGATTTAAAATCCCTTAGTGTCTCTTGCAAATATTATGTGGCACGCATACCTCAACGCAACCTCCATTGAAGAAGTCCTGCAAACTTTAAAAGAGAAAGGGGAACGTGCGCGCATTGTTGCAGGCGCAACAGACCTTATTCTCGAACTTGAACGCGGCGTCCGCAAAGGGGTGGATACTTTAATTGATGTCACGCGTATTCCCAATCTCGATCAGATCACGCTCGATGAAGATGGCAATATCCATCTTGGCGCGCTGGTCACCCATAATCATTGTGTTGAATCAAAATTGATTCGCGAACGCGCCTACCCGCTGGCACGCGCGGCATGGGAAGTCGGCGCACCGCAGATCCGTAATCGCGGCACGGTCGCAGGCAATCTCATCACCGCCTCGCCCGCCAACGATACGATCACTCCGCTCATCGCGCTCGGCGCATCGGTCACACTGCAATCGCTGAATGGTGTGCGCAAAATTCCGCTACAGGATTTTTATACCGGCGTCCGCAAAACTGTGCTGCAACCCAATGAAATGCTTGTGGATATTTTCTTCCCAGCGTTGACAACCACACAACGCGGGACATTCATCAAATTAGCCTTGCGCCGCGCCCAAGCCATTTCCCTCGTGAACGTAGCGATCATTCTTACCATCGAAGCAGACACCGTCCGAACAGCCTCGATCACATTGGGAGCCGTCGCCCCAACGATCATCCATGCACCTGAAGCGGAACAATATCTCATCGGCAAACAACTTACAGATGAAGTTGTCAACGAAGCCGCGCGTCTGACCATGAATGCCAGCAAACCAATTGATGACATTCGTAGCAGCGCCGCATATCGCCGCGAGATGGTGCGTGTGTGTACGCTGCGTGGGTTAAGGTCAATACATCATGGTGAGGAGCAAGTTGGGATGCCGTCTGAGGCGGTGCTGTTGTGGGGCAAAGATGTTGCAGAAAGCGAAATCCAGAAGTCGCATGAGTCGCCTTTAAGTCCAATTAAAACAACGGTCAACGGCAAGAAACATACTTTCAAGAATGGGCATAACAAGACTTTGCTGCGTCTGTTACGTGAAGATGGAAATTTGATCGGCACGAAAGAAGGCTGCGCCGAAGGTGAATGTGGCGCGTGTACGATCTTCCTGGATGGTAAAGCTGTGATGGCGTGTCTTGTGCCAGCGCCGCGCGCGCATGGCGCTGAGATTGTCACGATTGAAGGGCTGGCGAATCTGGAGTCAGGCGGCTTGCCGCCAGAGATGCGGGAGCAAGCTCCCGGACTCCAGAGTTTACACCCCGTGCAAGAAGCATTCATCCAACATGGTGCAGTACAATGTGGATATTGCACACCTGGCTTCATCATGTCGGCCGCGAAACTATTGGAAGAAAAAGAGAACCCGACGCATAATGAGATCGAGCAAGCCATTACCGGTAACTTGTGTCGTTGCACGGGTTATTACAAGATCGTGCAAGCGATCGAAGACGCCAACAAAATCAGTTCATGAGGTGAATTATGGGTAAGTATCATTCGAGCTCACGCCGACAAGCCGCGCCACCGCGAAATCAGATTCCACCATTGGTACGTGGAATTGGATGTATCACCATGGTGATCATTCCGTTGCTTTCCTACGGAATTGCGGTGTATTGGATACAAGAAGGTTTGCCAGGCAGCGCGCTTATTCCACCAAGCTTGCTTGGCCCGCCTAATATTCCACCTTTCTTTTTTTCATCGCCAGCGCTTTCCCCAATTGCGAACTTCCTTCAAGGTCAAAACAATCTCAGCGCTAATTTGATCTTTGCACTGGCATTCACCATGATCATTGGCGGATTTATGGCGATCGTTTACGGTTATGTTTATTCGATGTTCGGACCCTCAAAATATGGACCAACAGACGTCCCACCACCACGCGTCAAAACAAAGAAATACACACGCTAAATTTCAATACCCATGACCACACTGAACACCATTGGCAAATCCCTCCCCCGCGTGGATGCACGCGGCAAAGTGACCGGCGAAGCGCTCTATTCTGGCGACTTGTCCATGCAGGGCATGTTGCACATGAAGCTCCTATTTGCGGGGCGTCCGCACGCGCGCATCAAGTGGATCAAGATCACCAGCGCAGAAGCCGCGCCCGGCGTGGTGGCTGTGTACACCGCAAAGGATGTGCCGGTCAACGAATATGGCTTGCAATGGCAGGATCAACCGGTGTTGTGTGGTCCCAACCAATCACTTACCCTCTCGCGGTCTGCGAAAAAAGAAAAACCTGGCGCGGATATTGTCCGCTTTGTTGGCGATCAGGTTGCAGCGGTGGTGGCACGCAGTGAAGCCGAAGCCGCGGCGGCACTCAAATTGATCCAGGTTGAATACGAGGATCTGCCCATCGTCAGCGATCCAGTTGAAGGGATGAAGCCCGACGCGACGCGTGTCCATGAGGAGATCGGCGATTCAAATATTTGTGTGCATTACAAGATCCGCAAAGGGGATATCGATGAAGGTTTCGCAAAAGCGGACGTGATCGTTGAAAGTGAATATCGCACCCCGGTACAGGAACATGCTTATTTGCAACCTGAAGCCGGCTTGGCATACATTGACGAGAACGGACGTGTGACCATCGCGTGCGGCGGTCAGTGGACGCATGAAGATCAGGAACAAGTTGCGCATGCGCTGAACATGCCCAAGGACAGCATCCGTGTGGTGTACCCCGCCATTGGCGGTGCATTCGGCGGACGCGAAGACATGTCCGTGCAGATCGTGCTGGCGCTCGCCGCATGGAAATTACAAAGACCCGTGAAGATCGTTTGGTCACGACAGGAGTCGATCATTGGGCACGGCAAACGCCATGCGGTTGTTTTGAGATCGAAATGGGGCGCGACCAAAGAAGGCAAATTGATCGCCATCGAGAATGAGATCATCGGGGATGCTGGCGCGTACATGTACACCACGAATAAGGTGCTGGGCAACTCAACGATCACTTCCACGGGACCGTATTTCATTCCCAATGTAAAGACCGATGTATATGGGGTGTATACCAACAACGTCCCGGGCGCAGCGTTCCGTGGATTTGGCGCACCGCAAGCCTTGTTCATGGCTGAAATGCAAATAGATAAGCTTGCGGAGAAACTGGGCATGGATCCAGTGGAGATCCGCTTGAAGAACGCGCTAAAAGATGGCGACACGATGGGCGTGGGCACAGCCTCTCCAAGCCCAGTCACTGTAACTGAATGTATTGAAGCGGCGCGTGATAAGTTTGGATGGAAAGAAGGAAAGAAGAAAGAAGAAAGAAACGCGCCGCACCTCAAACGTGGTCAGGGTTTTGCCGCCGGATTCAAGAATATCGGTTTCTCTTTTGGCTATCAGGAGAACTGCTGGGCAAAAGTGGAGATCCACGGTAAGGGTGAGATCGAAAAAGTGGTTTTACACCATGCCGGTGCGGAAGTTGGTCAAGGCACGCACACGGTGATGGCACAAATGGCTGCAGAAGCGGTCGGAGTGCCATTTGAGAAAGTAAATATCATTACTTCCGACTCAGCCACGATGGGCAACTCTGGTTCGGTTTCTGCTTCGCGCATGACCTTCATGTCAGGCAATGCCATCAAAGGCGCATCTGAGATCGCTTTGAAGAAATGGACTGAGGCGGAAGAACGTCCCGCCGTGGGTGAATTCAAATATCTGGCACCTCGTACTACTGAGTTCGATCACGACACCGGCTATTCCAAACCTAATTTTGCATATGCCTTCGTAGCCCAAGCCATCGAAGTGGAAGTGGACATCGAAACCGGTCATGTGCGCGTGGTGCGCGTGGTCTCGGCTGATGATGTCGGGCAGGCTATCAACCCGGCATTGGTCGAAGGTCAGGTGGAAGGCGCGGTAGTGCAGGCACAGGGGTATGCCGTGCTCGAAGATTACAAAACCAAAGACGGGCGTGTGCTTACCGATCAACTCAGCACGTATCTCATCCCCACAATCCTGGATATTCCCGAAAAAGTTGAAACGGTGATCGTGGAAGTGCCCGACCCGAACGGTCCTTGGGGCGCGCGCGGCGTTGGCGAACTTCCCTATCTGACGGTTGCTCCTGCGATCGCTGCGGCGATCCATGATGCGATCGGTGTTTGGATCGATGAATTTCCATTCACGCCTGAACGTGTTCTGCGCGCATTAGGTAAGATCTAACACAACATCGGGCAGGAAAACCCCGCCCTTACCCAACCCAATCAACATGCGCGATGAAATGAAAGAACTGAATGAAGAGACGCGCAAGTCTGTGGGTGGCGCATTTATTCAACTTCCCAATGGCATTACACATTATGAACTTGGAGGGAACGAATCAGGCGAACTTGTCGTTTTGATTCATGGATTCTCGGTTCCCTATTTTATTTACGATCCCACCTTTCAATTTCTAACACAGGCAGGTTTTTGGGTTCTACGTTATGATCTTTTCGGGCGTGGATTTTCCGATCGACCAAACGTTGACTATAGCCTTGAGTTCTTCATCAATCAGCTTGCGGATCTCTTGGATGCGCTCCGCTTCACCCAACCCGTGAACCTGATCGGCCTTTCCATGGGCGGGCTCATCGCCTCAGCCTTCACTGTCCGCCACCCAGAGCGAATGAATAAACTCGTGCTGATCGACCCGGCTGGAGCCAAATCCATTGCCCTCACGCCGATGCTCAAAATTGCAAAAATTCCATTCGTAGCAGAAGCAGTTCTCGGCTTGGTCGGAGGCGAAGCGTTAGTCCAAAGTAATGCCAGGGACTTTTTCGATCCTGCCTTGGTGGATCATTTCTCAGCGCAATATAGAGTCCAGATGCAATATAAAGGCTTCAAGCGTGCCATCCTTTCGACGATCCGCAATGGGATGCTGGAAGCGCTCATCCATGTGTATGAAGCACTTGGCAAAATGGACAAACCGACCCTGCTGTTCTGGGGACGCAACGACAACACCGTGCCACTGGAATATAGTAAAACCTTATGTGCGGCAATGCCCAAAATTAAATTTCACATCATCGAAGATTGCGGACACATCCCACATTACGAAAAGCCCGAAGTTGTGAACCCGATCCTTTTGGAGTTTTTGAGGCAAATATGATAAGAAGGTTTATTGATTATTTTTCACATAACAAATATCGCCTAACCATGTTTGCGGTGCTGGCAGGCGCGACGATCTTTTCGGTGGCTATCTGGCGCGTGCGGCTGGAGATCAGCGGTTCAGGCAATTATTTCTTTTTGATCTGGAACCTCTTTCTCGCGTGGATCCCGTTCATTATTTCGTATTTTACATATACCGCCAAACTCAACCGCAAGCAAAGTTATATCGTCATTCCTATCGCCGCGTTCTTCTGGTTGATCTTCTTCCCCAATGCACCGTACATTCTGACTGATCTTCAGCATCTCGCGGGCACCTGGCGGGATGTACCGGTTTGGTACGATGTGATGTTGCTGATCTGGTTCGCATTTACGGGACTTTTGCTTGGCATGGTCTCACTCTTTCTCATGCAGGAGATCATCCGCCGTGAGTTTGGTCGCTGGGTGGGTTGGGGATTTGTGGCGGGCGTGGCGGTCTTGAGCAGTGCCGGTGTTTACGTGGGGCGGTTCCTACGCTGGAACTCGTGGGATATTTTCAGCAATCCTGCCGGCATGGCGGAATACACCATTCAGAGCGCACAAGATCCCAGTCTGCAATCGATCGGCTTCACCAGTCTTTTCGCCGCGTTCTTTCTGTTTTTATACATTACACTATACACCTTCGGGCACTTATTGCTGGAGAGGCAAAAGAACGAATCGTAATGCGACATTTATGTCGCGCTACAGAGGAACCCAAATGAACAAACCAGACATCTTATTGCTCTACAAATACAATCAATGGACAAATAAAAAAATATTAGATGCCGTCTCAAAGATAACACCCGCACAATTTTTGGCACCGGCAACATTTCCGCATGGCGGTTTGCGAAGTACGCTCGTCCACGCGCTATTCGCAGAATGGATCTGGCGCAACCGCTGGGGAGGCACATCCCCCACAGTCCGCTTGAAGCCAAATGATTTCCCTACTTTCGAAGCTCTGCGCACACGCTGGGCTGAGGAAGAGAAATTATTGATGGCATTCGTTGAAAATGTGACTGAAGAAAGACTCAACAGCAAATTCAGTTATAAAGCCACTGACGGCACGCCGCACGAAAGAATCCTTTGGCAGGCAATGGCACATCTCGTCAATCACGGCACGCAACACAAAACCGAAGCTGCGGCCTTGCTCACTGACTTTAGTCAATCGCCAGGTGATATCGATATGATCTTGTATTTGATCGAGAATCATTAAACATTCATTCTGCTCTTTCGGGGGCTTGGCCCCCGAAAGAGCAGAGTCAACTACCCCTTATGCTAAACAAACTTCGTAACTTCTCCATTCGTAACCGGCATTATATTGCCGTCTTTGTCTTACTCAACATGGCTTGTGCAGTGTGCATCGCATTGGTGGCAGCACGCGTCGCCTATAGTGATTCGGGGAGTCGCACAAGCTTGATCTGGAATCTCTTTCTCGCGTGGATTCCGTTCATCCTTGCGTACATTGCCCATGCGATCTCATGGCGGCGCATCTGGTTGTATCTAGTCATTCCGATCATCGCCTTCCTGTGGCTGATCTTCTTCCCCAACGCGCCCTACATGCTCACCGACCTGCAAGACCTGGCGCGCGTCTCCGCCAGCGCGCCGCTTTGGTATGACGTGATCATCGTGGTATGGTGTTCCTGGACCGCCATGCTGTTGGGCATCGTATCGCTGTATTTAATGCAGGATATTGTCTTCCGCACTTTCAATCGTTTTATTGGCTGGTCATTCGTCTTCGTGATTTCAGCTTTGAGCAGTTTCGGGATTTACATCGGTCGCTTTGTGCGTTTGAACTCGTGGGATGTTCTGCAAGACCCGGCTGAAACCGCTATGAGCATTTTGGGTCTCATCATCGACCCCAGCCGCAGACTCGCCGCATTCACACTCAGTTATACGTTCTTCTTCCTCTTCGTTTATCTGTTGCTGTATTCATTCAGTCACATGTTGCAGGAACAGAGTGTCCATGCGCAAGCATTGCCCGAACAACTTGAACCCACCCAGAAAAGCAATGTCTATAAATAATTGGGTGCTGATCCGTGGCGGCGGCGATCTTGCGACCGGCGTTGCTTTACGTTTGCATCGCGCGGGCGTTCGGGTCGTTATCGCAGAACTCGCGCAGCCTTTGGCAGTACGTCGCACGGTCTCATTTTCAGAAGCTGTCTACGAGGGCCGTCACACCGTTGAAGGCGTAACGGCAAGGCTGATCGAAGCGCAGCAATTTCCGGCTTGCGCGAAGCGTGATGCGGATGAAATCCCGATCCTGGTTGATCCAAATGCAAATATCCTCTTAAGCAATCCATTTCCGGTGGTTGTGGATGCGCGCCTCACAAAACAGCCGCCTACTCCACTGCCAGTGGATGTCCCGCTTCATATCGGACTTGGGCCTGGCTACACCGCCGGAAGCGACTGCCACGCTGTGATCGAAACCCGCCGCAGCCACACCCTCGGCCGAGTCTATTGGACGGGAACGACTCAACCCGATAGCGGCGAGCCTGAAGGCGATCCGCGCCGGGTGTTACGCGCACCGGGCAATGGCATGGTCATCGGGTATAAGAAAATTAGTGAGCATGTTGAGGTGGGGGAAGAAATTGCGCTTATCGGTGAGCCAAACAGTGATCAGTATTCAGTCGTTAGTCCGTTCAGTGGCATCTTGCGCGGATTGATCCGGGATGGTTTGCAAGTGACCAGGGGCATGAAGATCGGGGACATCGATACGCGCGATGACGTCGGCGCATGTTATCTGGTTTCGGATAAGGCGCTTGCCATCGGCGGTGCGGTACTGGAGGCAATCATGTCAAAGAAGGAAATTCGAGAACGGTTGTATTCTTAATTTCGCTGGTCGAGTAGCCCTGCGTGCATTTTGCAAGGCGTATCGAGACCAGCAAGTTTCAAGAGAAATCTTGAAACAAAATCTCGTTGCTTATGGGTGGTTTCGATACAGGGCGGGACGACTCCGCCCTACTCAATCACCAGATTTAGACTTGCGCAGAAATTGATTTGGTTTTATCCTTTCGGACAGTAAGCCTCCAATTCCAGATTTATTGAAAATGACGCTCGAAACAATCCTAAAACCGTTTTCATTATTTCCCCGCTTCGCACAGATGGGTAATGACGAGCCGCCTCCTTCGGGGATGAAGCGGAAGATCCATTGGGTGGGGAATAAAGAGCCGGTTGAACAGAAACAAGACCCGGGTAGAAATCAAAGCGAACCAGGCCCCAAGCAGACAGATTCACGCGGTTATCGCGATCTTTCCAGCATCACACTGGGCGAAGTCAATGATGCATATAAGTATTTTGAGCATCAATTACTTCCCAGCCCATACCCAGCGTGGCTCGCACCGGGTTATTTTTGTATGATGCCTCTCACCCGCAAGCGGACAGAACCACGTCCGCCGGAGGTGTTTGGGCGCGTGAAGACTTGCTATCCCAGTGATGGGTATGTTCAGAACATTCAAGAGCTGGAGCTTTATCTGCCCTGCAAGGATCGTACGCCAGATGTCGTGCATCTCCATGCAGAAGATATTCTCCTTAAACCAAACAACCCAGTGCAAAGTTATTGCGTAGGCGTGAGATTTTTGGCAACCGCTGACGATATCGTGGACTTCGCTGAGCAGGAGCAACTCTTTCTACAACAGGGATTTCTCCCCGAATTCAGTACCAATTACATCGATATTCTGGATATCAACGAACACAATCAAGCCTCCCTGCCGTGGATGTATGTGATTAGTTCGCGCTGGTTCGCGTCCATACCTGTTTCAATTCAGCCGGAGATCCGCGAAAAGTTGACGAAGCTGATCCACTGGAATAAGTTGATCTTCAACTACCATCCTGAACTTCTGTTGCCGCGTGAAATCCATTCACTGAACCGGGAACTGGGAATGAAAGCTGGCTATACAGAGCTTTTTTTGATCGAACCAGAAAATCCAAGTCAAACCGCGCAGATCACGGCAAAGACTTTCGATAAGCTTTTCAATCAGCCGATGAAATGATGTTTCTCCCTATATATCAAAATGCCCGCCGAATGATTCGGCGGGCATTTTGTGTTTACTGTGTACTCACAGGACGAAGATAGTTCATGATCTCTTCGACGAGGGCAAGATCGCCTTCGCCACTGATGGACAAATATTGGTCACCAACGGCGGCGAATTGGAATAGGATGGTAACGCCGTCAGCTGTTTGAACGGTGAATCGGACGGCAGCCAGCCCAAGGTCAAGTGTGAGCGGTTCTTCATCCAGAATGGTAAAACCAGATGATTCCCAGGCTGTCTTGCGAACATCCACAAAAGCGGCAAGATCATTCTTCGGGTCCCATTGATTGACAACCACGGCAACACGTGTTGCACCTTCAGGCAATATTTGCAGATCAGCGATCTCAGGTGTAGATAACAACAAGGCTTGTGAACCGCGCTCACCAACCACGGTCTCCTGGACTGTCCATTGAGCAGGGTAATCGATTGCGAAACCAACGACTGCATTGATGTAGGTCTGGGACTCAAACGAGGGCGCGGGGAGTTTTCCTTGCGGTTCGACTACAACTTCGGTAACAGCGACACCCGGAACAGGCATATCGATATCTACTGGCGCCGATGTTGCTTCAGGCGTAAGGGGTGGTGTGGCAGCAGGTGCTGCGCAAGCCGTGAGACTCAGCACAAGAACAAATAGGATTAAAGTTATGCGTTTCATTTTATGGGGCTCCAATTTCTTTTGATGAGAAATAGACGAGATACAGGCTGAAATGTTCCCGCCTGCCACTGAGACTGTCCGGAGTTACAGCGTAACACTCGTCAACTTGGATGTCTTGTCAACATAGCAAAATATTTCCCATCGGCTGAATGGATTTTTCTGCAACGTAGACCATCGAGAAGGATCTTTATGTTTTATAGGGATATAATGAATATCTCATCAAGTGGAGCGCTTAAATAAAATCGCTGACTGAAACATGTAGAAGGAGTACAAAATCATGTCCGAAATCAAATATGAAATCACCAAAAAAGTTGGCGTGTTATCTAAATCTGCATCAGGCTGGGCAAAGGAACTCAACCTGATCAGTTGGAATAACCGCGAACCGAAATACGATCTCCGCGATTGGTCGGCGGATGGGACGAAAATGGGTAAAGGGGTTACACTGTCAAAGGAAGAGTTGCTAGCTTTGAGAGAGTTGTTGAACACAATCGAGTTATAAAGGAAAATTAATGACCGGCAAATACGATCCGCTTGAAAAATACCTGCGCCGCCTGCCCGTGAGCCAGGAACAAATCACCCTGTCATTTCAAAGCATCGAACAGGAATTGAACGCTACATTACCCCAGTCCGCGTGTGAAGACCGGGATTGGTGGGGCAACCAAAAACAGGGCACCACCGTCGAAACCATTGCCTGGATGGATGCTGGTTGGCTGGTGGATATAGTCGACCTGCGTGAGAAATGGGTCCGTTTTGTGAGACAATAACAGTGACGAAATTAATATACCCAAAACAGCGCGAAAGTCGTAGAATAATAGCATGAACACAGTACAAGGTTATCTGCTTATCGTCGAGGACGATCCCGATATCCGCAAATTGCTGGATACCACGCTAACTTTCAAGGGTTACCGAGTGATCACAGCTCATAATGGACGAGAGGGGATGGAACTCATTCAAAAGGAACGTCCGCAGATCGTGATCACCGACATCATGATGCCCCAACTTGACGGTTTCGGTCTCGTCCACAGATTACGGATAGATCCCGAAACCCGGGATATTCCTGTAGTATTCATCACCGCCACCTATGTCAGCCGCGCTGATCAGGAATTCGCGCTGAATATTGGCGTCACGCGCTTTATCCAAAAGCCGGTCGATCTCGATAAGTTTCTGGCGATCATTGCAGAACTTCTTGCGCAAGGTCCACTCCCTGCGATCGAACCACTTAAAGAATTCAATTTTTACGAAGGCTATCGTAAACGCCTGGAAGCCAAACTAGATCAAAAAATAAAACAGATCGCCCGCGAGGAACATCTGCTAAGCACCCGCCCGGATGAGGCAAACGACGCCATTCTGGCATCTCTTCATCAGGCAGTCTATGAAAGGGACGAAATCAAGCTCCTGCTCAACGAGATCCACAAACAGCTTGAGAGATACGAAAAGCCACAATAACAATCTTATCTCCTCGTGGAGACTGCACTCCCCATCCGATCCAACTGAAGTTCCTATCTACGAGGCATGCTTATCTCTTTAGAAACGAATCAACTCTTATTACATATACTGAAAGGAGTCGATCATGGCAAGTAGTGGCAGCAAGGATAAAGGTAATAAAGAACAAAAGAAGAAACCCAAGCATAACTTAAAGGAAAAACGAAAACTGAAACAGGACAAGAAACAAAAGAGTCCTTTCATGCCGGGTGGCTAGTCCTGGTAGGCTCTTACCTGCATGAAGGCGGTCTTAGTTCTACAAAATTGCTTATGTAAGGATGGTTGTTTCGTTAGTCAGTTCACAGGGATCAGTAAGAAAAGCTTATTTCTCTCTGTAGCCTCAATATTCAAGCGGCTTTCATAAGCAGTCAAATATAAAAGAATCATCCCTGGCTATAATGGGTCCGGGATGATTTTTGTTATAAATACTGACAGTAAAAACATTTGAGCATTGCTTCTGCCATCTTTTCATAGAAAAGCATTAATATCATCACAGCATGTAAAACATGGGGCAAGCTACAAGAGACATGTTCAATTAATCAACTTTAGGTGGTTTTAATCATTAACCAAACCAGGGTAGGGTTGAAATCAACCCATACTTGTCTTATATTGATAGTGCGTCCTAGTTCACTGCGCGCAACACCCATTCTTAAGAATCATCACACCCTATAACTTGCCCGCGTCTCAGCGTGGAGTCATCTCCACTTGCCAGTTGGTTGTTGCGCGCTGATTTAATTTGTCACTGAAAGGAGACAAAATGACCATCATTACCTTTGAACGATCTGGAGGGGTTATTGGAAACGAAGTCTATTTTGAACTGGAACTCGAGAATTTGCCCGAGGATAAGACAAAGCGCCTGCAGAAGATGATCGACAGTGCAGACTTTTTCAACATCCCGACAAACCTTGGAATGTCCTCCACACCTGATGAATTTCAATATAAGATCACGGTGGATAATGGTGACGACTATCATAGCGTCCGCACTACAGATACTACCATGCCAAAAGTTCTGCTCCCGCTGGTCCGTGAATTGACCATGTTGAAGATCCTCATGCGAAAGGTGGCATAGGAGCAAGCAGGTGAAACGGCTTCACCGAAAATAAATTACCCTGCATGGCATTTGACGCCGAGCCATGCAGGGTTTATTTTTGGATAAAGTGCAACGCTTCTACGGGATTAGGGAATGACCACGCCATCATCCTGTTCCCACACTTTCGATGCCACACCCTATTAGCCAAAAGTTAGCGCCATTTCCCAAACATTTCATCCAACATCGGATGAATCGCATCCCAATTCGGCGCAAGCACTTGTGCCCCTTGTGATGTTTGAAACGGGGTTACCATCTCATATGTGATCGTCCGATTGTCCACTCCAAATACAAACGCCCGCAACATTGCAAATAGCAATCGCGGCCATTGCCAAAGCGGGATATTCGTATCCACCGTTTGCATGAGCGCCAAAGTGAAGCTTGGCAAAAGGTGCCACGTGGAAGGTGTAAGCAATTTATTCAAGGTGGCTGATAACAGGATCTGCGCACGTAACATACGGTTAAAGTCGTCACTTGTGTTCCGCTCGCGTACAAAAGTCAGTGCCTGTAAGCCATTCAAATGATGTATGCCCGCAGGCAACTCACCAATCGCTGAATCCAATTGTATATCCACGCCGCCCAAAGCATCCACTACTGAAACAAGCCCGAGCATGTGAATTACGGCATAATAACGAACCGGAACATCAAAATTTTCAGCGACGGTCCCTAAGGTGGCATCCGCACCGGAGCCGGGTTGGTTCACCTCAGCAAAAAAGTAGGCGGTGTTGATACGTTGTTCTCCTACTCCAGGGACTTGCACCCACAAGTCGCGTGGAATCGAAAGCATGCCAATATAAGGTTTGAGCGGTACGATGGAAGTCAGAATGATGGTATCGGTTCGCCCAGCACTGCCACGCTCGGGAGCATCATCAGTTCCTAATAATAGAATGTTGGTACGCAATGGCGCTATGAAGTAGAGGCACAACAAGGCTATCAACACAAGCCACCAGGTCTTCTTTCTCCTGTGTTTTTTGACGGGTAATGGTCGAAAAGGCTGAAAACGATCCATACGCCGGGTAGGTTGAGTAGCTTCTAACATAGAGACAGTATTGTACAGATACAGAATGAATTTAACATGATAGAAAGCCAATACAGTGAAATGAACCTTGACTTTCACATAAAACAGTCATATACTCGAATTAATCGGATTAATCATACTTATGATCATACGAGAACGAGTTTCCCCTGATATTTCAGAATTTATGCGCTACCTTGCTGCACACGAGGAAGCCGAGCACGGACTCCCCACGCTGAATGAGCTTAGCCAGGAGCTGGGCGTGAGCGTTGCGTCTTTACGCGAACAGCTTGAAGTGGCGCGCGCGCTCGGTCTTGTAGAAGTCAAGCCCGGGCGTGGTGGGACGCGTCGGCGCGCCTTTTCGTTCACACCGGCGATCCGTCAAAGCCTAGGCTACGCGCTGGCACTCAACGATGATCACTTCCGAAAATATTCCGAGTTGCGCAATCACGTCGAATTTGCGTATTGGTATGAGGCGGTCAAGACGCTCACCCAACATGATAAAGACGAACTGCAAGCCATCATCACCCGCGCCTGGGATAAACTGCGCCGCACGCCCATTCAAGTCCCCCACGAAGAACATCGTAACCTACACCTGCTGATCTATAGCCGGCTTGAGAATCCATTCGTCACTGGCATTCTCGAAGCCTATTGGGAAGCCTACGAAGCTGTGGGGTTGAACGTTTTTGCAGGCGGATATGAGTATCTTCAGGAAGTCTGGCGCTACCATCAAGAGATGGTAGAAGCTATTTGCAAAGGAAACGACAAGGCTGGTTACGAAGCGCTCGTTGCCCACACCGACCTTTTGTATCACAGACCATAATACCAAATGTCGTTGCGAAGGCGATAGCCTGAAGCAATCTCTAATTCGACAAGGACGCTTCGCGGCTTCGTCGCAGAGAACACTCCTCGCAATGACATAGATTATCTAGGAGTCATATGAATAAAGTAGTGAATGATTTTTCGATCACCGTTGGTACCAAGAACGGCTCCGGCAGTTCAACCGCCAACAATACCATCTTGCGCGCGATCTTTAAGATGGGTATCCCCGTTTCAGGCAAGAACCTCTTCCCCTCCAACATTCAAGGTTTGCCCACCTGGTACACCATTCGTGCCAGCAAAGATGGTTATTTGGGACGACGTGAAGACCAGGACATCGTCATCGCCATCAACCCTGATTCGTTCGCTCGGGACCTTGCGTCTGTTGCGCCGGGCGGAGCCTTCTTCTACGCTGACGATATCAAGCAGCCCATCACGCGTGCCGATATCGCCATTTATCCCATGCCTGTCAAGGAAATCGTCAAAAAAGACCCGAATGTCCCTTCCGATTTCCGCGACTTGGTCGGCAATATGGTGTATGTGGGTGTACTCGCCCAACTGATCGACATTGATATGGAAAAGATCACCGCCGCGTTGAACTTCCACTTCAAGGGCAAACAAAAACCCATTGATATGAACCTCAACGCGGTCAAAGCCGGTTTTGAATGGGCAAAGGCTAACCTCGAAAAGAAAGACCCGTTCTTCCTCGAGCACATGGACAAGACCGACGGCATGATCATGGCAGACGGCAATACCGCTGGCGCACTTGGTTCCATTTTTGGTGGCGCCCAGTTCGTGGCCTGGTACCCCATCACACCTGCCACCTCACTTGCCGAAGCCATGAACGACTACTTCCCCATGCTTCGCCCGCGTGAAGATGGCAAACACACCTACGCTGTTGTACAGGCTGAAGACGAACTCGCCGCCATCGGCATGACCGTCGGTGCGGGCTGGAGTGGTCTGCGCGCAATGACATCTACATCCGGTCCTGGCTTGAGTTTGATGACCGAATTCGCCGGACTCGCCTATTACGCCGAAGTGCCTATCGTAGTCTGGGACATTCAACGTATCGGACCCAGCACCGGTCTGCCCACTCGCACCTCTCAGGCAGATCTTAGCTTCACCATTGGCATGGGTCACGGCGATAGCGATAGCATTGTGTTGCTGCCTGGCGATATCAACGAATGTTTTGAATTCGGCTGGAAGGCATTCGATGTAGCAGAACGCTTCCAAACTCCGGTCTTTGTCTTGTCTGATCTTGATATGGGCATGAATCAATGGATGAGCAAGCCCTTTGAATACCCCGCCACGCCCATGGATCGCGGCAAAGTGTTGTGGGAAAAAGACCTTGAAGAACTCAAAGGCAATTGGGGCCGCTACCTTGATAAAGACGGCGACGGTGTAACTTACCGCACCTTCCCTGGCAACAAACATCCATTGAGCTCCTACTTCACACGCGGCACCGGTCATGACGAATACGCCAAATACACCGAGGACGCCGATACCTTCCACCGCAACATGGAACGTCTCAAGAATAAATTCGAGACTGCCAAGCAATATGTTCCCAAACCCGTGACGCACCTGACACAAGGCACCAAGGTTGCGATCATGGCATACGGCTCCACGGAGTCAGCCATTAACGAAGCCCGCACTCAGCTTGAAAAAGAGCATGGTATCAAAGCTGACTTTATGCGTGTGCGCGCAGTCCCCTTCTCACCCGAGGTGGATGAATTCGTAAAGAAGTACGATCAGATCTTCGTCGTGGAAATGAACCGCGATGGACAATTGCATCAGTTGTTGAGCCTGGCATATCCCACAGCGGTGAACAGCCTCAAATCCGTTGCGTTTGGCGATGGCATGCCCGCCTCCGCCAAATGGATCCGCGAAGGCATCCTCGCACAATACACAGTAGCGAGCGCCAAATCAGCAAAGCCTGCCAAGAAGGCAGTAGCCAAAAAATTACTGGTAAAGAAAGCCGCTCCCAAGAAGCCCGCGGCAAAGAAGACGAAAGCCGCGAAGAGCGGAAAGAAAGGAGCTAAATAATGTCAGCACTCCCGATGGCTGGTGCACCAGCCAATGTTAATCTCGCAGGTCTTACCAAGAACGATTATCGCGGCAACCCCACCACGTTGTGTCAGGGTTGTGGACATAACTCGATCTCGAACCAGATCATCTCGGCAATGTACGAAATGAACGTCCTGCCCGAGAATGTGATCAAGTTTAGCGGTATCGGTTGCTCGAGCAAAAGCCCCACCTATTTCATGAACCGCTCCTTCGGCTTCAACAGCTTGCATGGACGTATGCCCTCCATTGCTACCGGCGCCTTGTTCGGCGATCACACGCTAAAAGGCATCGGCGTTTCGGGCGATGGTGACACCGCCAGCATCGGTATGGGTCAATTCAAACATGTCATGCGCCGCAATGTGAACATGGTTTATATCATCGAGAACAACGGCGTGTACGGTCTCACCAAGGGTCAATTCTCTGCAACCGCAGAAAAGGGTTTGGCTTTGAAGAAGCAAGGCACCAATCCTTACATGCCGGTTGATCTCTGCATGGAAGCCGTTATTTCCAATGCCACCTTTGTTGCCCGCTCCTTCGCTGGTAACCCTAAGCAGGTGAAGGAATTGCTGAAAGCCGCTTTCGCACACAAGGGCATCGCAGTGCTTGATATCATCAGTCCCTGCGTCACCTTTAATAATCAGGATAACGCCTATCACTCCTATGCCTGGGGCAAGGACCACGAAGAACCCCTGCACGATATCACCTACATTGCCCCGCGTAATGAGATCATGCTCGAGCGTGAAATGAACGAAGGTGAGATCCGCGAAGTTGCCATGCATGATGGCTCCGTGGTCATCCTCAAGAATCTTGAGAAAGGCTATGATCCCACCAATCGCTACGAAGCCTTGCGCGCCCTTGAAGAAGCCCAACGTAACAACTGGCTGGCAACTGGTTTGATCTACATCACCGAAGATAAAACATCCCTGGTAGAAACTTATAACCTTGTGGATACTCCCCTCAACCGTCTCACTGACGCTGACCTCAGACCCGCGCCTGAAATGATCAACAAGATCAACGCCCTGATGTTCTAAACTCAAACATCAACCTAACCCCTCTCTCAAAAAGAGAGGGGTTTTTCTTTGAGGTATACTTTTCGCCATGCTTGAAATTACGCCATCATTCTCCATCGATGAACGCGAACTGCAATTTGACTTTATCCGCGCGGCCGGACCCGGCGGGCAGAACGTCAACAAAGTAGCGACGGCTGTCCAAATGCGGTTCGACATTACCAACTCGTCGCTCGCCTCAGACATTAAGGGACGGCTGATTCAGCTTGCTGGGAAACGCGTCAACGCTGACGGCGTTCTAATGCTCGAGGCAAAACGCTTCCGTACGCAGGAACAGAATCGCGCAGATGCCATCTTCAGATTCACTGAGCTGGTCCGCAAGGCACTCGTAAAACCGAAGCCGCGTAAAAAGACCAAACCCTCTGCCGCTTCCAAAGAGAAACGCTTGAAAGCCAAAAAGGTCAAAGGGGCGACCAAACGTTTGCGCAATGCACCCATCGAAAGAGATTAATAAACCAAACCATGCCACCCAATCAAATTGAACTCATCGGCTACTTGGGCTCGGTCCTAGTCGCGATCTCATTAATGATGAGATCATTGTTGCGACTGCGCGTGATCAATCTAATCGGTGCGTTGTTTTTCACCACCTACGGAGCGTTGCTGGGCGCGTATCCGGTCGCTGTGCTGAATGGACTCATCGTTTGCATTGACCTATATTAGACTTTATCGGTAATAAGGATTTGGTCATAACCTCAACGGTATTTTTCTGCGGTCAACCCGAAGGTTGTGCAAGCTGCAAGCGATCACCATGACCAAATCTGAAAACTTGTCTTTCGTGTTC
>Ga0210377_10001532_pt1 | contig 21132 bp, 12 predicted proteins | sample PLM4_65_b1redo_FD_155480 | JGI IMG/M metagenome (GOLD analysis project Ga0210377, IMG submission 155480) | Groundwater sediment microbial communities from an aquifer in East River, Colorado, USA - PLM4_65_b1 redo | ecosystem: Environmental > Terrestrial > Soil > Riparian zone | place: USA: East...
GTTTTCGCAACGGGCCGAAGCACCGAATTCGGCAAGATTGCTCGACTTGCTCAAGCTGGCGTCAAAGCGCGCTCGCCGTTTCTAAAGGAAGTCGCCTTTATCAGCCGCGTGATCGCGATCCTCGCCGTCGGCCTCGGTATCGTGTTCTTTGCGGTGGGCCTGAATGCAGGGCTGACCGTGTGGCAAGCTTCGATGTTTGCCATCGGCATTATTGTCGCAAATGTACCGGAGGGGTTACTGCCAACAATTACCCTCGCCCTCGCCATGGGTGCACAGCGGATGGCGCGGCGTCGAGTGTTGATCCGAAACCTGCCCGCTGTCGAAACGCTCGGATCGGCCACGGTCATCTGCACGGATAAGACCGGCACGCTCACCGAAAACCGGATGGCGGTCGCCCGGCTCTTCCTGGCACGCACGCTTGCGTTCGCAACTTCAAAGGACCTCGCACCTGAATCCATTGCTGCGGACCGGCGGCTTTGCGAGGTCGCTCGGTGGTGCCAAACAGCCAAACGCGCGCCGGAGGAGGCCGTCGGCTGGATCGGGGACCCCATGGAGATCGCGCTCATCCGCATGGCTGAAGCCGCCAGCGTCGCATTACCTGAGCCGCCGTTTCGCGGTGAGATTCCATTCGATGCTGACCGGAAGCGTATGTCGACGATATTCGACAGCGCCAATGGACCAATCATGTACACCAAAGGGGCGCCGGAAGCGGTGGTCCCACTCTGCACCCATTTGGAGGCAGACGAGGGCCTAAAGCCCCTTGAATCGGAGGACCGCCGCCAAGTGCTGCGAGCGACCGAGACACTCGCCGCTGGGGGCCTACGCGTCCTAGCGCTTGCCTATCGGCTGCTTCCCGAGCAAACCGCCCTTCCAAGACAAGAGACGGGGTTGGTGTTTGTCGGATTGGTCGGCTTCGAAGATCCGCCTCGAGATCACGTCGCTGAGGCGGTGAAGGTTGCTCTGGCCGCCGGAATTAAGGTGATCATCACGACGGGAGACCATCCCCACACGACGGTTGCAATTGCCCGAGAGATCGGCCTCGTCGGCCAAGGTGAAGAACCTCTGGTCATAACGGGGGACCGTCTGCGTGACCTTTCGGATACCGAGCTTCGCGTCGCCTTGGATGCGCCAAGGCCGATCTTCGCGCGGCTTGCCGCTGATCAAAAGCTGCGGATCGTGCGCGCCTTGAAGGAAAAAGGGCACGTCGTTGCGGCTACAGGAGACGGGGTGAACGACGCGCCCGCGCTCACAGAAGCAGATATCGGGATCGCGATGGGGAGGAGCGGAAGCGATGTCGCCCGTGAAACGGCCGACATGGTTCTTCTCGACGACAACTTCGCCAGCATCATCAGCGCCATCGAAGAGGGCCGCGCCGTCTTCGACAATGTTCGCAGGTTCCTGGCCTATAACCTGACCTCGAACGTTCCCGAACTGGTTCCCTACCTCGCCTTCGCGCTGTTCGGTATTCCGCTGCCCCTCACCATCATCCAGATTCTGGCGGTCGACCTCGGCACCGACATCGTGCCTGCGCTGGGATTGGGTGCAGAGAAACCGCACCCCGACGTCATGCGCCGACCACCCCGAACACGCCGCCAGCGGCTCATGGATCTGCCCCTGCTGCTGCGGTCCTACCTTTTCTTGGGTGTGTTCGAGGCGGTCGCCGCGATGTCGGCATACTTCTTTGTACTCTTTCGAGGTGGATGGTCATTTGGACAGCCCTTGGGCGCAATGGCACCGCTTTATCTCGAAGCGACGACCGCGTGCCTTGCGACGATCGTCGTCCTCCAGGTCGTCAACGTGTTTCTGTGCCGAGACGCGCGCGCCTCGTTGCTCCAGCAAAGCCTGGTGAGCAATTCTCTGATCTTGGGGGGAATCGTTATCGAGATGGGGCTCATTCTGCTCATCGTTTATACCGAGCCCGGCAACACGATTTTTGGCACCGCTCCGCTGAGTTGGGAGCCTTGGGTGCTTGCCGTTCCATTCGCCGCGGCGATGCTGATCAGCGAGGAGGCGCGCAAGTGGGTCGTCCGAAAGAGGGCCATTCAGAAAACTGCGCTGAAGAACCACAGCGCAAAATTGTGAAGCCGGTGATCTAGATCAAAGCGCCCGATGGAGCCGAGCAATTATTTTAATTCCCTTCTTACCGGGCGAGCTTGTCTCGGGAATCGCCCCGTATTTCGGAGGAGCCGACGATGGGACCGAGCCTGAGCCTTTCTTCCCAGGGGGCGGAGAGCGCAGCGGCGCGTGCCGATTTGTGTTCAGTATGCGCGGTACGTTCCCGCAGCATCTGCGGGGTTTTCGATCAAGGGTATATTGGACGCCTCGATACAATTGCAGTTCGCCAGCTGCTTGAGACCGGCGAAACTTTATTTTCGGAGGGAGAGGATGCTGCAAGCCTCTACGTCATTACCCGTGGCTGCGTAAAGCTGTATCGAATGCGCGCTGACAACCAGGGCCAAATCATCGGATTCTTGTTTCCCGCCGACACACTCGGGCTGGTGCCCGGCCGCAGATATTATTCATATACTGCGGAGGCCGTCACCGCTACCTCGGTTTGCGGTTTAACCACGGGCTGTATGGAGCAGCTGCTTACTGACTTTCCGCAGTTGCAGGGTCCGTTCCTCAGTGCCGTTTGGGATAGGTTCGCCTACCTGCAGGATCAATCGCAGGTTCTTGGGCGTGAAGCAGCCGTGGTGCGGGTCGCTTGCTTCCTCGACACTCTACTCGCGTGCCAAGGCTCGAAAGTGAAGTCACGAGACGTCCTCGATCTTCCAATGTCCCACGGTGACATTGCCGATTTTCTGGAGCTCTCCCATGACGCCCTAAGTGCTGCCTATTCTGAGCTGAAACGTAGAGACGTTATTGACTTCGTCGCAGACGAACAGGTGGTTATCAAGGCTCGCACCAGACTTGCGGAAATTGGTGGCGGTGAAAACGCATGCATTTTTCCGGTGGTCGCGGCTACGTAGTGCCACAGGCATTCAGATGCACACTTGCGCGGGACAACACGCGTGGCTCAAGCTGCACCAGGCTCGGAGGAGCCAAGCATCCGATCCGGATCTGACAAAGGTAATCTCTCCAGTCCGTCACGTACCGAATACGGTCGGCGGAGTGCATCTCCAGGATCGCGCGCGATAGCGGTTAGCCCAGGCTACGCCCTTCCGCTCGGGGTTCGAGATTGCTGGGATGGCTTCAATTTCGCGATCTTTAGCCGCCATGCGACACGCATCGAATTGCTCTTATTCGAACACGCCGACTGCGCTGAACCGTATTTCACATTCGATCTAGATCCTGCTCACTTTCGCGCCGGTGACGTCTGGCACGCCCTCGTCAGGGGTGTGGAATGGGGTCAGGCCTACGCCTATCGGGCTTATGGGCCATGGAATCCGCAAAAAGGATTGCGTTTCGATGGACGAAGGCTCTTGCTCGACCCCCATGCGTTGGCGATCGGCAACACAGATAGCTGGCGTGGCGCGCTACGAGAAGAGAACTCGGTACAGGAGTTGCTCCCGGGAAAGCGTCCGCCTCGAGCCGCGCTGAATGCGGCAAAGGGCTTGCTGATCAATCGGTCTTTCGATTGGCAGGGCGTCGAGCGACCCAAGCGGCCCTGGTCTGAAACCATCATCTACGAGGCTCATGTCCGAGGGCTGACTATCCACCCCGCATCAGCGGCAAAGTACCCTGGCACTTTCCTCGGCGTTGTCGACACGATTCCCTACTTCAAAGACCTCGGGATCACTGCCGTCGAACTGATGCCGGTCCAGGAGTTCGACGAAGGGGATGCTGCGCGGACCGATCCCACGACAGGAGAAATGCTATGCAACTACTGGGGATACAACACGGTCGCCTTCTTTGCGCCAAAGGAGTCCTATTCCACGCGCACCAGGAGCGGATGTCAGGTCGATGAGCTCAAGACCATGGTTCGGGAACTCCACAGGGCCGGCATCGAAATCATCTTGGATGTCGCATTCAATCATACCGCCGAAGGAGGTGAGAGTGGACCGACGTTCAATTTCCGCGGGCTGGACAACTCCATCTACTACATGCTGGACGAACGAGGGCAATACCTCGATTTTACGGGCTGCGCGAATACGCTGAACTGCGGGCATACCGTTGTCCGCGATTACATCATCGAGTGCCTGCGTTACTGGGCCACCGAAATGCACGTGGATGGATTTCGGTTCGATCTGGCATCGGTTCTCGGGCGCGATCTGAAGGGCAATCTCATGAGCAATCCGCCCCTGATCGAACGAATTGCCGAGGACCCGATCCTTGGAGACCTAAAGCTGATTGCGGAAGCCTGGGATGCGGGAGGCGCCTTCCAGGTCGGAAGTTTCCCGAGCGAGCGTTGGTTAGAATGGAACAGCCGCTTCCGCGACGATGTGAGACGCTTCTGGCTTGGAGACCGTGGCATGCGTGGCGCATTCGCATCTCGCGTCTGCGGAAGCGCCGACCTCTATCAGAAGGCCGACAGCTCGCCTATCAGAAGTATCAATTTCGTAACGTGCCACGACGGTTTCACACTGAACGACGTCGTTGGCTATTCGAGCAAACACAATGAAGCGAATGGCTTGGGCAATCGGGACGGCGCCACGGGCGAAATCAGCTTTAATCACGGTGTCGAAGGAGAGACGGATGATCCGGAAATCGAGCGCGTTCGCCTGCGGCAGATCAAGAATATGCTCGCCACACTCATGATTTCGCGTGGCATTCCAATGCTGCTCGGAGGCGACGAGTTTCGACGCACGCAGAAGGGCAACAACAATGCTTATTGCCAGGACAACGAGACGTCTTGGTACGACTGGCGCTTGCTTGAGCGAAACAAAGAAGTCCTGCAGTTCACACGCACGCTGATCCAAATCCGGCGCGAATTTCCGGCTCTTCGCGCGGATCGATACTACAGGGATGCGGAGGTGGAGTGGTTCGACTGTGATGGTAAGCCGATCAAATGGCAGAGCCCCGACCAGTCTCTCGGCATGCTCATCAAAGCGAATACGCCGGAGGCAAATCGAGACGCGGAACCGGTGCTGTGTTTACTGTTCAACGCCGGCGCACAAAGCATCAAGTTTGCGCTGCCTCAATTTGCTCTGGGTGCGCGCTGGCGGATGGTTTTCGATACATACAGCCAAGGCGAAGCCAGCGAGGCAGTTCGTGCACTACGAGAGCTGAGCGACCAGAAACATTACGAATTAGCAGGCGTTGCCATGGCGATGCTCGCGCCAAACTGAGCCCATCTCGGCACTCCGGCGCCGCGCGCCGTTGATCTGCGTCAATGCTGTTCCTCGCAGATTAATATAAAAATTAAAATTGGGTGTTTTTCATCTTCGGCATCGGGAGGACCGAAACATGCGCGTGCTTTTCGCAGCAAGCGAGGTATTTCCCTTGGCCAAGACCGGGGGCCTAGCGGATGTGATCGCCGGGCTCTCATTGGCTCTCGCGCAGCTCGGCGTTGATGTACGGCTGCTAGTCCCTGGCTATACCGAAGCCCTCGATCGCGCCGAAGCAAAGCGGGACGAAGTTGTTCTACAAGGCATACCGTGCGTGGACGACGTCACACTTGTCGCAGCGCGGATGCCTGACACCGGCTTACCGGTGTGGCTCGTTGACTGTCCATCGCTATTCCGACGAGCTGGCGGACCTTACGTCGATCCTGAAGGGCGGGACTGGCCGGACAATGCGATCCGTTTTGCGACATTATCGCATGTCGCGGCGCGAATTGCCGTGCGAGCCGCAGGCACCGCGTGGCGGCCAGATCTGGTGCACGCCCACGACTGGCATCTCGGCCTCCTCCCTGCATTGCTGGCGGAATGGGACGGCGCACACCCACCGGTAATTCTCACGATCCACAATGTTGCGTTTCAGGGAGTGTTTCCGGAGGCAGTCTTTTCGCAATTGGGCCTTCCCGCAGCGGCCTTTACTCCGGAAAGTGTCGAATACTATGGAAACGTCTCGTTCTTGAAAGCTGGCATTCGTCATGCCGACAGAGTCACGACGGTAAGTCGTACATATGCACGCGAAATTTTGACCCCCGAGTTCGGCTGTGGCCTTGACGGGGTATTGCGTTCGAGGGCGGACGGGATCCTCGGCATTCTGAATGGTGCAGACTACGAGAACTGGAACCCGGAGGACTCCGCCACGCTGGCTGCGGCCTACAACGCCAGGGATCTAACCGGAAAGAAGACATGTAAGGCCGCCCTTCAGGAGGAGTTTGACCTGCCTCTGAACGCCGAAAGACCTCTGATTGCTTTCGCCAGCCGTATGACCGAACAGAAGATGGCGGACCTGCTGCCTTCGATCGCCCCGCTCATTGCTGAACGAGGCGCGCAGCTCGTCGCCTGCGGAGAAGGCGATCACAACATTGAAGACGCTGTCCGCGCGGCCGCGGACCGGGACCGGAAGCATATCTCGGTCCGAATCGGATATGACGAGGGTGTCGCGAGGCGCTTGCTCGCGGGAGCCGATATCGTATTGGCGCCAGCACGTTTTGAACCCTGCGGGTTGGTGCAGTTGTATGCGATGCGGTACGGCGCATTGCCCATCGTGCGCCGCACGGGCGGGCTCGCGGATACGGTCGTGGCTTTCGCCGAAACCGACGTGGCGAGCACCGATGCTGCGACCGGCTTTGCATTCGAACGCCCAACACTGCCGGATTTGGCATGCGCTATCGAGTGCGCCTGCCGGACCTACCGAGATCACCGCACGTGGAGCGAGATGCAGAATCGAGCAATGAACCAGGACTTCGCTTGGCGACGTCCTGCGCAACAGTATCTTTCACTGTACTGCGAGATTGTTGGTCGGGCGTGTGGCGGGCTGCCGCGTAAACAGGGTATTGAGGTGTCCGATGCGAACCGGTCAAGAGCAGGTCGTTTGGTTCAATGACCTGACGCGGCGCGATGTCGCGGCCGTCGGCGGTAAGAATGCCTCGCTCGGTGAGATGGTGCAGAGTCTTGGCGCGCGCGGCGTGGATGTTCCGCCTGGTTTTGCTACCATCGCTGAGGCGTATTGGGATTTCGTCGAAATCAACGGCCTCAAGAAAATAATCGAGTCGGCTCTACGCGATCTCAAGGTCGACAAGGATTCACTACATGAAGTGGGGGAAACGATCCGGCGCGCCTTCGTTCGCGGAGACTGGCCGGACGTAACAGCGCAGGCGATCCGCGAAGCGTATCGCGAGCTCTCGAGGCGATCGCAGCGTAACGATGTGGATGTTGCCGTACGATCAAGCGCCACCGCTGAAGATCTGCCCGACGCGAGCTTTGCAGGCCAGCTGGAAAGTTTTCTCAACATTCGAGGTGAGGAGGCTGTGCTCGATGCTTGCCGGCGTTGCTACGCGTCGCTTTTCACGGATCGTGCGATCAGCTATCGCCAAGCCAAGGGGTTCGACCATCTTAAGGTCGCTGTATCGGTCGGCGTCCAGAAGATGGTGCGGTCCGACCTTGCCGGCGCTGGCGTCATGTTCTCGATCGATACCGAGACCGGCTTCGACAAAGTCGTTCTGATCAACGCGGGCTGGGGATTGGGTGAAAACGTCGTGCGTGGAACGATCGATCCTGACGAATATCAGGTCTTCAAGCCGTTGCTTGGTGACGATCGCCTCGCACCGATTGTTGAGAAGAGATTGGGCGGCAAGGCATTGAAGATGGTCTATGCCAATGGGGATCGCCCGACGCGCAACGTTCCCATCTCCAGGGCCGAGCAGCTTTCCTTTGTCCTGAACGATGCCGAAATCCTCCAACTCGCTCGCTGGGCATGCGTCATCGAGCGACATTACGGCATGCCGATGGACGTGGAATGGGCCAAGGACGGTACGAACGGCAGACTCTACGTCGTTCAGGCCCGGCCGGAGACGGTGGAATCCCGCAAAGAAGCAAGCGTCTTCAAATCGTATCGCATCAAGCGCAAGGGCCGGGCCCTCGTCAGCGGCTTAAGCATTGGAGGCGCCGCCGTGTCAGGCAAGGTCTGCCTCATCCGCAGCCCGGAAGAAATTGGGCGATTCAGGGATGGATCGATCCTTGTGACCCAGACCACCGATCCAGACTGGGTGCCCATCATGAAGCGAGCGGCCGCGATCGTAACGGATCACGGCGGACGAACCTCGCACGCGGCCATCGTCAGCCGGGAGCTAGGCCTGCCGGCGATTGTAGGCGCCGGCCGCGCGACCGAGATGCTGCAGGACGAGCAGGAAATCATGGTTTCCTGCGCCGAGGGCGACGAGGGCTTCGTCTATGAGGGGTACGGTGAAATCGAGGTTGCCGACGTCAGGCTCGACGAGATACCGCGCACACGCACGCAGGTGATGCTCAATCTTGCGAATCCGGCGGCTGCCTTCCGTTGGTGGCGCTTGCCGGCGGATGGCGTCGGACTCGCTCGCATGGAGTTCGTGATCAACAATCACGTCAGAGTCCATCCAATGGCCTTGGTACGGTTCGACGAACTGCATGACGACAATGTCAAACGCAAGATCAGCGAATTGACCCACGGTTATCAAGACAAAACCGAATATTTCGTAGACCGTCTCGCACGAGGGCTTGCGCGCATTGCAGCCGCTTACCATCCAAAGCCCGTTATTATCCGCACAAGCGACTTCAAGACCAACGAGTACGCGAAGCTGATCGGCGGTGCCGAATTTGAACCCCGAGAGGAGAATCCGATGCTCGGGTTCCGCGGGGCATCGCGTTACTATTCGCCTCGTTATCGTGAGGGCTTCGCCCTCGAATGCCGCGCCCTTCGTCATCTGCGTGCACAGTTGGGATTCAAGAATGTTGTGATTATGATCCCGTTCTGCCGATCGACGAAGGAGGCCGACCGGGTCCTGGAGGTGATGGCGGAGTACGGACTTAGACGCGGCGAGGACGGTCTCGAGGTTTACGTCATGTGCGAGATCCCTTCGAACGTTGTGCTTGCGAAGAGTTTCGCCGAACGCTTCGACGGTTTCTCGATCGGCAGCAACGATCTGACCCAGCTCACGCTAGGCGTGGATCGTGATTCGGCGGAGCTCGCTGAGCTTTTCGACGAGCAGGACGACGCGGTGAAGTGGATGATCCGAACGGTAATCGAAGCCGCTCATCGTGCCGGCGCCAAGGTCGGTCTGTGTGGTCAAGCGCCGAGCGATCACCCCGAGTTTGCAGAGTTTCTCGTCGAATGCGGCATCGACTCGATGTCGCTCAGTCCGGATAGCTTTATCGCCGTGAAGCGGCGAGTGGCGGAGGCAGAGGCGTTGCGGCTCAGAGGAACAAAGGTCCTAAGCTAGGCGTGAACCGAGCGAACGGCTTCGGCACGCTTGGGCGCCATCGCGGAGCCGAGATTAGGCGGCAGTTAAGCGGCTTCCACGCGCGCGCCGCACAGGAACAGACCGACATAGGCGCCCTGCATGTCCCCGCTCGACCAGTTCATCCCACGGACGCATATCGCCTACTTCTCGATGGAGATGGCGATTCGGCCCGAGATGCGCACCTACGCCGGAGGCCTCGGTGTGCTGGCTGGCGATACGGCTCGTTCGTGCGCCGACCTTGAACTACCTGTGATCTTTGTGACCTTGGTGAGTCGAGCGGGCTATTTTCGGCAACAAATTGATCCGGAAGGCAGGCAAGTCGAACTGCCAGATTGGTGGGATCCAGGAAAATGGTGCCAGCCGCTTGATGCGATGGTCGCTGTTCACATTCAGGGGAGGACCGTTTGGATCCAGCCCTGGCTCTACGTGCACCGTTGTCCCCACGATTACTTGAGCCCAATCCTCCTCCTCGATACCGACCTCGATCAAAACAGCCACGACGATCGAATGTTGACGCACCATCTTTACGGCGGTGACGATGCTTATCGGCTTAGGCAAGAGATTGTCTTAGGGATCGGCGGAATAAGGCTTCTGCGCGCTCTCGGATTCGACATCCAAACCTATCACCTCAACGAGGGCCATGCCGCGCTGTTGACTCTCGATCTACTAAAGCGTCGTCGAATCGCGGCGCACGAGCGGGGTGACAGTGAGTCCGTTTATGATATTGCTGGAGTCCGCGAATACTGTGTGTTCACGACGCACACTCCAGTCGATGCGGGCCATGATCACTTCCCTTACGACCTCTTCGAACGCCTCTTGCCTGATTTCATTGAAACAAGGGAACTGCAGCGGCTTGCCGGACACGAACACCTCAATCTGACGCAATTGGCCTTGAGCCTTTCTGGGTACGTTAATGGCGTCGCGCGGCGTCATGCCGAGACGACACGACGTATGTTTCCGGGCTACCGAGTTCACGCTGTGACCAACGGAATTCACGTCGGCACCTGGGCCCATGCGGCCTTCGCGCGTCTTTACGACGCCAATTTTCCCGAATGGCAGCATGAACCCGAAATCCTCGTTCGAGTGTTGCAGTTAGCTGACGATGAGATCTGGCGTTGCCATCAAGCCGCCAAGGCTGATCTGATTCATGTTGTGAAAGATGCTGTGGGCGTCTCGCTCGATCCGCAGATTCCGATCCTGGCTTTCGCACGGCGCATGACCGGCTACAAGCGGCCGATGCTTATGTTCAACGATCCGGATCGACTGTCTGAGATCGCGACGCATCACCCGTTTCAGATCGTATTGGCGGGAAAGGCGCATCCGCGCGACGTTGAGGGCAAGGCGATGATAGAGAGCATTCATCGGATTGCTCGTCGCCTTCAGGGGACGCTGACATGCATCTATTTGCCCAATTATGACATGCAAACGGCCAAAACCTTGGTTTCTGGATCGGATATATGGCTCAACACACCGCTGCCGCCGCTCGAAGCTTCCGGTACAAGCGGCATGAAAGCTGCGCTCAACGGCGTTCTGAATCTGAGTGTACTCGACGGATGGTGGATTGAGGCGTGTATTGAGGGCGTCACTGGATGGGCGATAGGCAGCGAGGGTGAAGCCCACTCAGATGATCGAGAGGCTGCCGATCTGTATGATAAGCTGACGGGGACCGTCCTGAAGCTCTATCACAACGAACCAGCACGGTGGCGTTGGATGATGAAGCAAGCCATCGGTAACATCGCATACTATTTTAATAGCCAGCGCATGATGCGCCGATATGCAACCGAGGCCTATCTGCGGTAGAACAACCGAGCGCAAGAATCTGGCGCGGTGTTGAATCGCAGATGACGCCAATGGCCCGTAGCCGCTGTCACGCCTTGTTGGCGTTAGGCCTCCCTCCATTGACGCAAATCAATGTTCTTTGGCTAGGCGCGCATAGAAACATCTCGCGTTTGATCGTGACCCGTTGAACTGGATCCTCGTCAATCCGGCGCTAGGACGATTTAATGAGTAGGAGGACGACCATGATGGAGCGAAAGCCACACGTTTACGGAGTGACATTCTATCGCGAGCTCGTCGGAGATGACGGTAAGCGCTTTGACTCGCCTCTTTCCACAATTCGCATAAGAACTGCTGGCAGGGAGGTGGAGGCCTTGGCATTGGCGATCAGGCAATTCGAAAAGCAGAATAAGTGCGAAAAATAGGACTATTTGGCCACAAGTTTCAAAGTTTCTTGTACTGATTAGGCATGACGGCGAGACTAGGAATCGCCGACCGTGGGCGCAACACTCGAGGCCTGACCGAACACGCCCCCTTCGATTGACGCAACCATGGCAGTTGCGAAGCTCCGCTGTTTCTCGGCGATCGATCCGCGAAAATCGATTCCGCGGCGGGCATCCGCGATCACCATCGTGGTGAACCTGTCGCCGACACCATCTTCCGCCGAATAACGAACGCAGAAATCGAGCGCGAGCCCGGCCCGGAACAGCCGAATTCGGCCACGCTCGCGCAGGTAGCCAGCCAATCCCGTGCGAGTCTTGCGGTCGTTCTCGTAAGATGCCGAATAGGAGTCGATCGTCGGCCGAAAGCCGCGCCAGATCTGCTTGCGGTGCGGCCATGTCGCCTTGCCGCTCGATCGCTTGCACCGCAATACGATTACCTGCTGCCGCAGCGCCCCATTCTCGGCTTCAAGGCACGTCTTCCATCGGAATGGCGAGGCCAAGGACCAGGCGGATCAGTGTAATCGTCGCCGCCGATGCTAACCATATTTATCAGCGAGTCGAACTGGATCAAATTATCGAGACAGACAGGGCACAGTACTAAAAGAGACGTCAAATGATGACGTTCTGCCCTCAATTTGCGGTTTCCGGGCGCGTTTCAGCGGATATACGCCTCGGTGGCGTAACGGCGCATCATGCGCTGGCTGTTGAAGTAGGACGCGAGCTTGCTGATCGACTGCTTCATCATCCACACCCAGTGCGCGTGCTCATTGTAGAAGAGCAGCAGCACGTCGGATTCGAGCCGCGCGTAGAGCGCGCCAGCGTCGCCTTCGCCGCCCCGGGCCTCCCCCGAGCCCCCCTGGCCGTCGATCGACCAGCCAGTAACGCCGTCGATGCAGCCCTCGATCCACCAGCCATCGAGCGTGCTCAGGTTGAGCACACCGTTCAGCGCGGCCTTCATACCGCTCGTGCCCGAGGCTTCCATCGGCGGCTGTGGCGTGTTGAGCCAGACATCGGCGCCGGCAACCAGCGCCTTGGCCACGTTCATGTCGTAGTTTGGGATGAACGCGATCGGGATCTTGCCCGAGAGCTGGCGGATCGCTTCGTGGATCCGCCGGATTGTCTCCTTGCCGCCGCCGTCGCGCGGATGCGCCTTGCCGGCGAGTGCAATTTGGAACGGATAGCGTTCGGCGATCGCGGCGAGGCGTGTAAGATCGGAGAACAGCAGGTTCGGGCGCTTGTAGCCGGTCATACGGCGCGCGAAGCCGATGATCGGCCGCTCGGGATCGAACTCGGCGCCGGTGCGGTCCCGGATGACCGCGCAGAGATCCTTCCGCGCAGCCTGGTGCGCCGACCAGATCGCCTCATCGGGCAGGCGATCGGCGCGCACGAGCATCTCGGGATCGTGCCACCAACGCGGAAAATACGCCTCGTAAAGCGCCGCGAATTCGCGATGCACCCAGGTTTCTGAATGGATGCCGTTGGTGACGGCGCGAATGTCGTAGCCGGGGAACATGGCGCGCGTCGTCTCGGCATGGCGGTGCGCGACGCCGTTTACGTAGCCGCTTAAATTGAGCGCTAAACGCGTCAGGTCGAGCCGCTCCGCGCCGGCGTAGGTGCGCAACTCGTCGACCGAGATGATGTCTCCGGCCACGTGCTCGAAGAGCTGATAGCTGAAGCGATCGTGGCCCGCTTCGACAGGCGTGTGCGTGGTGAAAATGCATAAGTCGCGTACGCGCGAGGGATCGACGCCGTTCCTCGGCAGCGGGCTGGGGTCGGAGCGGCGAAAGCGGCGGAGCAGCTCGATCGTCAGCAGCGCGGCGTGGCCTTCGTTGAGGTGATAAGTGTCGAGCTCGAAGCCCAGCGCTTCGAGGATGCGCACGCCCCCGATGCCGAGGATGATCTCCTGCTTCAGGCGGTAGACCTCGTCGGCGCCGTAGAGGGAATGCGTAAGCTGCCGGTCCTGAACCGCGTTCTGGTCGAGATCGGTGTCGAGTAGTAGGATCGGAATCGCCTCGCCCTTGGGGTTTTCGTGGACGTAGAGCCACGGCTGCACCCAGACGACGCGGCCTTCGATCTCGACGCCGACCATTGCCGGCAGCCGCCGTGCCCACGCCCCCGGATCCCAGACATCGGGCAGCTCGCGTTGCTCGCCATCGGGTCCGATCTCCTGGCGGAAGTAACCGGCGCGGCTCACCAGCGTCACAAACACAACTGGGAGACCGAGATCCGAGCACGAGCGCACCGTGTCGCCGGCGAGGATGCCGAGGCCGCCCGAATAGGTGTGGATCTCGGGCCGGAGCGCGATCTCCATGCAGAAATAGGCGATGCGCGTGCGCGAGGTGAAGACTCCGAGCTCGTTCATTGCGTGCGACCAATGGTCCAATGAGTGCGGATTTAGATTGCGTCGCCGGGCGTTACGCAAGTTCCAAAGTGGCGACGCAGGTCTTCCGGCGGAGCCGGCAGCCTTGATTGCGGTGCTCCAACATCCAAATCGGGTGCGCGAATTGACGCGGCGGGCGCCGGCAGCCAGGCCGGGAAAGTCAATCGAGGCCTTCGTTGAGATCGGCTGACGGGAGGGATCCGGTGACAGGCGTGCACACGCCAATGCTATTGACGCCCGACCGCAAAGGCGGGTTCTCGCTCGCCGACCCCACGCGGCTCTATCTGCCAGCTCTGACGGACACGATCCACGGCCATCAGGCCGTCAACGTCGAGGCGCAGAGCCGCAATCCGTCGTCGTTGCTCAATTGGAGAAAGTGGCTGATCACGGCGCGGCAGGGCCGTAAAGTGTCGGCGGCGGATCGCGTTTCTCGCCGCCTATCGCGCGCTCATGGCCGGAATTCCCTCGTTTCCCGCCGACGAGTAAGCGGCGCGCGGCCTGCTTAAGCTTGCGACACTCGAAAAGCTGCTCTACGAGATCGGCTACGAGCTTGCGAATCGGCCCGCCTAGGTGTGGATTCCACTGGCTGGCGCCGCCAGCCTGCTTTCGAAACCTACGTGATGGGAGGCCGCCATACCCCTAGCCCCTGGCGCGCCACGCGACGACGCTTTGGCCATCGTCAATGGTGACCACCCGAATCCGTTCGCGTTCCTCGGCTTGCACAAATCGGATTCACGCATGGTCGTGCGTGCGTTCCTGCCCGAAGCGCGCAACGTCACCGTGCTCGACGCGAAATCATCGCGCCCGCTCGCTTCGCTGCAGCGCATTCACGACGCAGGACTTTTCACCGGCAGCGTCGAGAGCGCGCGGCCGTTCCCCTACCGCCTCGAGGTCGATTGGGGCGGTCGGCGGATCGAGCTCGACGATCCCTATCGCTTCGGCCCGTGGCTGGGCGAACTCGATCTGCACCTCTTCGGCGAGGGCAGTCACATCGAGTCGTTCAACAAGCTCGGCGCGCATGTGGTGACGCTTGAAGGCACGCAAGGGGTCGTATTCGCGGTATGGGCGCCGAATGCGCGACGCGTCAGCGTGGTCGGCGATTTCAACAATTGGAACGGCCGGCGCCATCCAATGCGCTTCCACCCAAGCGTCGGCGTGTGGGAGCTGTTCATCCCCGGTCTTCGCCATGGCGAACGCTACAACTACGAGATCAAGGCGCGGAACCGGGCGATGTTGCCGCTGAAGTCCGATCCCTACGCCTTTGCCAGCGAGCGGCCACCGCGCACCGCGTCGGTCGTGCATGATTTCGGCGACTTCCGCTGGGCCGATGCTGAATGGATGAGCTTGCGCCAGCGCCGAGTCGATCGCGCCGCACCGATCTCGATCTACGAGGTCCATCTCGGCTCGTGGCGCAGGAAGCCCGAGGAAGGCAACCGCTATCTCACCTATCGCGAGCTCGCGGCCGAGCTCGTGCCCTACGTCGTCGATATGGGCTTCACGCATATCGAGCTGCTGCCGATCACGGAGCACCCGTTCGACGGCTCCTGGGGCTATCAGCCGACCGGTATGTTCGCGCCGACGAGCCGCTTCGGCTCACCCGACGATTTCCGTGCCTTCGTCAACGCGGTTCACGGCGCGCGGCTTGGGCTCATCCTCGATTGGGTGCCAGGACATTTCCCGAACGACGCGCACGGATTGGGCTCGTTCGACGGCACGCATCTCTATGAGCATGCGGACCCGCGCCAAGGCCTGCACAAGGATTGGGACACGCTGATCTACAATTACGGCCGGCGCGAAGTAGCAAACTTCCTGCTCAACAGCGGGGTGTTCTGGCTCGAGCGCTATCACGTCGACGGGCTGCGCGTCGATGCGGTCGCCTCGATGCTCTACCTCGATTACAGCCGCAAGGAAGGCGAGTGGATCCCAAACAAGTTCGGCGGGCGCGAGAACCTAGAGGCGATCGAGTTCCTGCGCCGGTTCAATGCCACCACCTATGGCCGGAGCCCCGGCATCGCCACCATCGCCGAGGAATCGACCGCGTGGCCGATGGTGTCGCGCCCCGTGCATCTCGGTGGGCTCGGCTTCGGCTACAAGTGGAACATGGGCTGGATGCACGACACGCTGGAATACGTCGGCCACGATCCGATCCACCGCTCGCATCACCACAATAAATTGACCTTTGGGCTGCTCTACGCCTTCTCGGAAAACTTCATCCTGCCGCTCTCGCATGACGAGGTTGTCCACGGCAAGCGCTCGCTGCTCGGCCGCATGCCCGGTGACCGCTGGCAGCGCTTCGCCAATCTGCGCGTCTACTACACCTTCATGTTCGGCCATCCGGGCAAGAAGCTGCTATTCATGGGCAGTGAGCTGGCGCAGGAGAACGAGTGGAATCACGACACGAGCCTCGACTGGCACATGCTCGGGGATCCGGCACATGCCGGCGTGCAGCGGCTCGTGCGCGATCTCAACGCGCTCTATCGCGCGACGTCCGCGCTGCATGCGCGCGACTGCGAGTCGGAAGGGTTCCAGTGGATCGACGCAAACGACAGCGCCAACAGCGTGCTTTCGTTTCTGCGCCATGGCGGTGATAGCGCCCCCATCGCCGTTGTGGTCTGCAATTTCACGCCCGTGGTGCGCCACGACTACCGCATCGGCGTGCCACAGGGCGGTGGTTATCGCGAGGCGCTGAATTCCGACTCCGAGATATATGGCGGCAGCGATGTCGGAAATGGGGGATGGGTGAAAGCCGAGCAGATCCCGTGGCACGGGCGGCCATACTCGCTGTCGCTCACACTTCCTCCGTTGGGCGGCCTGATCCTGGTCTCACGGGGGAGCTGAGGATTGGCAAGCAGGCGCGTGCGCGTCGAGTCGGGCTCGCCCTATCCGCTGGGTGCCACCTGGGACGGAAAGGGCGTGAACTTCGCGCTCTTCTCCGCGCATGCCGAGCGCGTTCAGCTCTGCCTCTACGACCACAACGGCATCCGAGAGATCGAGCGCATCGACCTGCCCGAATACACGTACGAGGTATGGCACGGCTACTTGCCGGATGCGCGCCCCGGCCTGCTCTACGGCTATCGCGTCTACGGCCCCTACGATCCGCGCGCCGGCCATCGCTTCAATCACCACAAGCTGCTGATCGATCCCTACGCCAAGGCGCTGCACGGGCGCCTCGCGTGGAGCGATGCGCATTACGGCTATCGCGTCGGCGCGCGCCAAGCCGATCTGTCTTTCGACCGGCGCGATAATGCGCGCGGCGTGCCGAAATCGGTCGTCGTCGATCCGGCATACACCTGGGGCAGTGACCGGCACCCGCGGACGCCATGGAGCGACACAGTCATCTATGAGCTGCATGTGCGCGGACACACGATGCTGCGCGAAGCGGTTCCGGTCCCACTGCGCGGCAGCTTCGCGGCCTTGGCGCACCCCTCGATCGTGCGCCACCTCCGCGAGCTCGGCGTCACGGCCATCGAGCTGCTGCCGGTGCACGCCTTCGTCGACGACCGGCCCCTCGTCGAGCGCAACCTCGTGAACTTCTGGGGCTACAACTCGATCGGCTATTTCGCGCCGATGCCGCGCTACCTCGCCACAGGCCATATCGGCGAATTCAAGGCCATGGTGCGGCATCTCCACGAGAGCGGTCTCGAGGTGATCCTCGACGTCGTCTACAACCATACCGCCGAAGGCAACCATCTTGGCCCCACGCTCTGCTTCCGCGGCATCGACAATCGCTCCTATTACCGGCTCGCCGAGGATCCGCGCTTCTACGAGGATTTCACCGGCTGCGGCAACGCCTTCAACCTGCATCATCCGCGCGTGCTGCAGCTCGTCACCGATTCGCTGCGCTACTGGGTCGAGGAGATGCACGTCGATGGATTTCGCTTCGATCTCGCGACGACGCTGGCGCGCGAAGCCGACGGAGCCTTCGACGCGCATTCGGGATTTCTCGACGTGCTGCGCCAGGACCCGGTGCTGGCGCGCGTCAAGCTGATCGCGGAACCTTGGGACTTGGCGCCCGACGGGTACCGCCTCGGCGGGTTCCCGCCCGATTGGGCCCAGTGGAACGACAAGTATCGCGACACGGTGCGCCGCTTCTGGAAGGGCGAGGGCGGGCTGGTGCGCGAGCTGGCAGGCCGCATCTGCGCCTCGCGCGACATCTTCGGGCATGGTGGACGCCGGCCGTGGTCGAGCGTCAATTTCGTCACCGCCCATGATGGTTTCACGTTGCGTGACCTCGTAAGCTACGAGCAAAAGCACAATGAGGCGAACCGGCAGGACAATCGCGACGGCAGCGACAACAACAATAGCTGGAACTGCGGCGTCGAGGGGCCGACGGAAGATCCGGCCATACTCGATCTGCGTGCGCGTCAGCAACGCAACCTGCTGGCGACACTGCTGCTTTCGCAAGGCGTGCCGATGCTGCTGGGCGGCGACGAGATCGGCAGCTCGCAGCAGGGAAACAACAATGCCTATTGCCAGGACAATCCCACCGGCTGGGCCGACTGGGGCGCCGGGCAATCGCCCGATCTTGTCGAGTTCGTGCGGCATCTGATCGCGCTGCGCCGCCGATTCCCGGCCCTCAGGCGCGCCCGCTTCCTCACCGGCAGCCCTGTGGACGGCCGCCCTCTCAAGGACGTCGCCTGGCTCGTGCCCGAGGGGCACGAGAAGACCGAGGCGGATTGGAATTATCCTGACGCCCGCAGCCTTTGCTTCCTGCTCGCCGACACCGGCAACAATGGCGAACCAGGCGCGCCCGGCGAGCCGTTGCTCGTTTTCCTCAACGCGCATTTCGAGCCGATGACCTATGAACTGCCTGCTGTGCCGAACGTGGCGGAATGGGCATGCATGGTCGACACGGCCCTCGCAGCGGGCCATGACGGACGAAAGACCTGGTCGGAAAGCGCCAAGATCGTCATCGAGCCGCGCGCGGTCGTCGTCCTCTGCGGTCGCGCGCGGCGTACCGCCGAGGCAGCGGCGCCATGAAGCGCTTGCACGCGATGCCGTTCGGCGCCGCGGTCGTCGCGCACGGCGTAAGCTTTCGCCTCTGGGCGTCGGCGGGCGTGTCCTTCAGCTCGTCGCGTCTCTGGCCTCGGAACGCGTGATGGGGTTTGCCATCACTCCGCGCGGACGGCCGTTGTTTGCGACTGCGCCCAACGTCATCTCGTCCGAAGCGGTCCACGATCTGCCGTCATGGTTCGGCGGATTTTTTCTCGACGTGCCTCCGGAGCGTCGCTGATGCCGCCAGACGCCCTCGACGATCTCTGCGCGCTCGCCGGCATCGAGCGGATCTATTTCGATCAGTTCGGCACACAGCACGAGGTGAGCGGCGACGTGATCTGCGCGATGACCGAGGCGCTGGGGCTCGGCGGCGATGCGGAAGCGGCGGCGCTCAATCGCATGAGGGCAGCGGTTCCGCTCGAGCCTGCTACGGTCGTTCACGCCGGCGACGGCCCAGCGATCCTTGTCACCCTGGCCGCTGGTGCAGAGGACTCCTTGCTCCACTGGACTATTGCCGAAGAGCAGGGGCAGACGCACAAAGGAAGCATCCGCTTCGGCGATCTCGAACTCGCCGATGCCGTGGAAGCGGCAGGCCAGCGCTGGGAGCGCCGCCAGCTGCGTATGCCAGCGAGCTTACCGCTGGGCTATCACAAAGCCAGCATCAAGCTCGATGATGCGGCGGCGACAGCGGCGACGGCATTATTGATCGTAGCGCCGAGCCATGCCTTCATGCCAGCCGCACTCCAAGACGGCGCGGGCGTGTGGGGCTTTGCCATTCAGCTCTATGCCCTCCGCTCCGAGCGCGATTGGGGCATCGGCGATTTCGGCAGCCTCGCGACACTGATCGAGTATGCTGCCGCATCGGGCGCGGGCGTAATCGGACTCAATCCGTTGCACGCGCTTTACCTCGACGAACCCGAGCGCGCGAGCCCCTACTCGCCGAGCAGCCGCGTTTACCTCAACCCGCTCTATATCGATGTGACGTCTGTCCCCGATTACGCGGAGTCGCACGAAGCATCGGCGCTGGTTCGATCGCCGGACTTCCAGGCGATGCTCGCCCGCCTGCGCGAACGCGATCTCATCGATTATCAGGGCGTGGCCGCCGCGAAGCTTCGCGTTCTTGAGATCCTGCACAAATCCTTCAAGCGGCTGCATGTCGCGAGGGACACGCCGCGCGCGCACGATTTTGCCCAATTCCGCCGCGCGGAAGGCGAGCCGCTCCGGCGCTTCGCCATTTTCCAGGCAGTTAGGGAAGAGCGCGGCAGCCGAGATTCGTCACAACGCTATTGGCGCGATTGGCCCCGTTCGCTGCGCGATCCGTCGTCTCCAGCCGTCGCGGCGTTTGCCAGCGAGCACGCAGAGCGCATCGAGTTCTTCGAATACTTGCATTGGATCGCCGTGCAGCAATTGGCCGCATGCTCCGCTGCCGCGCGGCGCGCCGGAATGCCGATCGGCCTTTACACGGATTTGGCGGTCGGCGTCGATGCCGGAGCCGGCGAAGCCTGGGCGAGGCAAGAGACCATCGTGGCCGGTTGGAGCGTGGGCGCTCCGCCCGACAATTGGAACAGCCGCGGACAGGATTGGGGCCTTTCGCCCGTCAATCCGATCGCGCTGCGGCGCGAAGGCTTTCGCATGTTCATCGACCTTGTGCGATCGAACATGCGCTGCGCTGGCGCCTTGCGCATCGATCACATCCTCGGCTTGTGGCGCACCTTCTGGATTCGCCACGGCACCGATGCCGGCCAAGGCGCCTATCTGCGCTACCCGTTTGCCGATCTCGTCGGCATCCTCGCGCTCGAGAGCCATCGCGCGCGCTGCCTCGTCATTGGGGAGGATCTCGGCACCGTGCCCGAGGGCTCGCAAGCCGAGCTCGACCGCGCCGGCATTCTTTCGTGCCGCGTAATGCTGTTCGAGCGCCATTCCCATGGCCGCTTCCGCACGCCGGGCGAATATCCTCGGCGCGCACTGGTTTCCGTTTCGACGCACGATCTGCCGACGCTGCCGGCCTATTGGCGCGGCGGCGATCTCGACCTGCGCGCGAAGCTCGGCTTCCTTTCAAAGCCCGGGCAGCTCGAAGGCGAGCGCAGCAGGCGCCGGGCGGATGTGGCACAGCTCGCCGCGGCTCTGCGCCAGCAAGGCTTGATCGGCGAGGCTGTGCCGGAGGAGGCGCCGGTGGAGGCGGTTTACCGCTATCTCGCACGGACTCCGGGCCGGCTGATGATGGTCCAGCTCGAAGACGCGCTCGGCGTCACCGAGCAGATCAACGT
>Ga0210377_10001533_pt1 | contig 21129 bp, 20 predicted proteins | sample PLM4_65_b1redo_FD_155480 | JGI IMG/M metagenome (GOLD analysis project Ga0210377, IMG submission 155480) | Groundwater sediment microbial communities from an aquifer in East River, Colorado, USA - PLM4_65_b1 redo | ecosystem: Environmental > Terrestrial > Soil > Riparian zone | place: USA: East...
GCGATGCGGGACATCGCCGAGGCGCGGCAACGACGCAGACGGCCCCGCGCCGCCGCGAACCCGAAGGGCGCATGGGGGTTGCGGCCCCATGCTTCGTTACTCGTCGTCATCGATGCACCCACATCGAATTCTCCTCGCGCCTCGCCTGGGACCCGCAAGCCCCATGCGCGCGACCCATCCTATTACTCGGACAGGCTCCTAGGGCGCCGGCGCCGGCGGCCGCCGGATCACGACGACCGTCTGGTCGTCGACCGGCCGGGCGCGACGCGAGAAGGTCTCGACGGCGTGGAAGATCAGCTCCACCAGCCCGCGCGCCGAGAGACCCGTGTGCGACGCGATCACCTGGCGCAGGCGCTCGAGGCCGAACGGCTCGTCGCGCTCGTCGGTCGCCTCGGTGATGCCGTCGGAATAGACGACCACCATGTCGCCGGGGCGCATGACGACGTAGCCGCGCTCGTACTCGGCATCGGGATCGGGGCCGAGCACCATGCCGCCGTACTTCAGCTCTTCGAAGAGGCCGTCGTGCAGGAAGAGCGCCGGCGGGTGCCCGGCGTTGCAGTAGATGAAGTTGCCGTTCTTCTCGAGCTCGCCGTAGAACAGCGAGATGAATCGGGTCGCGAGGGTCGAGCGGTTGATGACCTTGTTCAGTTTTTCGATGACACCGACGATCTTGTAGCTCTCCGACAGTCCCATCCGCAGGCCCGTGATCACGTCGCGGGCCTGCAGGGCGGCGGGCAGGCCGTGACCCGACGAGTCGGCGAGCGCGATGCCGAGGATGCGACCCGACAGCGGGAGGAAGTCATAGAGATCGCCACCGACCGCCTCGGCGGGCACTGACCGCCCGGCCAGATCGTAGCCGTGGAACGCCGGCGACCCTTTCGGCAGCAGCGACATCTGGATGCGGCGCGCCTCCTCGACGGCGTCGTAGAAGCGCGCCTGGGCGATTTTCTGCGTGACGACGTGCTGCACCGCCGCCAGGAGATACAGCATGCGCTCGCGGTCGTATTCGCCCTCGATGCTGAACGACAGGATCCAGCGGTTGTCCTCGCCCAGCGTCATGGCGGCGAAGGCTTCGACCCCGAGCGGGTCCTCGATGCCCGGGTCGAACTCGGGGTCGGTCTCCTTCATGACGAGCAGCCCGCGGTCCAGCAGGATCTGCACCGCCGGGTAGGTGATCGGCACGGTGTAGCCGACCTTCGCCGGGGTGCTGTCGCCGTGCCAGCGGCGCAGGATATAGAGCCCCTGCTCGGCCTTTTCGTACAATCGTCCCGCCACCACATGCAGGTCCTGCTGGTAGTCGCGCAGGATGGTGGTGACGATGAGATCGAGGGTCGCCCCGACGTCCGACTGGGCCGCGATCGCGCCGAGAGTGGCGTCGAGCTTGCGCCAGAACGAGCGGTATTGCAGCGACCGCTCGATCCCCTCGCCGGGCCGGACTCCGGCCTTCGTTTCGTGGGTGATCCGGGGCTCCATGGTGATGTTCTCCGTGGTCATGGGGTTCCGGCCTTGCCTCGCGCCCGATGGAACGTTATTGTCCCCGCGTGCGCGACCCCTTCAGGATACCTCATGTGCGCCCGGGTTCCGTGGCGGTCCTGGTGCTGGCGGGTGCCGTGTTCGCGTCGGCCGCCGCGACGAAGCCGTCGCCGCCGACCCGGCCGCCCGCGTCCGCACCCGCACCCGCCCCGGCCGCCGGCGGCGGCATACTGAAGCTGTCGTTTCCGGTGAAGGGGATGGTCTGCATGCTGTGCACGCGCGGAGTCGAGGAGGCGATCAAGCGCCTGCCGGGGGTGGCGACAGTGACCGCCGACCTCGCCACCGGGCGGGTCGCGGTCGCGGCCCAGGAACGGCACTCGCTCGACATCCAGCAGGTGCGCGACCGGGCGGCGCGCGCCGGCTTTCCGGTGAGCGGCGAGACCGACATCGAGGCGCGCGGCCGGTTCGAGATCGGCGCCGAGCGACGCTTGACCTTCAAGCCCGCCGGCGGCGTGTATTCCTGGCAGGTGCTCGAGTCGGCGCGGCTGCTCGCCCTGACCCGGGCGCACCCGGCGCTGCGCGGCGATTTCGTCCTCGGCTTCCGGCTGCACGAGAAGCCGCCGTGGAAGCGCGCCGCCATCAGCATCACCGCGTTCGAGTCGGTCGCCCCGGTGCAGCGCGCCGCGGGCGGCTCGTGATCCGCTGCGCCGTCGTCGTCGCCATTCTCGCGCTCGGCGCCTGCGCGCCCCCCGCCGGCCCCGACACATGGCTCGATCTCGTCGCCGAGGATCCGCACGGGCGGCCGCTGCGTTTCAGCGACTTCGCCGGCCAGGTGCGCGTCATTGATCTCTGGGCCTCGTGGTGCGGGCCGTGCCGCATGACCATCCCCGAGCTGAACGACCTGTACGAGCGCTACCGCGGCCGCGGCCTGGTGGTGGTCGGCATCTCGATGGACGACGATCCGGCGGCGGTGCTCGAATTCCAGCGCCAGGTGCCGATGCGCTATCCGGCCGCCATGTTCAATCCGCACCTGGCCGCGAAGATGGGGCAGCCGACCGCCATTCCGACCACCCTGCTGGTCGACCGTGACGGCGTCCTGCGGCGCACCTTCGTCGGCTACGTCGACGTCGCCACGCTCGAAGCCGAGGTGCGCGGGCTGCTCTGATCCGCGCGCCGCGCCGCCGCACGCGCCAGCGCCGTCATCCCCACCACGAAGAGCGCCGCGACCACCGTCACCGCCACCGGCCGCCATGCCGCCATGTCGCCGATGAACGTGATGCCGGCGCCCTGCTTCGTCAGCCAGTTCCAGTCGGCGGTGCCGATCGCGAGGTCGATGCGGCGCAGGCCGAGCGGCCCGCTCCAGTCGTCCGGCAGGTCGAGCGGATACGACTGCAGCCAGAAGTGCAGCAGGATGCCGGCGAGCGCATCGACGGCCAGCCCGGCGGCGGCGAGGAGGCGCCAGCCGCGCGGCCAGCCGCCGAAGCGCGCCGCCGGTGCCGAGGGCGAAGACGAGGTTGCCCTCGTACAGAATAAACGCCGTGTCGCGCAGGTTGAGGGCCGCGTTGAGCAGCCGCGCCGGCAGCGTCGCCTGGGGAACGCCGGTCGATCGCAGCGCCGTCACGACGACCGGGCCGGCGCCGTAGGCAGCGGCTGCCCAGATGAACCATGGCGCCAGCACGAGCGCCGCCGGCAGGGCCGTCGCCGCGAGCGCGCGCAGACGCCGCGGGCACCCCGGCAGGATGCGGAAGACATAGTGCAGTCCCAGGAAGAGGGCGTACGGCACCGCCGAGTAGTGCGTCAGGATGCCCCCCGCGAGGCACACGAAAGCGAAGCGGGTCCGGCCGGCATCGCGCGCCCGCCAGCCCGAGACGTAGAACGCCAGCGCGGCGAGGATGAACAGCGTCGCCTGCAGCTTGGTCCAGGCGTAGGCCGCGTTCTGCACGAACATCGGCGAGAACATCATCATGAGGGCCAGCAGCCGCGGCACGCCCGGCCCGTTCGAGAACAGACGCGCCACCAGCAGCGCCGGGACGAACGCGAGCAGGCCCAGAAGCGCCGCGGTCAGCTCGTACACCGGGAACCCCCGGCCCGCGAACGCCATCAGCTGCGCCGCGAAGGCGTTCATCAGCGGTGGCCGTGCCGTCAGCGGCGCTCCGGCGAACAGGGTGTCGAGCGGCAGCGTGCCGGCGAGGGCCCGCACCGCCCGGGGAAGAACGATGAGGCTCGCGATGGTGCAGGCGAGCAGGAGCAGCGGACGGGCCAGCGGGTGCAGCCTCAGCGCGAAGATGGCGAATGACGCCAGGCCGACGGCGAGGAACGACAGGATGACCGACGCCGTGGCCCGCTCGCCCGGCTGCCAGCCGGTGCGCCCGAGGAGCAGCGCTCCGGGGCCCGGCAGGAGCAGCACGAACAGCAGCGGCACCAGCAGGAAAATCAGGCGGCGTCGCCCTTCACAGAATCGGCGAAACAGGCTACCATGACCGCTTCCAGACTATAGCCCGACCCCGGAGGGTCCATGGAACGCCGGCGCGTCCGCATCGGCGATGTCATCGACGACTATTGCACCCGCTGTCGGTTGATCATGAACCACGGCGTGGCGGCGATGGTCGGCGACGATGTCCGCAAGGTGCGCTGCAACACCTGCATGTCGGAGCATCTCTACAAGCACGGCAAGGTGCCCGCGCGCCGACGCCGCGAAACCGAAAAGCTGTTCGCCGAGGTGCTGCGCGGGATGGGACGCGAGCCCGACAATCCGGCGGTGGTGGCGGAGCCCGAACCCGGGGGCGCTCCCGACGCGGATGAGACGCGCGCGGCGCCGGCCGACGAGCCGGGTGGAGAAGACGGCGCCTCCGGTGAGACCGCGGCCGCCGCTGCGGCGGTGCCTGACGCCGAGGCGGCGCCCGACGCCGAGGCTGACCGGCCGGTCGACCCGATCCGCGGGGCGCGCCGCAAGCTCTACACGATTCGCCACTTCAGCGGCGGAAAAGCGCCGACCGGCGGCGGCTCGACCGGCGGATCGACAGGTGGCGGTGGCACGACAGGTGGCTCGAGGCGGCGCTGACGTCCGGCCCCGTCCTCAGCGCATCTTCGCGGCCATGTGATCGATGAAGTCGATCTTCGTCACCAGGCCGCGCACCACCCCGCCCTCCTCGATCAACGCCACCTTCCCCTCGCTGAAGATCGACGCCAGGCGGGCGACCGGCGTTTCGGGCGGCACGACCACGTAGTTCTGGTCGACGAGCCCGGAGATCGGACGCTCGAGGTTCTCCGGGTCCTTGAGCAGCGCATCGACGAGATCGCCTTCCGAGATGATCCCGATCAGCTTGCCGCCGTCGAGCACCGGCAATTGCGAGATGCCGTGCTTCTTCATGATCTGGATGATCGTCTTGACGCCGTCGCCGGGCCTGGCGGTGATGAGCGTCTGGTGCTGGCGCTCGACGAGATCGCGCAGCAGACCGAGCGCCTCCTCGTCGTCGAGGAACGAGTTCTCCCGCAGCCAGTCGTCGTCGTACACCTTGCTGAGATAGCGCGACCCCGAGTCGGGCAGGATGACGACGATGGTGCGGCACTCGGGGTGCTCTTTCGCGAACTTGACCGCGCCGCAGACGGCGCCGCCGCCCGAGCCGCCGGTGAACAGCCCCTCGCGGCGCGTCAGCTCGCGCGCCGTCATGAAGCACTCCTTGTCGGTGACCTGGTAGCAGTCGTCGACCATCTCGATGTCGAGCGCCGTCGGGATGAAGTCCTCGCCGAACCCCTCGGCCTTGTAGGTCTTGAACGACTTCGTCACCTCGCGGGTCTTGAAGTAGTCGAACAGGATCGACCCCACCGGGTCGACCAGCACCATGCGCACCGACGGCTTCTTCTCCTTGAGGTAGCGGCCGATGCCGGTGAGCGTCCCGCCGGTGCCGGTCGCCGCCACCACCGCGTCGACCTTGCCGTCGAGCTGGTCCCAGATCTCCGGGCCGGTGGTGCGGTAGTGCGACACCGGGTTGCTCTCGTTGTGGTACTGGTTGGCGAAGAACGAGTTCGGGGTTTCCTTGTTGATGCGCGACGCGACCGAGTAATACGAGCGCGGGTCCTCGGGCGCCACCGCCGTCGGCGTCGTGATGACGCGCGCGCCGAACGCCCGCAGCGCCTTGATCTTCTCGCCGCTCACCTTGTCGGGCATCACCAGGATGGCGCGGTAGCCGCGCACGCAGGCCACCATGGCCAGCCCCATGCCGGTGTTGCCGCTGGTGCACTCGATGATCGTGCCACCCGGCTTGAGGAGACCGGCCGCCTCGGCGTCGAGCACCATCTGGATGGCGATGCGGTCCTTGATCGAGTTGCCCGGGTTCAGGTACTCGAGCTTGGCGTAGAAGGTCGCGCCGGTCTCCCGGCCGAGGTGATTCAGCCGCACCATCGGCGTGTGGCCGATGGCGGCGACGACATCGTCGAAAACATCATTCATTGGGCGGTCTCCGCTCAGGTCCCGGCCCGGCCGGGATGCCGGTCTCACCCGTGAGGCCCGGCCGGCCCGGCACCCGCTCGAGATGCCCGAGCGCCGTCTCGCGCTCGGTCAGCGCCGCCAGCCGGCGGTCGAGGGCGTCGTGGTCCTTGCGATGGCGCTTCTGGAACGCTTCGAAGGCGGCGGCCGACACCCACCGGTCGATGGTGATGTAGCCGCGCGGCGACGACACGCGCAGCAGCTCGGTGCCGCGGAACCCCGGGTCGCGGCGAAACAGCCGCTCCCAGTCGCCGCCGCGGCCGTAGGCCGCCTCGAACGCCGCCTCGGACCCCGCCTTGACGCGGAACTCCCAGAGGATCACGTGCGGATCATCGGGGATGGCGCCGCGCCCCGCCGCCCGGCGCGCCGCATCGACCAGCAGCGGGAACCGGCAGGCACTCGCGAACTCATCGACCGTCATCCAGGCGAACTCGTCGTGCTCGGCGGAGATCGTCACCTCGCCCGGCCCCGACTCGGCCCGGTAGGCGACCACCAGCATCGGCGCCTCGGCGCGGCGGGCGGTGTAGGCGACCAGAGGCACGTCGTCGGGCAGCACCTCGAGCCCGGTCTCCTCGCGCGCCTCGCGCACCGCCGCGTCGCGCGGGTGCTCGCCGCGGCGCAGGCGCCCGGACACCGAGTCCCACGCGCCGGCGGCGGCGTCCGACTGCGCCGACCGCCGCAGCGCCAGCATGCGGTCGCCGCGGAAGACGAAGACCGACACGGCGCCGACCACCAGCGGCTCGATGGCCTGCGCGTGCTCGGCCGCGGTCGCGGGCTGCTCCGGCGCGGGGTTCGCGGCCGGTGCGGGGGGAAGCGGCTCATCCGCCGCGGAGGGCACCTCGGTCTCCAAGTCGTCGCTCATGTCATATACTCCAGCCACCATCACTTAGGGGAAGGGGAATCATGCCACAGGACGACAACCCGCGGACGGAAGAACCTCAGGACGAGCCTCCCCAGTGGAGCAGGGGCCGCGGCAGCCGCGGCCACGGTAGCGGTGAAGGCGGCGGCCCGCGCCGCCCCGGCTGGCCGCCCGGCGGCCCCGAGATCCCCCACTGGCTGCCCGGCGCCGTCGTCGGCGCCCTTGTCCTCCTCGTCGCCGCCATCGCGGTGATGTCGTCGTGGTACCAGATCCAGCCCGACGAGGTCGGCATCGTGCAGCGCTTCGGCGCCTATGTCCGCACCACCGAGCCCGGGCTGCACATGAAGATCCCGCTGTTCGTCGAGACGGTCACGAAAGTCCCGGTGCAGCGGCAGTTGAAGATGGAGTTCGGCTTCCGCACCGTGCGCGCCGGGGCTCAGTCGCAGTACGCCTCGCCCTCCTCGCAGACGCGCGCCGAGGCGCTCATGCTCACCGGTGACCTCAACGTCGCCGAGGTCGAGTGGAGCGTGCAGTACCGCATCCGCGACCCGCGCCAGTTCCTGTTCCACGTGCGCGATGTGCCGCGCACCTTCCGCGACATGTCCGAGGCGGCGATGCGCCAGGTGGTCGGCGACCACAGCGTCGACGAGGTCGTCACCATCGGCCGCGAGCGCCTGGCGCTCGAAGCCCGCGATGAGCTGCAGCGCCTGTGCGACATGTACGGCATCGGCATCGAGGTGCAGCAGCTCGTCCTGCAGGACGTCAACCCGCCCGACCCGGTCAAACCGGCGTTCAACGAGGTCAACCAGGCAATTCAGGAGAAGGAGCGCGCCATCAACGACGCCTGGGCCGAGTACAACCGCACCGTGCCGCTGGCGAAGGGGCAGGCCGAGCAAGCCATCCGGTCCGCCGAGGGGTACGCCACCGAGCGGGTCAACAACGCCGAGGGTGACGCCGCCCGCTTCGGGGCGGTGCTCGCCGAGTACTCGCGCGCCCCGCTGGTGACGCGGCGCCGGCTCTACCTCGAGGCGATGGCCGAGATCCTGCCAAAGGCCGGGCGCCGCATCATCATCGACGACAAGGCGAAGGGGATCCTGCCGCTGCTGCAACTGGGTGGTGCCGTGTCGGGCGGCGCCGCGACGGAGGCCAAGCCATGAAATGGGGCCTGACCGCCGCCTGGGTCGTGCTGCTCGCCATCGTCGCGTTCGCGTCGACCTACACCATCTCCGAGACCGAGCAGGTGCTGATCACCCAGTTCGGCCGCCCCGTCAGCGGCATCATCGGCACCCCCGGCCTGCACTTCAAGACCCCGTTCGTCCAGGTCGTGCACCGCTTCGACAAGCGCTGGCTCGAGTACGACGGCGACCCGAACGAAATCCCGACCAAGGACAAGAAGTACATCTGGGTCGACACCTACGCCCGCTGGCGCATCGCCGACCCGCTGCGGTTCTTCCAGGCCGTCGGCGACGAGGTCGGCGGCCAGAGCCGTCTCGACGACATCGTCGACGGCCAGACGAGAAACGCCATCGCCTCGTTCGACCTCATCGAGGCCGTGCGCTCGACCAACCGCACCTTCGAGGTCATCGAGGATCTGGCCGGCATCGGCTCGGAGGAGGCCGCCGGCCGGATCGAGCACGGCCGCCCCGCCATCGAGAAGATCATCCTGGACAAGGCCGCCGCCATCACCCCGCAGTTCGGCATCGAGCTGGTCGACGTGCGGGTCAAGCGCCTGAACTATGTCGAGAGCGTCCAGCAGAAGGTTTTCGACCGCATGATCTCCGAGCGCAAGCGCATCGCCGAGCGCAGCCGCTCCGAGGGCCAGGGCAAGGCCGCCGAGATCCTCGGCCAGAAGGAGCGCGACATGAAGGCCGCCTCCTCGGTGGGGTACCGGTCGGCGCAGGAGATCAAGGGAAAGGCCGACGCGCAGGCGGCGGCGATCTACGCCAAGGCCTACGGGCGCGACCCCGGGTTCTACGAGTTCGTCAAGTCGCTCGAGGCGCTGGGCGCGGCGACGGACAAGGACACCTGGCTGATCCTGTCGACCGATGCCGAGGTGCTGCGGGCGCTGAAGGGGGCGGGGGGGCGATGAGATGAGCGTTCTTGCTCAGGCCGTAACGTCGTAGACCTTCAGAACCTCATCCCCGTAGTGGTTGATCACCTTGACGGCGATCCTGCCGGTGGCTGGGCGTGGAAATGGCAGGCTCTTGGTGGAGTACAGGGCCGACCATGCAGCCTCGTCGACTTCGGCCCGCAGGGCGCGCTTGAGCCGGTCGTAGGGTTCCTCGGCGCCCGTGAAGTAGGCGTGCCGGACAAAGAAGCTCTCGCCGTTGTAGTTCGTGTCGATGAACCAGCAGGCGATGTCGTCCGTGGTGCTTGAGCGGATCTGGCCGGTCGTCGGGTCATAGACGTCGAGACCACAGACCTCGACCACGACCGTCCCGTTCTTCTCCCTGGTGACCTTGAGGTCGGGCTCACCGAAGACCATGAACAGGTTGCCGGTGCCGGTCTTCTTGAGCACCTCATCGCCCATCGCCAGGTCGGGGTTCATCCGGGCCAGCAGGACCGGCAGCTTGCCGAACTGCCGGGTTTCGTGCGCGACCGCGAACACCTGCTTCTTGGCCGGAGCGCCGGGCATAAACTCGAGGGCCGTCTCGCCGGCGTGGGCGTCAAAGGCGAACCCGCACACGACCAGCAGGTCGAACCCCTTCCCCCGGAGCGCTTCCTTCGCGGCTTCCTTGACCTGCTCCGAGCCGACGGTGCCGTGTTCCGGACCCAGTGACACCGCCACACGGCGGGTGAGGCCGGCTTTATCCGTGTGCTCGCCCTCGGCGTGGATCCAGAGCCCGGCGAAGGGGTCGAGCCGGTCGAACTTGAGCCGTTCGTCCTTGCGGGTGTTCTGGACGCCCGCCTTCTTAAGGTTTTCGAAGATCATGGTGGCGAATTGACCGCTGCCGGGCTCCCGCTGCGCTTCGCGCTCCGTGGCGGGCCGCTCCTCATCCGGCGCGACGACCCGGTGCGGGGAGAGGCTCTCAACAGTGAACGGGCCGGTCACGCGCACACGGCTGGCGTCTTCGTAAGGCTGGTCATAGAGGTACTCGACGTCGGCGCGCTGAGCGATGCTGGCGTCGATCTCTTGCTGCCGTGCGCGCCACGCCTCCCACCAGGCCTGCAGCAACCTACCGGTTTCGCGTGGCCAGTGGGGGTCGGCCTCGCGGGGGATCTCCCACTCCTCACAGCCCTTCTTGAGGAGCTTGTTCAACTGCCCCCGAAGCGGTTCCATCTTTTCCAGCCATCGGGCGTAAATGACATCGATCTCCTCGTTGTTGGCGATCGACTTCAGCGTGATGTGCGGGACCCGTTTGTAGATGAACCCTCGCTTGATGTCGCCCTCCGTCTTCGGCGTCGGGGAAGGAGGCATCCTCCCAGCGATTTCCGCCTCCCTCTTGATGCCCTCGGGCGAGTCCGCGAGGAGGTAATAGGGATACCTGGCAGACATGAGGCGCGTCCGGGCGAGCGCCAGCGCCACCCGGCTCGTGTCGATCGTGATCCAGCGCCTGCCCCATTGCTCGGCGACGTAGGCGGTGGTTCCGCTGCCGCAGGTAGGGTCGAGGACGAGATCGCCGGGGTCGGTGGTCAGGAGGAGGCACCGAGCCGCTATCTTCGTGCCCGTCTGCACGACGTAGACCTTGGTATCGGTGAAGCTGCCCGTACCCGTGTCTGTCCACAGGTTCCCGATCTCCTGCGCCGGAAAGTCATCGAGGAAGCGCCTATAGGCCAGAAACGCACCAGACTGGAGCACTCGGTTCGCTGCGATGAGCTTCCGCATTCCCGCGGCGCCGGTCTTCCAGTATCCTCTCCCAGGCTTATAGACCTTCCCCTCGAAGTTGACCGGGAAATCGCCCGGGGGACGTTGGGAGGTAATGTTATCGATTCGGAAGATCCTGCCACCCTTCGGGATCGCGGTCTGGTCCGCCGCCTCGGCATCTGTCAGCTTGTGTCGAGTACCATCCACGAGGGCAACCCAGCGGTATACGCCAGCGACATCAGTCGCCAACGATTTCTCAGATAGTCCTCGCCGGAACTTCACATGGTCACGACTCTTGGCGTACCAGAGAAGGTGGTCAGACACGCCCGCGAGCAGTTCGGCTGTTTGCCCCGCCGTTTTCGAGACAGTGATGAGGGAGCAGCAGTTCTGACTCCCGAACACCTCATCCATCAGACTTCGCACAAGGTGGACGTTCTCATCACCGATCTGCACAAAGACGCTCCCAGATTCGGTCAACAGCTCCCGCGACACGACCAGTCGGTCACGCAGGTAGCTCAGGTACGAGTGAATCCCCAACTCCCAGGTGTCGCGGAAGGCCCGGATCTGCTCGGGCTGACGCGTCAGGTCTTCGACCTTGCCGTCTTTGAGGTTTCGTTTGCGAGTGGAGACCTGCCAGTTGACGCCAAACTTGATGCCGTAGGGAGGGTCGATATAAATCATCTGGACCTTCCCCTTGAGCCCTTCTTTCTCGGCGAGGGAGGTCATCACCAGGAGCGAGTCGCCGAGGATCATCCGGTTGGACCAGTTCTGCTCGTGGTGGTAGAAGTCGACCAACTCCTCGAACCGGATGCCGTTGAAATCGCCGAAGAGATCGAGAGTGGCCTCGGGCGCGTCCCGCTTCGCGCGCGCCCGCACCTCCTCGACGATCGCCTGCGGGTGGATCTTCTCCTGGATGTAGACCGGGAGGACGGGGAGCTCGAGGGGATGCCGATCCTGCTCGTCCTTCCCCTTCCAGACGAGTTGCGGGTCGAGCGATGGGTCGCGGGCATAGAGCAAGCCCGGAAGCCGGACCGACCCCGGCGCCTGTTCCTCGTCGGCGACGAAGTCGCGCAGCTCCTGCGTTGGGATGTTCTTGCGCTTGTCCTTGTGCTTGAGAGCGACGACGGGGGTCCGGCGGGGGCCCTTCTTCTCGCGGGCCATCCTCAGGGATTCTCCCGGGGCAGAAGGGGCTTAAGCCGGTTCAACAGGTCGGGTACGTCGATGGTTGCCGTCTCCCAGACCTCTTCCAGATCGACGTTGTCGTAGGCGTGAATCAGGCGGTCACGCATGCCTGCCATCTTTGACCAGGGCATGCCTTGGTTCATGTCACGGAAATCAGGAGAGAGCCGCTTGACGGCCTCTCCGATGATCAGGATCTGGTGAAGCACGGCCGACTGCCGCATCTGGTCGGCTTCGAATTCGGTCAGTGTCGCCCCGGCCACGAACTGCATGACGAGTCGGGCAGCGTGGGCGATATCGAGGAGGGTGGCGGAGTCATCTCGCTTCATAAACCACCTGGGCAGACTGGAGGATCTCCTTGCGGCGGATCCAGTTGTGGCTCTGTTCGACCGCACGCCGGCTGATGAGATCGACGCGCCGACCGAGAAGGCGGGTCAGTTCCTCTTCCATCTCCACGTGGTCGAAGAGGCTCCAGCCGGCGCCGGGAGCGAAGGTCGCAAGGAAATCCAGGTCGCTGCGATCGGTGAAGTCGGATCGCAGCGCCGAACCGAACAGCCAGAGTCGGGTAATCTTCCACCGCCGGCAGAAATCTTCGACGGTATCCATCGGCAGGTGCACATTCATGGTGTTGGTGGTCATCGGAGGCCTGCCTTCATGGCCGCTCTTATCGTGTTCTGCGCGTTCCAGGGGTCGGTGATCTCGAGGAAGGCCCAGCGACCGAAACCGCCGTGGGTGTTGACCGCCGGCACCCAGAGATCGCGGGCCGTCGCCACCTTGGCTTCCTTGTCCTTCTTCTTCTCCCCGGTCACTTCGAGGATCAGGTTCACCAGCGAGTCGGGTTCAGTATACCGAAGCCGGACGATGAAGTCGGGGTAATACTGGCGCTCCTCACCGTTGAGGGTGTACGGGATGGTGAACCCCAGGCTCTGGTTCTTGACGTAGGCTGCCACCTCGTCCATCTCCTCGAGCGACTGGGCGACCTTCTGCTCCCATGACTTGGTGTCGGCCACCACATGGCTGATGTGGCACTTATCCGGGCGGGTCGCATACACCGCCTTCACCGTGTCGAAGTCGACGTAGCGCGTCGAGCCCTCGACGTCATAGGGCCGCAGTATGGGCAGGAGGGTCTGCTCGCCTGCGGTCGAGGCGACGATCGACAGGTAGATTCGATCGGCGGCGTCGTGGGCGAACTCGATGAGCAGGAGAAGCTGGGGGAAGGTGTTGTCCTTCAGCGTCACGCATTCGGCCAGCCACCGGCGCGTGATATCCAGCACCTGGGGGAAACGCCATGCCTGGACCTCGGCGTCGAACCGGTGCTCCTCGGGGCGGTCCTCCCTGGCGAGGCCGTCCTGGCGGAAATACTTCTCCATGACCAGCTTGGCCAGGAGAAACGCCACCTCCTGCGGGCGGCGGCGCTGCAAGTCCTCGAGCGTGTGGATGGTCCGCTCGCCGACGATTGGCGCATTCTCCGTCTTCGTCGGGATGTCCGCCGTCGAGAGTGACAGGCGGGACCGGTCGTCGAACGTGGCGGAAAGGCGCTCGCTGGACATCTCATAGCGGTATCCAGTCAGGCGTGGGAAGGTGATCTCGCACGCGATGCGGTCTTCGAGGGCGCGCACCCGCGTCGGCATCGCCATGGCGACGAGGTCCACGGTGGATCCGGAACAGGGGATGAACGAGAAGGGAACGCCGTAGATCTCCGCGTATTCCGGACTGAACGCCTCGATTTCGACCGCGGTGCCGTTGTGCTGAATGAGCCGACGCTCGACCGCGTAGCGCATCCGCCGGAGCCCACGGCCGACGACCTGTTCGCAGAGGAGCTGCGTGCCGAAGGCGCGCACCCCGAGGATGTGGGTGACGGTATTGGCGTCCCAGCCTTCGGTCAGCATCGAGACCGACACGACGCACCGCACGTTCTCGCCGAGCTTGTCGCGCTTACCGACCGTGTTCATGACCTCGCGCAGGAGGTCCTCGTCGGTGAGCTCGCCGGCGTCCCGACCGGGAAAGCGCGCGCGGTAGTCGGCCTTGAACTCCTCGATCTCGGCCGCGGCGATCTTCTTGAAATCGTCGCTCATCGCGTTGCCGGACTCGAGCTGCTCGCTGTCCACGAGAATGGTGTTGGGCCGCGGGCTCCAGCCCCCGTCCTTCTCGTTGTTGAAAATCGGTAGCGCCCCGGGAGCGACGATGGTCCGGCCGTCGGCGAGCGCCTTCTCCCAACCGGCGACGTAATCGAACACCAGCTTCGAGACATTGGTGTTGTTGCAGACCACGATGAAGACGGGTGGGGTCGAGCCGCCGGCGCGCGCTTCGGCATTCTGTTCCCAGAGACGGTAGTACTTCTCGTAGTTGCCGTACAGGCTGTGCAGCGCGCCCTGCAGCTCGACCGGCAGGTTCGGCGGGCCTGTGAGCCGATCGGTGCCACGACCCTTCTTGGGTAGATCCTCGCGGATCCTGACCCAGAGGTCGCGATAGGTCGGCAGGTCGCCGGTCATCGAGTTGTCGGCCACGGGGACACGGGGCACCTTGACGATTCCCGACTCGATGGCGTCGATGAGCGAGAAGTCGGAGACGACCCACGGGAAGAGCGTTCCTTCCGGATAGCCGGAGCCCTTCAGGAAGAAGGGCGTGGCGGACAGATCGTAGACGACCTTCAGCCCGACTTTCTCCTTGACCGCCTCGAGACCCGAGACCCAGACGCGCGCATCCTCGTCGCGCTTTTCCGCCTCGCGGCGCTCGTCGCCCTTGAGCCTCTCCTCGGCATCGCCGACCCGGCGCCGGTAGCAGTGGTGGGCCTCGTCGTTGATCACGATGATGTTGCGCTTCGACCCGAGGTCGCGGCAGGCACGGCGCACCATCTCGGCCGGGCTCTCTGTGAATGGGCTCGGCTGGCCCTTGGCCAGGATCGCCTTCGTGAGCCGGGCGGCATCGCCCCGCTCGCGCGGCGTGAAGGTGTGGAAGTTCGTGATGACGATCCTGGCCTTGTTGAGCTGCTCCATCTGGTCGGCCGGCAGGATGTCGCGCTCCCGGTAGTAGTTCTGCGGGTCCTGCGGCAGAAGGACGCGAAGCCTATCCCGGATGGTGATGCCGGGCGTCACGATCAGGAAGGCGTCGCCGAACCGCGCGTCCTGCGCGTTCTGCAGCTTGTTGAGGGTGTGCCAGGCGATCAGCATCGCCATCACCACCGTCTTGCCGGCTCCCGTCGCCATCTTGAAGGCGATCCGGAAGACAAGCGGGTTGGCGTCCTCGTTCACGCGCCGGAGCTGGTTGTCGATCCAGGCATCACCATACTTGCCGGCAACCTCGGTGACATAGATGGCGGTCTCGAGCGCTTCGATCTGGCAGAAGAATAGCCGACGCTCCCGATCAGGGCGGTTCCAGTAGTCGAGGAGCTGTCGCGTGGTCCGCGTGATGCCGACATAGCCGTGCTCCCTCCACACGGAGACACGCTGCCGCACCTGGTTGATGAACTTGTTTTCCTCGACGCGGTCCTGGGTCCACTCGGTATCCAGGACGAGTTGCTTGCCCTGCTTCCTGCTGGCGGGGATCGGTGTGAAGTAGGAGCTTGGGCGTCGCTCCCCGACGATTTCGTTCGTGATCCCTTCGTCGGAGAAACGGAAATGCCGCTGCGGCTCTGCATACGGGGAGTTGATGACGGGATTATCGATGACGACCTGGGACATGAGGGGTATCCGTCTCCCGCCGTTGGTGAACCTGCCGCGATTCTATCGGGATCGCTTCTCGACCCGCAACTTCGTGGGCCTTGTTCGTGGAGGGACCCCGGCACGGCAATGAGATTCGTCTACACTCTGGAGGCATGCTTCGGGGGATCCTCGACCGTGTCGGATAGGCCCTATCGTCAAGAGAAGATCCGAGAACTGGAAGCGATGGCTGCCGACGAGCGGAACTCGCGTGAGGAGTGTGAGGTCATCGCGGCAGAACTGCAGCACCGTACCACACGGCGTGCCCGACTCCTCTTGGGGCAGGTGCTGGCTCGCTTGACCGGGCTCAAGGAGCAACTCCAGACACCCGGGCAGGCACCTGCCCAACGCGATCGTCAGCCCACGCAGAGCGGCCACTCCGGGTCGGGCGGCGGCGCTGATGCGAGTGCCGAAGGGATGAGGAGGCGGTTCATCGAGATCTGCATGAAGCACCGCCACCTGGGCATCCCCGGCGTGGTGTTCGCCGAACCGCACGCGCCATTTGTGCCACCGACTTGGAACGGCATACTCGTGCTCGCCATCGCGCAAAACCTCTCTGGGACACCAAAGAACGTCGAGCACCGCCAATCGACGTCCGATGCATCGCCGGAGGCCAAAGTCCTTCGCTTGGGCACGGGCGGCAAGGTGCAGGTCGGACCGTGGGATGACGGTGCGCTGAAACTCGCCGTCGAGGCCGCCCTCTCGGAACGAGCGGGAGAGACGGCCGTATCAAATGCCATCCTCTGGTCGGAAAGTGAGGACCCGAGCAAGGTGCCGGGGCCCCCATTGCAGAGAGCGTCGGTCAAGGTTTGGGCGGAGATGCTGCCCCTCCTGAGGCCGAGGGTGATACTAACGGCCGGAAGGGCAGCGTTCGATGTCGTTCGAGCCCTCGCAAAGCTCCAGGGCGAACCGTGGCTCCACGTGCCGCTGCGCTTCCCCGGCTGGCGCTTCGGCCCAAGGAAGCTGCCGTTCGAGAGGGCGCGTCTACTCTCCAAGTACCCGGAGGTCGAACGAGCGATCCAGCAGCACCCCGACTGGCTTGGTGTCGACCCGCTGAGGACGATCGTGTTCGGATGCCACGCAGTGGAGGAGGCTCAAGGGCGATGCCCGGATCCCCCCAAGCAGTCGAAACTCAGCTTCCCACCGCTACGATTGGGCCGCCTCGGATGGGCAGAACGCTGACCGCACTTCGGCGGCACACGGCTTCCTGAAAGTAACCGCGGAAGCAGACTACTCCTGCGGCTCCACACCCTTCCTTCTCTGCTGGCGTAGCGCCGTCGCCTTCGCCTGCTGTTCCTCCGTGAGCAGGTTCTTGATCCGGATCATCAACGTCATGTGCGCCCGCTTGACCTGGGCTTCGAGCGTCATCGCCTGATCGGCGGCGGCGAGGGCGGCGGCCTCGTCGACCTTCGAAGGTTCGAGGGCGTTGTTCAGGCGCTCGGTGGCGCGCTGCAGGTCGACGTGGATGTCGAGCGTCCTGGCGTGCGTGTCGTTGAGCAGCTTCTTCATGGCGGCGATCTGATCATCCGTGAGGCCGAGGGCGTCCTGGTTGCTCAGGATGAGCTCGGGCGGGAAGAGGTTCTTCTGGAACATCGGGCCGCCGGGGCCTCCCGGACCGCCGAGGCCGCCCATCCCACCCATGCGACCGCGACCTCCGGGCCCGCCCATCGGCGGCGGGCCCCCCTGGGCGGCGGCGAATGTCGTGGCGGCGGCGAGAGCGAGAACGGCGACGAATGCAGCGCTGGGTCTCATGGAGTTCTCCTTCTTAGGGTATGGATGCGTAGTCCAGGGTCGGGACGGTATCGGGCATCTTCAACAAGGCGATCTCGAGCACGGCGTCGGTCGGGGCTTCCCACTCATCGATGGACCGGGCGAAGGCCAGCGCCGCTTCGAGCGACTCGGACTGCGGCGTGCGCGGCGGCATGACCAGAGCCAGGACCACCGCCACCACGACGGCGGACAAGGCGCCGGCTCCAACCCAGAGCCACCGCCCGCCGCGCCGCGCGCCGGCCGCGCGCCGCGCGTGCGTCGAGCGCCGCTCGCCGACCCGCGCCTCGGCCAGCAGCCGGTCGAACCCGGGCAGCGTCCGCCGGTCCTCCTCCCTCAGCGCCGCGAACAGGTCGCGCAGCAGCGGGTCGTCGTCGTGGTTGCCGGAACGCGGCGATCGTGGCGGGCGCGTCATGGCTTCATCCCCCGCGGCAGCAGGTCGTGCAGCCGCTCCTTGCCGCGCTGGTAGTGGCGGCGCGCGGCGCCGGCCGACACGTGCATCACGTCGGCGGCTTCGTCCACCGTCAGGCCGTCGTAGAAGACCAGGTGCAGCACCTCGCGCTGGCGCTCGGGCAGGCGGTCGAGGGCGCGGCGCAGCAGGCGCGCCGCCTCGGAGGTGATGGCCGAGCTCTCCGGGTCGGGCGACGGCACGGGGGCGCGGCGGAAGAGGTGCAGGCGGTCGAGGCCGAGGGTGCGCAGCCACGATCCGCGGCGGTGGTCGGCGGCGGTGTTGCGCACCACGGCGAACAACCAGGTCCTGAAGGAGGCGTGGCCGTTGTACTGCGCCCGGCCGTCGAGAATCTTGACGTACGTCATCTGCAAGACCTCCCGCGCGGCGTCGGCATCCCGCCGGCAGCAGCCGAGCGCCCAGCCGAAGGCGTCCGGGTGCAGCGCCTCGAGGCGCGACCTCAGCTCGTGCTCGTCCATCGCCTCTCCCGGCCCGGAGACCAACGGCAGGTCATCCGGCCGCGCCACAAGGTTAGTCGGTCGGGGGCGGGAATTGTGTGACAGGTGGCGGTTATCGGGGGCGGTTCACCGGTACTTGAGTTCGATGTGGGTGTCAGCGAGGTTCATCGCCCGGGCTTGCGTCCGGCCTCCCCTTCGTTGCTCTGCTCGCGGGCGTCACGCTCCTCGCGGATCACGCGCAGTTCGGCCGTCGCCTCGAAATCGCGCGGCCGGCCCGCCGCCTCCTTGACCCGGATCAGGGTGTCGAGGTCGAGACACAGCAGCCTGAGTCCGAACACTTCGACTTCGATCGCATGGGGCCGGAGTTCCTCGTAGCCGCCCCCGCCGGTGATCTCGCCCAGCAGGTCGAGGTTCCCGATGTCGGTCTCGAGGCTGAAGTTGAGGCCGTGGCGCAGCGTCGGTTCGTCCCACGCGAATGGCAGGCCGGGAGGCGCGCCGCGCGGGTAGGGCCGGTGACCGCGCAGAGCCGCGACGAGCTGGGCGAGGTTGCGCGGCGTGCGCGAGTAGACGACGTCGAGGTCGCGCGTGACCCGGGCCGAGCCGTGCAGCGTGGCCGCCACCCCGCCGACGACGATGAATTCAACCTGGTGGTCGGCGAGCAGGCGGAAGAGCGCCCGCAGGTCGGTCATGACGCGCTCCGTGGGCGCTTGCGCGCGGCCGGCCCGCGCCCGGCCGCCCCGCCTCCGGCGACCCTCCGCCCGGCTGACCCGCGCGCCTCGTCCATGGCGTTGAGCCAATCCTGAAGGGTGCCAAGGCGCTCCTCATGCGTCATGCGCAGGCTCTGGCGGATGAGCGTGCGGTCGATGTCGCGCATGTAGACCGCGACCACCGGGTCAGCGTGCTCCGCGCTGAGCTCGAGGCGCAGGAGGAGCGCCTTGCCCTGCCCCGCACGCCGCGCCCGATCGACGATCGCGTCGAGTGACGCGGCGCGAACCGTGCCGGGCATCCCCGGAATGTCGGCCGCGTATCCTGCGGCCGATTCCCGCACCGTCATGACTGGATCGCGCGCCGTCGCTGGGCGCGTGTCCGCGACCGAACGTCTGACAGCGCGGGCCCGCGTGGCGTCGCCGGCTTCTCTCTCGGTCCCGGCGCGCCAGGCCGGCTGGACCTGGTAGACCCCGCGGCGCACCCGGCGGAAGTAGGGCCACCGATGCGGGTGGTTCGAGGGGGCATTGACACAGCAGCGGCTCATCACGTGCGTGCGCACCGAGCCGGGGTTCAGATCGGCCAGTGCCGCGACAACGGCCTGCGAGCGGAAGGTCCAGCCGCCACCCTCGCGGCAGAGGCGACGGGCCGCTTCGAGGACACGCGCGTGAATCGTCACGGCTTGAATATACACATGTATATAACCCTTCGCAACCGTGGCGAGGTGGAAGGGCCGGCGCGGTGACGCTGGTGCTTTTTCGGTTGACAAGTCATCCTTTCGCGAGTATTTGAGACTAAATCTCAGGGGGGAAGGGTGTCGCTACCGCACCCCGCGCGTCTCGCTCTCGCGGTCGTTCTCGTCTCGACCTCAATCGTGCTGGCCTCGACCCGGCCGGCGCGGGCACAGGAGTCCGACCACTTCGTCATGACCCGTGTCACCCTCGCCGCGACCGGGGCGGTGGCGTCGTCGTCCACCTTCGACATGCGGGTGAGCCTCGGGCAGGCGGTGCCGGTCGGCGCCGTCTCGCGCTGCAATGACGGCTACCACCAGAGCGCCGGTTTCTGGTCGGTGCTGGGCGACCAGCCGGTCCCGACCTTGCTGCTGGTCGGCAGGGATCCGGCGAATCCCGGCGGCGTGATCCTGAACTGGACGGGGTCGGCGGCGCAGTTCGATCTCTATCGCTCGAACACCGCGCCGACGCTCCTCGACCCGGGGAGCTTCACACGCAGCATCCTCGGCTGCACGACGGCCGATCTGCCGCCCGTCACGCCGCGCATTTATTACCAGGTCGTTCCATCCGGACCGTGACCGGTCCAGGGAAGAGGTCCGCGTCGATGAAGCTGTCCGCGCTCGCGCTGGTGATGCTCGCGATGCTCGTTGGGCTGGCGGCGCCGGCCGCCGCGCAGAGCGTTCCGCAGTCGGTGAAGATCCAGGGCTACCTGAGCGACCGGGCGGGCGGGTCGCCGGTGCCGGCCAACGGCGTCTACAGCATGGTCTTCGAGATCTTCGACGTGCCGGTCGGCGGTGTCGCCCTGGCGACCGCGGGTCCGGTCGCCGTCACGGTCACGAACGGCGTCTACGAGGCATCGATCGCGGCCGGGGCCACGGTCTTCGGCGGCTCGTCGCGCTACTTGCAGATCACGGTCAACGGCGAAGTCCTGTCGCCGCGCCTGCAGATCGACAGCACCCCCTACGCCCTGCGGGCGGAATCGGCGGTCAAGGCCGAGACGGTCGCCCCGGGGTCGGTCGGCACCGCGGGCCTCGCGCCGGGCGCCGTGACGCCCCCGGCGCTCGCCGACGGCGCGGTGACCGCTCCCAAGCTCGGCGTGCCGTGCGCCGAGGGCCAGATACTCCTGCGCTCGGGCGGTATGTGGACCTGCGCCACCCTTCCGTCCGCCGTCCTGATCTGTCCGGATGGGAGCTTCGTCTATTGCTACCCGGGACCGATGGGCACGCTTGACGTTGGCACCTGCCGGGCCGGTGTCGGCACCTGCAAGCCGGACCGGACCGGCTTCACCGACTGCGCGGGTGCGGTGACTCCCGTGGAGGAGATCTGCGACGGGCAGGACAACGACTGCGACGGCCAGGTCGACGAGGCGGGGGCATGCGCGGTCTGCGGCGACGGGGTGATCGAGGCGGGCGAGGGGTGCGACGACGGGGACACGCAGTCGGGTGACGGGTGCTCATCGACGTGCCAGGTCGAGGCGGGATACCAGTGCGCGGGCCAGCCGAGCGTCTGCGTGCCGACGG
>Ga0210377_10001534_pt1 | contig 21129 bp, 16 predicted proteins | sample PLM4_65_b1redo_FD_155480 | JGI IMG/M metagenome (GOLD analysis project Ga0210377, IMG submission 155480) | Groundwater sediment microbial communities from an aquifer in East River, Colorado, USA - PLM4_65_b1 redo | ecosystem: Environmental > Terrestrial > Soil > Riparian zone | place: USA: East...
ATGAGACGATGCGGGACATCGTTGACGACGAGCGACGCCGCAGATCGGCCCGCAACCGCCATCAGCCCTTCGGGTTGCGTGCGGCGTACGCAACGCGGCCGGTCGGACTTGTGCAGAGGTTCCCTCAGGGAAGCGCCGCTTAGGGAGTAGGGAAAACCGGCGGCGCGTCCCTCCAATAGATAAGGAGCGACCATGCCGAAACCCATCGTCTTCATCCCGGGATTTCCCGCCAGCGAGCTGCGCGACGAGAACGATGATGTCGTGTTTCCGCCCTCGCCCGGCACGCTGCTCAATCCAGCTCGGAAGCAGGAGTTCTTCGATGAGATGCTCGACATCCCGGGCAAGCTCGTCGCCGGGCCGCCGATCCGCTCCGTGCTCGGCATCGCAAAGCAGGCGCAGTCGCTGTACGACACCCTCCACAAGTTCGGATATACGAACACTGACTTCACGCCTGTCGGATGGGACTGGCGCCTCGGTGTCGATGCGCAGCCGACGCTCGATGCGGTGGCGAAGGCGATCAGGGACTTTGCTCCGCGGAAGGTCGTCGCGCTCGTGCACTCGACCGGCGCGCTCGTGTTTCGCGCGTTCCTCGCGGCGCATCCCGAGCTTGTGAGCAACATCGAACAGGTGCTCGCATTCGGCGGCGCGTGGTGCGGGACGCTCGAAGCGCTGTTCGCCGTTCACGTCGGCCACTCGGAATCCATCCTCGGGCTGAAGCTGATCACGGCGGACGAAGGCGCGAACCTCATCGGCCACATGCAGGCGGCGTACGATCTCTTTCCGCCCGACCCGGCGCGAACGCCGATGGATGACGTGCAACTCGTGCTCGATGGAAACGGCAATCAGGCCGGCGCGAACGTCGATGTGTCGTGGGTCAAGGCGGGGCGCGCGTACGCGAAGCCGCTGGCCGCGGCGGCGGACCAACGCCTCGGCGCGCGCAATCCGGATTTCGGCGCCATCCCGATGACGAACGTCGCCGGCTGGGGCGGGCCGACGTGGCCAAGCGCGGTGCTCGTGCCGAAGGATATTCAGTTCGCGGCCCAGGACAAGGATTTCGGCGATGGCACCGTGCCGTATGTGTCGACCAATTGGATCGTCGGCGCGAACGTCCGGACGATCGTCGTGCCGATCGGGGCGTTCGTTGCGGATCCGATTCCCGATCTGCACGCGCACATGTGGGATTCGATCGCCGTGAATCAGATCTTCCACGAGGTGCTGGAGGACGCGCCGCGCAAGGAGCTGATCGCGGCCGCCGCGGATGCAGACCAGGCGATCGACTTCGACTCCGGGTTCGTGAACGTTCGCATGGTGGCGGAGGCGGCGAGCGGTTTGCCGCTGCCGAACTGCATCGCAACGGCGAAGATCGACGGCAAGAAGGTTCCGGTGCCGTTCGGCAGCGGCCGGAGCGCGATCCTGCGCGTGAGCAGGCAGGGCATCCACCACAACGCGGCGAACGACGTCTACCGCTTCACGATTGACTTCAAGTGGACCGGCGGGTCACGCAACAACATCGCGGTGTCGTTCCGGTCGCCGTAGCTCTCGCGAAACTCAGTCGCGGCGGCGCCGAGCCGCCGCCGTTCTTCAACCGACCTCAACGCGCGCCGGCCCGTTCGACCGCAGCGCGCAGCGCCCGGATCACACCCACGCCGAAGTACCAGTACTGATCATTCTCCGCTCGGACGTTGAACCCATACCCCGCCTGAAGAAAGTCATCGAACAGGTGGGCCGAGATCCCCAGGCCGAACTGCGGGTTGTTGCTGTCACCGAAGTGAAGGGTCATTGTGTGTACTCCGATTCCAGGACGCAGGGTCGCCAGAACGGAGTTGTGCTCCGGGCGGGCACGATACCGGAACCGGAATACCGCGGTTGCTTCGGGTGCGAACTTCGCGAGCTCCGATTCGCGAGCGGTGACGAACGTGAGACCTGTCGATAAGCCCTGGTGCCAGCCGAACCAGAGAGGCGTTACGGTCCGGCGATCCGTCGTCACCACGGTATCCGCATTCGTGACGCTGTCCCGGTGCAGCACTTCGGCGACGAGCGCGATCTGGTCGCCTTCGATCACATTCGCATAGTCGACGAGGAGTTTGCCCGGGACGATGTCTGCGGCAGCAATCGTACGCACTTCCGGAGCGTCGACGCCGAGGAACCTGGCGGCGTCCGCGAGATTTGCTTTTTCGGCCGGCTGCGGGAGAAGAGCCTTGATCGTCTTATCGACCACATCCACTTTGTCCAGATCCTGCCTGATGCGATCGGAGACATTCTTCACGATGCCATCACACAGTTCGAGTACGCGCTTCTTCGTCGCGCTGTCACCAGCGAGGGCCGCCGCGCGGTTACGCGCCTGCCCCAGATCCGTGATGAGACTCTGCAAGGATGCTCGAAGTTCTTTGAGAGATGTCCACGTGGACGCATCGACGCCACTGGCAGCGTCCATCAGAGAGAAGAGCACCTTTTCGGGATGAGCGGCGTCGCCCGTATCGAGCGCCGTCGTCAATGCTCTGCGGGTCGAGATCAACGTTTGCCTCACAGCGTCAGCATTCCCGGAGATCTTTGTAAGATCGGTCCCTATTTTTCGTACGTCCGCCGCGATGGTCTTCAGACGTTGCTTGACCGGTCCGTCGGTCTCTGCGGCGGCCTGATCGACGCTCGTGGCAGCCTTCTCGATGTCGCTGAGAAAGTCCGTTCCCAGCTGATCACGAACGCTCTGCAAGGAGCTCGTGAGCTCGTCGATTCTCGCGCGCAGGTCCGAGACCTGCGATCTGGCCGCATCGAGCAGTTGTCGGAAGTGAGTTCGGATCGCCTCGGCGATCGCGTTCGTGGCGGCGAAATCGCGCTCGGCCTGCTCCCGCTCTTCCGGAGAGACGGTGAAGCCATGCCGCGCGATGAACGACGGCTTGCCGGCGTCGAAGGTGTCGTAGTTTTCGACGTGGATGGGCACATTCGCCGCACCCTGCCGTTCGCGGAACGCTGCCAACCGCACGAAGTAGCCGGTTGCGTCGCTCGAGATGCTGCGCTCGCGCTCATCGATCTCACGGAGGCGGACGGCGATGAACAATCCGAAGTCACCAGGTTCATTGATCAACCCGCTCATTCCCGGCGCGAGCTCAGGACTGTCCAATTCGGTCGAAATGCCCCAGCGCCGGGAATCGAGCGCGATGTAATCGCCGATCGATCGCAGCATCTCCGCTCGAGCGTCGCCGAACTGCCTGCTGATCTTCGAGTCGGAAGCACTGGCGTTGAAGCTGGTCCGGCCATGGATTTTCTGCGACAGATCCAAGGACTTACGAAGCGACTGGAGTGCGGAGTTGAGCGCAGCGCGTTGCGCGATGAGCGTGGGATCGAGCGCCCCGGTTCCAGGCGTCGCGTATCGCGACAGGTCGGGTGTGATTACGAGCGTGCTCTTCATATCCACGAGGCAGTTTTCCGAGACACACGGGCGAGGCTTGTTGGTCGTACTGTCGACCTCGACGACGTTGACCAGATTCGAGATCGGAGCGGTCTTTGGAGGAGTGAGCGCAAACGAAACGGACGACGCGAACAGGCAGAGCGTGGCAGCGATGGCTGTTCGCATTCACTGCCTCCCCTTCACGAATGCACTCTCAATCCAGAGACCATCGGCGGCTTTCGTAACGTCCAGGACTTTGTACAGCGACCCATCCGGGCGCAGGACGACGGCGCCAGGTTGCGGCGTATTCGCGGTCCACTGCTGGATGTCTGCTGACGACGGATAATCCGGATCGCCGACGACGACCACCCGGCGCGCGATCAAGTCGAGATCCGCGAACTCACGCGCCTTCTCAGCAATCGACTTTCCTTGAGCTCCGGTGGCGACGACGCAGAAGCGTACCGGGTGAGCGAGCGATTCTTCGGCGGTGGCGGCCGTGTCAAACACGCTGGAGCACCATGCATGGACTGTCGAATCGTTGCTCGAGAAGACCTCGGGACCGGTCTCCTGCACGGCGTCGCCGGCTGTCCTGTAATTGCCGGAGCTACAGTGAATCACCTTCGTGATCCGGCCCGACGAGTCGACGGCGGAGATGATGCCGCAGTGTCCGGCGGGGCTGGCCTTGCCGGTCTTCCATCGTGTGGGGTAGACGACCACACCGCCAGCCCGAGGCTCGTCGGTTCGATCGAAAAAGCCGACGTCGAAGTGCAGCGCGTCGTCGACGATGTTATCCGTGCTGTACCACTCCCCTTCCGGGTCGCGCTCCTCTCCTGCGGGGACGAGCCACGGATAATCGCCGAGCTTGTCGACTCCGAGAGCCCAGCAGACGAACGCGCTGCAATCGGATTGATTGTCTCCATCTGCGCACGTATGCCCGCTCGCCTTGTGAACGCCACGACCCATCTTGTACTTGATGCTTTTCCCAATCTGACTTCGAGCACGATCGAGCACTTCGTTTACGTTCATGTCGATTCCCTCGCCGTTCCGATCCGGATGAACGAACTTGCGAACGTCAATCAGGACATCCGTCTTGTGAATAGACGGACAGGGTCGTGAAATTTGCGTTTCAGGTTCCTGGGAATTTCACCGTGCGCTCCAGGAGAGGCTTCGAGACCTCACGCACTCGCGCAAGGCCGAGGTCTGTACCGAAACCCCACAGCAGTGCCGCGACAAAGTCGTCGAGCGTTCCGACGAACGAGGTCTTGAAGATAAGGATGCCCGTCAGGACGATGAGTAGCCCGGCCACGGTTGTCTGAACGTTCTCCGCGCTGCGTCGTGTGCGTGTCAGTTCCTGGACCGACGGAACGATCGGGGGGGAAAGGACCTCGAGAGTCAGCGTCGCCGCTGCGCGCGATCCGTCGTCGAAACGGACGTCTGCCCGGACGGAGAGAGACTTCGCGGCAGTCGTGGTGTATACAAGGGTTGCGTCTGTTCCCGTTGCGGTCGTGCCATCAATCGTCCACGTGATCGAGCGAATCTTCGGCATCGATGCGTCATCAACCGGAGCGACCCGGAATTGAAGGACCTCCCCGGCGACGGCGTCGCCGCTGACGGCGATGCGCAGCGGATGCTCTGGCGCGGGAGGCGGCGGCATGTCGGCTTTGTCCGCGGTAAATTCGACGCTCGGCTCCGGCACGTGTTGTCCGGGAACGACCTTGAGCTTTTGCTCCGTCACCACTTTCTTCATTTCTTTCAAGACGGCAAGGAACTGTCCCTCGCCCAGTGACGCGACATCCGTCTTTTGTGTGACGGCGGTGTACGCTGAGGACAACGTATCGCCGAGCAGCTTGCGGAGCGATTCGACCTCGCCTGCCACCGCGATGTCTCCAGCGCCTGCCTCCAACTTCGTCGCGGCGTCTCGCAGGGCAGCCAGCGCGCCCGCATCGGTGTGCGTCTTCTCACTCGTGCTCTGCAACTCGTCCGCGATCTTGCGCGCCAGGCGGGCGATATTCCGCACGCCACTCGCGAACAGATCGTGACGGAGGTGTCGCGTCAGCTCGGCCGCCGCTTTCAGACTGGTGCGAGCATCCGACGTGGGATTCAATGCCTTGAGTGCTGCCTGCGCGTCATCCACCGAAGGTTGATGAGTCGCGATGTCCGGCCACGAGCCGAGCCGACCGAGCGCGTCGCGCACATCCACGCGCCATTGCGTTAGAGCGTTGGGCAGCTCCCTCGCAAGGTCATTCTCGATATCTTCCAGCTCTTTCTTGGCCGCCCTGACCTGCCCATCACCGAGCTGGTTCTCGACGTTTCGCAGACGCTCCGTGATCGCGGCGACGAGCTCCATCACCTTATCCGCGTATTGATCGGGTGAGCCGGCCGTCGTCTTCAACTCGGCGAGCTTTGCCTTCGTCTGCTCCATCCGCGTCGTCGCGTCCGTAACGATCTTGTCGGCTGCTCCCTTCGCCTGAGCCGCCGCGGCCCGGATCTGTTCGGGAGTCGCGGATTCATCTGCCATCTTCTGCTCGAGCGGACGCAACGCAGCAAACAGAAGCCTGGAGTCGTCAGACTCAGCGGTTCGCGCGATCAGATCCTGAACGGCTTTCCGCTGCGGACTCGCGTCGAGCAATGCTTCCGCTCGCAGACGCTTCTGCTCTGCGCGGACGCGCACCGCGTATCCGGCCGCGATGCCCGCGAGAAGAGTCACGAAGAGCCAGAAAAGGCTGACCCGCGAGGTCACTTCGACCGCTTGCTCGAACACGCCCGTGGAAAGCTGCGGCGCTCTGATGGACAGCGTTCCGGTGGCGGCACCGAGACCATCGACGCCGGCTGCCGACAGCGACGCCGCGTACTGCCTGCCCGCGTCGAGCCTGTCCGACACCGTCACGGTCAGGTGTCCGGCCGGCGTGTTCCCGTTGCTCAGGTCCGCTCGCCACTCCTTGCCGTACGGCTTGACCGCGGCGTGCCGGGAGATCTCGCTGATCGACGCGGTGTGCGGCTTCGCGCAATCCCAGACCCATGGAAGGTAGATCGTACGGTTCACGCGAAGCGGAGAGGTCATCCGAAGCTCTCCAGCCGCACGTGTCAGCGTCACCGGGATCAGCAGGGAAATCGCGCCGGCGGGCGGGTTCGCCTCGGCAGGCGAGGACATCAGCGTCAGTCCGTATTTCCCCGGCTCATTCACTTTCGCCGGATCGACAGTCAATCGGAGCAGGCCCGCGCCTGCTTTGAGGATCTCCACACGAGCCGTGAAACCATCGGCCGGCCATTGTTTGCCGTCCAGCGACACGGATACGACATCGATACGGGGCGGCTGCGTCACGGACGCATCGACCTTCAGCGGGAAGTCGATCGTGACCGTCGTCGCGCTTTCGGGAATCGGACGCTCCGTCGCGCCGGAAATCGCCAGAGGATCATCCGCACGCGCCGCGCAGGCGATGATCGACAGAAAAAGCGGCAGAACTCTTCGCATCATTCTGGCCTCCTCAGGCATTGACGAGATGAAGGTCGGCGTCGCCGTACGGCGTGACGACGAGCCCCAGCGGATTGAGCAGGCGAAGAACATTGCGCCGGAAATCGAGGACCGCCTGTCCGAGGGTTCCGTCAGGCGATGTCAGCGAGGAAGCGAGATTCTTCGCCAGCCGGCTCGCGAGACCGTCGAAGATCACCGTCTCCGTACCGACAACCGCCCCCACGCGTGCCTCGCCGAAGAGGTTGACGAAGTCGATGAAGCTCTCGAGATCCGCGGCGGCGCTTTCGCACGCCGCCAGGATCACGATCGGGTGCGGGTCGGACAGTTTCCCGTCGGTCTTGTTCTTCAGGCGATTTGCAATCTCGTTCCACGCCAGCCACTTCTGCTTCTCGGCCTTGATGCGGGGACCGAACTTCGCATGGTTCTCGTAGTGTCCGAGGATGATGAGAATCGCCGGACGATCCGCGGCGGACCAGAGAGTGGAGATCACGTCGGCGGGCTGGACGATGTCCTTGACTCGCTTCGCGCCGAGGAGAGTTGAAAGGTCGCCTGAGAGCTTCCCGGCGAAGAAGCCCTCGATGCCGACGGTCAGCCGCACCGCGTCTTCGCGGACCGGTTTGACCTCGCTGATCGACGCTTCCTCTTTTCCCTCGGCATGCAGCAATTGCTCGACGCGATGCCGCAAGCCCCAGAAGCCCCACACGCAGAACGCCTCGCTCTTGTCGGGGTGGAGGCAGTCCCCGAGACAGTCGCCGCAAGTGATGAAGTCCTGACCTTTCTGACGGAGGAATCCCTTGCACACTTCGACGGATGGCTGGGTGTCATCCTCCTTCGGCAGATCGAAGTCGTACAACATCGACCATGGGAAGACGTAGCTCTGGTTATAGCGGATGATCTGCACTGTCTTGTCGTGCGAGTCGTGAATGTCGTCCAGCACGCCGCGTTTCTCGGCGTCGAGGCCATGCCAGGCGGACCAATGAAGTGCATACGCTTTGCGCGCGAGACTGCGCACGGCCTCGTCGAACTCCGTCTCGCGTTTGCCGCCGCGCTCCAGAAGGTCCGTCTCCGGGAAGCGAGGGCCTCCGTGACCGTCATCCGTGAGCGCGGTCAGTTCCAGACGCATCGACATCAAGGCCTTCTGCATGGCGACCTCGGTCACGGCGATGTGGCCCTGCGCCTTTTTCCCCTTCACCATGAACGTGTGCGTTCCGGGCGTGCTCTCGTTGATTCCGATCGAGGCGACTCGCGGCTTCAGTGTTTCGAGGCCTTCGAACGCGACGCGGCGGCTGACTTCGAGACGCGAGGTGGTCACCGGTTGGGGATGCCAAATTTCGATGCTATTTACGAGCGCCTCGACGATGAAGCTCTGCACGAGCTGGTTGTGATAGCGGTCCGGGTCGTCGCCCTTTTTCCGTGCATCCGCAGGAAGCTCGTAATAGATGGCGATGCGCAGGCGTGCCTTCCCTTCCCACTTCGGCGCGGCGATGTCGAAGTACACCGGTTCGGAAGACCCTTGTGCGGGCAATGTCATTTGACGGATGGTCAACGACGAGCACTTGAAGTCGAGCGGAAAGAGGACGATCGACAACAGATGACCGCTCTCCCGATCGGGGGGCGGTAGAAAGGTATCGATCGAGGGCACGTCCCCGACCATGATGCTGTTCGGTCCGGGCCGTCCGATCTGCACTCGGACGCGGTAACGGCCGTTGGTCTCCAGCGCTCGATGCTTGTCGACGAAGAGAGTCTCATCGCGCATGTTCCGGCGCATCAGCTCGATGTCGACGCGCCGTTCTTCGCCCGGATAGATCTTCTTCCGGAGCGGATCGTCGACGCGCACGCTGGCCAGTCTTCGGCGCAGCTCGTCAAGATAAGGACGCACGGCCCGCACCGACCGGGACACATAAGATGTCGGTTTGATACCGCCGCGCTCCTCCGACATGCTGATCGTGGTCTCGACTGCATCCCTCACCGTCTTCCGGACAACATCGAGGTTGAGGGGGCCCGCCAGTTCCTTCTCCGCGGGTTTGTCGCGCAGCGAGCGCTTCTTCTCCGGCCGCCGCTGCTCGAGAATCACGCTCGCACTCTTCGCGTCGAATGCCAGAACGTCCGAGAAGTCCCGGACTTCCTCAGAGAGCGTCATCAATGCGTCGGAGAGACGCAATGACTCGTTGCTTAGCGGATCGGTGTACACCGTCAACGGCGCGTGGGTCTCACGGATGGCGGACTTCACGACTTCGTGAATCGCGTAATCGTGGATGATTCCGTAGATGATCGACTTGACGACCTTCCCGCGATCGGAGCTTGGAACGGCGGACGCGTCGATGAGCGAGACACCCGCCGGCAGCAGCGGCTGGCGTCGCTCGCGCCGCTCGCGCAGGTGTGCGGCGCTCTTCTCGTTGAACGTCACCAGGAGCCGCGGCGATCGACGCTTCTCCGCCGTAACAGTCCATTCCTCGGCGACAACACCGAAGCCGACGATCAACACGTCGACCGGTTGCCCGACACGCGGCTTGATCTCCTTCTCCTCGAAGGCGAGCCCGTACTCGCCGACCACCTCGTCCAGCCATGAGGCTTCGCGCAAGAGGTCGAGCCACCTGCTGGCCTCTTCACCGCTCCATCCGATCCGCAGCGGAAACTCGAGCGGAGGCGCCTTCTGCCACTTGTCGCCCGAAAGACGAACGAGTTGCACGTCGCCGGCGAACTGCGGCGCCGCGCGCGCGACCACTTCCGTGACGATCCTTTCCGCCTCCTCGGTGCCTACCGTCATGGAGCCGCCGACGAACAGCGGCAGCGGTGACTTTCCCGTCGCGTGCGGACCGCGCTGTTCGCGGAGCTCTGCCAGATTCGACGCAAGCCGGTCCGTGAGATCCGACGCGATCCGAACAGTCTCGACGCGCTTGCCGAGCTTGACGTCCATGACCGATGAATCAGCGGGAGGGCCGGTGATCACCTCATCCGGAGACGGCCAGCGATGTCCCGCGTCATCTTCGTATTCGACCCAGATCTCGGCGTCACGCCGGCGTAGCCGCAGGAGGATCCAATCGTTCATGACCGCTGCCTCCTCTGTGAAAGCAACCGCTGATCGCGCTGGCATCCGCGCTCGACACAGCCCATATTGACGGAAAGGCCCTTTTCATTATGCACCGCCTGACGGCCGGATGGCATCCGCCGTCGGCAGGGGAGGTCACCATGCCCTTTGAAGATCTGCCACCCGATGTTCGCCGCCTGATCGAACAGGCCTTGATGGAGAGCCTGAATCAGAAGTTTGTGGAAGCGGCAGGACCGGTCGCCGCGGAAGGGATCCTGCGCCGTGGCAACGGCGCGTTTCAACGCGGCGATTTTCCGAGCGCGCTGAACGACGCACAGGAAGTCATCACCATGCTCACCGCACCGGGAGCGAACCGCGATACGCGCCTCCTCGCCGGCGCGTTCAACCTGGCGGCGGAGAACCAGCGGAACCTCGGCCGTTACGACGATGCGCTCGCCAACTACGATACGGCCTGGGACTACGCGCAATCGACGTCCGACGCGGAGCTGAAGTCGGCCGTGTTGAGCAATCGCGGCATTCTTCTGATGAAGCTGAAGAGGTTTGACGACGCGATCGAGTCGCAGGAGCTCGCCCTGCGAATCGACATCGAGCACAACACGCCGGAGTCGACGGGGTTCTCGCGCCACAACCTCGCCGCAACACTCCTGAACGCAGGCCGACCAGCCGAGGCGATGCCGCACGCCGTGGCAGCGGTCGAGATCCGACGATCCATCGACGACGCCGACGAGCTTCTCAACTCCTGTGCATTGCAGGGGGAGATTTTTCGGAAGCTCGGCCAATACGACCGCGCGATCGAGGTGCTCCGCACGGCGATAGAGCTGCAGCCGCGCCTCCGTCAGCCCGCAGCGGTGCGATATCCGATGCGCGTTCTAGCGGAAACGCTGAACGAGGCCGGACGCGGCGAGGAAGCCATTCCGCTGTGGGAACAAATCATCGACCATGTCGAAAGCATGCGGACGAGCGTCAACGACCTCGGTCGCCTGCAGGAATTCGACGAGCGATACAACGATCACTACGCGGAAGCCATCCAGGCAAATCTCAATGCCGGGCGATACGGCACCGCAAGCCCTCTGATTCAACGTACACGCGCGCGGGGGTTGAAAGAGGCCTACACATCGCGGCGCGTGGCAAGCCTGTTGCGCGAGTCAACCGACGCGGAAGTTTCGGCGGAAGACATCCGCGAAGTCCTCGAGCCGCGAGAGCTGCTCGTCGACTACTGGCTCTACCGCGGAAAGGTGCATGCCTTCGCGTACACACGCGACGAGGGTCCGGTCGTTGTGAAAATCGACGATCCGGTGGGCGATTTCTTCGAAGCACTGCGCGCCCTCATCGAACCCGGCGAGATTCGGCACGCTGGCGCCGCTGCGCTCAACGCGCAGATCGTCCGGCCCATCGAACGCTTTCGCGACTCCGTCGACCGCATCTATCTGGTGCCCCACGGCATGCAGATGTATCTTCCTTTCGCGGCGCTTCGCAGAAAAGGCGGCAGACAGTACCTCGTCGAACGCTACGAGGTAGTCATCCTTCCCGCGGCAGCGCTGCTGCCCATCTTCCGTCGTACACCGAGGGTCGAGTCTTCCGATTGCCTCGTTATCGGCGATCCGGACGGGTCGCTCGATCACGCGCGCGAGGAGGCGCGCGAAGTCGCCAGACTGCTCGACACCGAACCTCTGATCGGTGCCGCCGCATCGGCGGACCGGGTGCTCGGCCTGCTCGACGGCACCAGGTTCGACGTCGTTCATTTCGCGTGTCACTTCACATCGACGAGTCGCGCCGCTGACTCCGGACTCGTCATGGCAAACGGGGACCTGATCACGATGGCCGATATCGCATCCATCGAGTTTCACGCCAACATCGTTTCTACCGCCTCCTGCATGTCGGGAATGGTGGGCTTTTCGGCCTGGAACGAGTTCGACAGCCTCACGCGCGCGCTGCTGCTCTCCGGAGCGAATGCTGTGCTTTCCGCGATCGGACTCCTGGAAGATCAGGCGGCGCGGCGGGCGATGCGACGCATCTACGGCGGGTACGTTCGCGGGGAGACGCTCAGCCGCGCTCTCGCCGAGGCGCAGCGGGAACTGATCGGGACGCCGTCCACGGCGGAACCGCGTTATTGGGCTCCGTTGTATGTGACCGGGAAGGCGGCATAGCGAAGTGGAGCGCCGGCGCCTCGCGCCCGTCGCCCCATCGGGCGTCGTGCGATTAGAACCTTACTTCCTGGCTGGCCGCGTGTTCGTTGCACGTCGTGCAGCGCCAGCCGCGGCGCGTTCTCTCGAAGACGCCTTTGTCTTCGTCGCGGAACAGCACCGTCATCTCGTGACACCAGTTGCATCGCACCATGTGGGGATTTCCCAGCGTCGGGTTCGCTCGGAGAAACGCCGCCGATGTCTCCCGTTCGTCACCGAGGAGATCGTCGCTGCGGAACATTCTTCCGGCGGTGTCCCGGATGACTTGTCTGTCCATGGCTAGGGCCGGCGGCGCGAGCGTGCCACGGGAGCCGGTGCGTGCGCTTTCATGTAGCGGCGCATGCCGTAGAGGGCCGCGACCGCGCCGATGATGGCGATGATTGCGCTCATCACCAGACCGCTCGCTGCCGCTGGACCGACGACGCGCGAGAGAAGAACGGCCGCGCACCCGCCAACTGCTCCGGCGAGGAAGTCAATTCCAATTCCGTGTTCGCTTCCCTTGAAATATTGCCCGGCCGCCCATCCGGCGACCGCGCCAATGACAACGATGAACATGTATGACATGTTGAGATTCTCTTGCATACGGGTGGCCAAGATTTCAGTATTTCCCACCATAAATGGCTGTTTTATTTGCTGTGCGACATCAGCTTGCGCCGCCAGCCGAGCAACACATAGATGTGATCCGGCGTCGAGTCGCCTTCATTCCTGACAACGACGAGGAAGTTGCCGTCGGGCGCGACGATCTCGTAGGGTCCGAGTCGGGTGCCGGGACCGATCACCTGTTGAGATGATCCGTGCAGCGCGTCATTCCGAGCCGTGTAGACGGCTCGGAATGACAAACCCGCTAGTCAGGAAGGACGATCTTCGCCCACGCCATCTTGCGGACGGCCAGGACGTGATCATCGAGCTGCTGCTGCGTTGCCGCGCCACCCAGCGTGCGCTGGATGTACTGCACCTCGGGCGACACGAGCTTCTGGCCGAGCAGCCGGATGGCCGCTTTCCTCAGATTCGTCTCCGAGACGGGCATCTTCGCAATCGACACCTTCTTCAGGGGGCTTTTCACCGGCTTCAGCGAGCTTTTCACCGGCTTCAGGGGGATCTTCAACGGCCACCTGCGCTCTTCATCGGCCGCGCCTCGTTCACCTTCAGCGTCTGCCCGCTGAAGTCCTTGCCATTGAGGCCGGCGATGGCGGCGCGCGCCTCGTCGTCGCTTCCGAATTCGACGAAGCCGAATCCGCGCGGCTCGCCGGTCGTGCGATCTTTCGCGATGTTGATGGACTGCGGCTTGCCAAACGGAGTCACGAGCGCGGTCAACTGCTCATCGGTGACGGTTCGGGCGATGTTGCCAATGTATAGTTTCATGAGGTCTCCTCGGGGAAGCCTGCTAAGACAATCGATCCAGGTGGATCTGACTTAGCTCAGAAGACCTGACTGGCGAGCATCGTTACTCGTCTCCTGCATCATACACCCTTCCGCGCGGTTGGAACGATCGTTGATTTGGTGACCTGCCAGGGAGACATCGATTGCCGACTCGAGATGCAATCAGCCTGCTGAAGGCGGATCACAAGAAAGTGAAGAGCTTGCTCGCGCAACTTGTTCCCCGCGGCGAGGAAGGTGCTGGAAAAGGAAGAGCTGCAGCGGCTCGGCGAACGGATGGCCGAGAAGAAGAGATCGCTGTTGAAATCAAGAGGGTGACACGAGGAGAGCGGGCGTCTCGCCGTACGATAGCAGCCATGAAATACGCGCTCGCTCTCCTGCTGCTGCTCGCACCGATCGCGCGAGGTGAGGTCGTCGAGTCGTCGGCGAGCTCGCTCCGCGTCAAGTATCTGCTCACGGTCCCGGCGTCGCCGGAGAAGGCTTGGCAGTCGTTCGTCAACATCGCGGCGTGGTGGAGCAGCGATCACACGTTCTCAGGGAATGCCGCAAATCTGAGGCTCGAGCCACGCGTGAACGGCTGCTGGTGCGAGTCGCTGCCGAACGGCGGCGGCGTGCAGCACATGACCGTCGTGCTCGTCATGCCGAATCAGCGGATGACGCTCGCCGGTGCGCTGGGACCGCTGCAGACCTCCGGCGTCGCAGGGGCGATGACAATTCAGTTCGTGCCGAAGGGTGCAGCAACCGAGATGAGCGTGACCTACAACGCCGGCGGGTTCTACCCTGGCGGTCTCGCGTCCGTCGCGCCGGTCGTCGATCAGGTGCTCGGGACGCAGTTCGCGCGGCTCGGACGATGGATCGAGACGGGATCGGCGGAGGTCAAGCCGGCGGCGAAATGATCGATCGCCACTCGAGGCACAGGAGACGCTTCGTCGCTTCGCTCCTCACTCGATGCACTCGTAGCGGTGCCACCGACGCGCGCATCAGTCCTTCACGATGCCGGACCACCGTTTCTCCCGCTCCTGGGCCGAAGTCTCTTCGACGCGCGTGGAGATGATCCATACGTGGCCCGACGGATCGAGAATCCGCCCCCGGCGGCCACCGCCGCGGATCGTCGGTGCAGGGGAACGACTGTAACGTCCAAGTCCTCACTCACGGCCACCCCGCATCGATTCGCCGCGCGCGCGGTGATGCGATGAACGCCGCGCGACATGCTTACCGTCAGCGGATTCGCGACACCGAGCAGCGCTTCGCCGTCGTACCACTCCACGCTCACCGGCGCCGATCCCGACGTCATCGCCGCGAGCGTCAAAGGCTGTCTCTCGGCGACGAGTATGTGGCGGGCAGCCAGCGTCACGCTCGGCGCGTCGCACCGCTCCTCGACGATGATGTTTGCGACGGGTATGCGGTAGATGCTCAGACCGGAGAAGACGATGAGAATCATCCGCGTTTGACCTGGCGCTACGCCCTCCACTGTTGCAAGCCCGTACGAGCCACCATGCCGAATCGATCCTGACACTGCGGCAACGGAAGGATCCTCCGCGCGCAAGGGTCCGTCGTAGATTAGACGGCTCGGACTGATGTCAACGTCCGCGTACACGATCGCCCCAACTTCCACGCGAATCGGTTCGGGTGCGACGGCTAACAGAACAAGCAAGAGCGCAAGCACGATGTTGATACGCTCCGGCGCGTCTGCCCGTCCAGCGAACAACGTCCTGAGACGCAACAGTCAGGCGTCGCCGACGTCACCTGGCTGTTCCTAGAAGATCGACCGACCTTGTAAGCCCGTCAAGACGAACACCACGCCTACTCCGATCGGTACGAGGGTATACGCAATCAAATGGACAACATTGCCGGCCGTTGGGCCCAAACTCTTCTTCATTGCCTCGAGCTTCGCAAACTGCTGCGGCCTTGCGATGCGAGCCCATGCCGTATAGATTCCGAAGAGTATCGCCGCCGCGCCGATCAAAACCGTGGGCAGGTGCATCGAGAGGGCCTCCTTCGGGCGCGTAACGGTTCAGCGCTCACCGGCGCGAACCGCACGCGAACCGCACGCGAACCGCACGCGAACCGCACGCGAAGAAGTATAGCTCTCGGGAAAATGAGCGGGCGGTTCGAATCCGGTGCAGCGCACGGCGGCGCAAACCCGATCGAGAAGGCTTGGTAGCCGGGAATCATCCGAGGCTCCCTCGGACCGAGGTTTCTGTCAAGTTGCGCTACGAGGCATAGACGGACGGCGTATTCTCGAGAAGAGAAAGGCGGGGACGAACCGCGTGTCATTCCTCGCTCAGGATGATGTCAACGCGCTTAGAGCAGCGCGCGGATGCGCTTCGTCAGCGACTCTTCGCCAAATAGAGTCTTCACGACATGTGGCGTCGTGACCGCGCCGATCGTCAGGAGCGTCCACGCCACCGCCTTTCGCTGCGACCCCCGCAGCTTCGGCGATACCAGCAGCGCGATCCCCGCGGCGATCATGGCACGGGTTCCGATGACAAACAGGAGCTCGGGAGTGGTGAGTGTGTGCGTCTTCATGATGGCTCCTCAGCATTCAACATTCAGTCCCGCTCTCGCGACCGTCTCGATCGCGATGGCCACGAGAGCCGCGCCGTAGTCGAGGTCGATCTTCGCCATCGTGTCCTTGCTGTCGTGGTAACCGTGGCGATTGATGTCGTAATTCTCCATGAACAGCACGGTCGGGATGCCGGCGTCGGAGAAGATCTGGCCGTCGGTGTTGTACAGCGTACTGTGCGCGTCTGACAGCGGGCGGACGTCGCCGTGCAGCGAGAGATGACGCGCGAGCGGCGGCACGACGCGCGGATCACTGCTGCGCTTGCCGTGCCTCGCCTTTCTGCGCGCGCCGCGCGCGTTCCACGCCCCGATCGACGCGTTCCAGTCCATGTTCGCGCGATGGGCCATCCGCGCCAGCTCCATCGACTCCCTCCCCCACCCTGGACAGATCTGAAAGACGTCACGTGCATTGCCGGGGATCGGATACCTCCCGTCCTCGAGACATGAGCTCGCGAGCAGATCACGCCAGCTTGGCATGACCTGAGTGTATGTCGATGAGGCACTCTCAGTTCGCGACGGGGCCGAGCGTTTCGTCCATCCAGGTCTGCATTTCGCGAACGTAGATCTCGCGCGGCGGGACGTGGCCGCCTTCGTACACATGCAGGCGCTTCGGTTCGCGCATCAGGCGGAACAGCGGCTCGGCGTCGCTTTTCAGCGGGCTCGATTCGTCGTAGCGCCCCTGCACCAGCAGCTTCGGCGGCTTGATCTGCGGCAGGAAGTTGATGCGATTCGCTGCCGGGGCATCGGTGATCTCGTTCGGTCTGACGCCCGCGCCGATGAGGTAGATGGAGCGATAGCGATTCTCGACGGCGGCGAGGACGACGCCCGCCCACGTTCCGGCGCTCGACGCCGCGAACCCGACGCGCGACATGTCGATGTCCGGCCGAGTCTCGAGGTAATCGAGTCCGCGCCGCAGCTCCGTCACGCGCGAGACCGTGTAGTCGACATACTCCCTCGATCGCGAATCGGGTTCATCGACGGTCTTCACCGGCCGGTCGAGGAATCCCTCCAGCGCGACCGAGAACACCGCGCGCCCTCCGCGGATCAGCGGCGCCAGATTGCTGTCGATGCTCGCCCGAAGGGTCCGCGTTCCGCTCTCCACATCACCGGCCGGCGAGAAGTGGATGACCTGCAGCGGGCGCTTGAATCCGACCGGCAGATACAGATAGGCGATGACGGTTTTTCCAGCGACGTTGTAGGCGATCTTCTCGCGCCTCCACTCCGGCGTGTCCTCCGCCTCGATCACTCGCGCATCGAGCGGCGTGCGCGCGTAGTCGTACCGCGCGCGGAGCTCCTCGAACTTGCGATCGTCGACCGGCTTGTAATCAGGGACGAAGCCGGCGGCGGCGAGAGACAGGTCGCCTTCATCGCCGCCTTTTGCATCGACGCTCTTCACGCAGCGGAAGCCGAGGTTCCCGCTCGAATAGAACGCGGGATAGGCGCCCGTTCGGCCGAACGCGTACACCGCGTCGTTCCATCCGCCGCCGCGCGTGGCATAGCCGGGAGGATTCGCGTTGCGACACCACTCGCTCACGTTGCCGGCCATCTGCTCGGCACCCCAGGGACTCATGCCGAAGGGCAGGCTGTCGACCGGCATCGTCCCTTTGCCGCGAAAGTTAGCGCGCTCGGTGGCATCGACGCCCCCGCCTTCCGCGATGACTCCGAATGGCAGACTCGTTCCAGCCCTCGAGCCGGGATAACGCCCTGCCTTTTCCCATTGATAGACCGTCGGCAGCTTCCTGGTGCTCCACTCCGCGAACGCTGCCGCCTCGTACCACGTCACATCGGTCACGGGATGGTTCTCGCGCCCGGCCGGTGGCGCGCCCCCCGACCAGCTCCGCGGCCCGGGCAGCCCGGTCGTGTCGTGTAAGCGCGCCATCGCCTCTTCGAACGGGATCGTCTTGCCGTCGTGCACGAACGGATGCTTCCAGAGCTCGCGCCGCCGGTATCCGCCCGCTTGCACGAACCGCGCGAACTCCTCGTTCGAGACCTCGTATCGGTCGATGAAGAAGTCCGGAAGATTCGCTTCGTGGTCGCTCGCTCTGTACCAACCCTGCAGCCGGTACGGTCCTCCCGCGACGAACACCATGCGCGGCGGCACCTTCGACGATTCGATCAGCTTGATCGCAAGCGTGGAGGGCAGGCGCCTCGCTTCCATCTCGTCGCGGTAGAGAGGAGCGATCGGCAGCGAACGCGTCACCGGCGCGTAGCCTTGCATCTCGAGCGTGACGAGGTAGTCTGCGCGCGCGAGCCGCGGGATGATCAACGGCGTCGTGCCCGCGCGAACGCGCGCGTCGGGTCCTTTGAATCGCTGCAAGTAGACAGCCGCGCCGGGCGGATCGCTGGCGATCGAGACGCGTTCCGTCGCGCGCGCGATGATGTCGCGCAACCGATCGTCCTCCGGCACCAGCGCTGCCGCCGCACTCGCCGCCTCATACGCCTCGGGAACCTTGCGCTGCTCGAGCAACTGCTCGGCACTCGCGATCATCCGGGCCGCTGTCTTCTGCCGACTCGAGCGCAGCAACATCCACGCGCCGGCGGCGATGAGCGCGATCACCGCGACCGCGGCAGCAGCGACAAGCGGCCATTTCGAGCGCGGTTTCGCCACGTGTGGCGTGGCGACGAGCTCGCGGCTGATGCTGCGCAGATCGTCGTGCATCTCCACCGCGCTCGGATAGCGATCGCTCACATTCGTGGCCGTCGCTTTCGTGATGACGGCCTGGAGCTTCGGCGGCGCGTCGGAGGGAGCCTTGCCGTCCGGGCGATGGCCCGTCACCATCTCGTGCAGCACGATGCCGAGGCTGTAGACGTCGGCGGCCGGCGTGATCTCGCCGGCGGCGAGCTGCTCCGGCGCCATGTAGCCGAGCGTTCCCATGGCGATGCCTGTTCCGGTCTTGAGGATCGTCGCGGCGTCTTCGCCGCGCGGCTCGCGGAGCTTCGCGAGCCCGAAGTCGAGGACCTTCGCATAGCCGTCCGGATGAATGATCACGTTCTCCGGCTTGATGTCCCGGTGCACGATCCCCGCTTTGTGCGCGGCGCCGAGCGCAGCGCTGATCTGCAGACCGAGGTCGAGCGTGTCATCGATCGAGAGCGGACCGCGCGCCAGCCGGTCGCGCAGCGTCTCACCCTCGACGATCTCCATCACGATGAAGTGCAGACCATCGTGCGAGCCGACCTCGTAGACGTGCGCGACGTTGGGATGATTGAGAGCGGATGCCGCCTTCGCTTCCTGCATGAAGCGACGGACGCGATCGCTGCTGGCCGCGGCGCCGGAATGCAGCACTTTGATCGCCACCTCGCGCTCGAGATCGTGATCGTAGGCAGTGTAGACCTCGCCCATCCCGCCCGCCCCGAGAGGCGCGCGCACTTCATACCGCCCCAGGCGGATTCCGGAAGGGAGGGACATCGGTTCGGGATGATTGTAGTCACACGGCGAGCAGGCGTCCCGCCCGGCGACCATGAGGTCTTCGGTAATCGTCGGGAAGCCCGATCACTGCGGGCAGGTGATCGCGGTTATTGCACTCCGGTTCGCAGATCGTTGATGTCCACCGCCGAGATCGTCGTTGTTCCTGCCACGATGGCCGGCCTCGTGTAGCTCATCGCCGGCAGTAGCAGCGTGCTGCGTGCGGCGTCGAGCGCCGTTCGCAGATCCGTGACATGCGCAACCTTGACGAGGGTCACTCCGGCGTTGAGCGTGGGATCGGTGTAGGAACCCGCACCCTGCCCAGCGAGTGCTCGTACCGCATCGACCGCGGTTCGCAGCTCGGTGATGTGAGCCGTCTTGATCATGGTCGAACCCGTCACCAGCGAGGGATCGGTGAAGATGACCGTCGTCGCCAGGTCCGGTGCGCTGTAAGGCGAAGCGGTCGGAGGAATCGAGCGGACCTTGTACAGATAAGCGGTGTTGGCGCTTGCAGTAATGTCGGTGAGCGATCCCGACCCGGATGAACCGACCGTTGTGGACACACTACCGGCCGCGATACGGAGCACTTCGTAAGTTGCCCCCGCCGTTCCGTTCCAGGTGATCAAGACCGACGTAGGCGTGATCGCCGTTGCGACGACGTTCGTCGGCGTAGCCGGTGTATTGGTCAAGGCGAAGGTTGCCGTCCGCTCGCCGACCGTAGCCGTCACGTTGTAGCTGCCGAGAGTTCCATTGGCAGTCGCGGTGATGCTGGCGACCCCCGAGGCGTTGGTCGTAGCCGCGCCGCCGTTGGGAAGCGTTGCGCTCGCACCGCTCTGTGGCGGCGCGGTGAAGTTCACGGCAACATTGTTGAGCGGATGGCCGGCGCTGTCGGTGACCGTCGACTGAAGCTGCATTGCAAATGCTGTGTTGGTCTGAGCACTCTGCGGCGTGCCGCCCGTTGCCGTGACCGAGAACGGCGGTCCGATGATCTTGAGCGTGAATGTTGTCGTCGGCGAGCCGCAGCTTGTCGAGGACGAGACGGTGATCGTGTAGTCACCAGCCGGTCCGGCGTTCGTTACCGTCACCACGCCGTTGGTTCCGTTGACACTGAGCGTTCCGGTGAATCCGCTCGAGCCGGCCACACTTTGCGGATAGAACGCGCCGTTATAGCCCGCCGGGAGGGAGGACGGTGTCACTCCGGTCGAACCGGAGAGATTCACCGATGCGGTGGCATACGTGCCGAGCTGGGGCGTGGTCTCCACGTCGATGATCTGCTCGATGCTGGGGATGGCGTTGCTGACAATGGCTGCGCGGTAACGGCCGGAAGAAAGATTGCTCAGCGTGGCGGAGACGAAGCTCGACGCTGAGAAGTTCTGATAGAGGGCGAACCGAAGTTGTTCGTTGTCGACGCGCTGCAGCCGCAGGAGCGGCGCATTGGCCGCGGAGTTGTTGGTCGATCCGTTCGATCCCTCGGAGTCGCCCGTGAAGAGAGACCCGCTGAGCATGAGTGTTTCAGGCTGACAGAGTGGGTTGGTCAGCGAAGACACCACCGGCCGCCGGGCGTCGGAGTATCCAAGACCGGCGTCGTACAGCTCCGCCGTGTTTACGTACGCCGATCCGTCATATCCCCCCGCGATCAGCACCTTCCCGTTGGGCAGCAGCGTCGCCGTGTCGTCGACCCGAACCGAGGTCATG
>Ga0210377_10001535_pt1 | contig 21103 bp, 18 predicted proteins | sample PLM4_65_b1redo_FD_155480 | JGI IMG/M metagenome (GOLD analysis project Ga0210377, IMG submission 155480) | Groundwater sediment microbial communities from an aquifer in East River, Colorado, USA - PLM4_65_b1 redo | ecosystem: Environmental > Terrestrial > Soil > Riparian zone | place: USA: East...
ACGCGCGCAGCACCGTCATGTCCTCGCGCAGAGCGTGACCGAGGCCCTCGCGCAGGAGCGCGCGCATGAAGGCCTTGGGGTCCTGCGAGCCATCGGCGCGCTCGACCTGGTACGGATTCTCGCCGCGCCGCTGGATCGCCTCGACCTCGATCGCGTCGCGGTCCTGCTGCACCTGCGCGCGCCACCACGGCACGACCTCGCGTTCGATCGCGGAGTCGAGCACGAGCGCGCGTGCGCGCGCGTCCTCGGGCTCCTTCTGCAGCGCGTCCGCCAGCAGGAACGCGCTCACCCAGGCGAGGCTGCAGCCACGGCCGGTGAGCGGATTGGTGTGGATCAGCGCATCGCCGATCGCGACGACCCCGAGCGCGAGCGGCTCGCCGTCGGCGACCAGCCAGCGGCGCGTGTTCTTGAGATTCGCCATGCCGTGCACGTCGGAGATCGGCTCGGAGACCTTCGGGTCGACCCAGTCGCGCGTGATCGGGAGCGCCGCTGCGGCGGTCTCGAAGCCGCGCGTGCGCAACACCGAACGGAGTACGTCGTCGTGGGGCGAAGCCGCGAGCGTGAGCGAGAAGATGCGTGCCTCGCCGGGGAAGATGCCGATCTTCAGGTAGCCGAGGTCCTGGCCCATTCCGCCTTCGGTCCCCGGCGGCTCGACGCCGTCGCGCAGGCGGTAGAAGCGCGAGCTGTAGAAGATGCCGCACGGCTCGGATTCCTCGGCGGGGCGCTTCGCGCCGATCGCCTCGAGCCAGTCCGGGAGCCGCGAGCGCCGGCCGGTCGCGTCCACGACGAGGTCGCCGCGCAGCAGCTCGTGCTTGCCGCCCGCGGTCGTGACGTGTACGCCGTAGACGCTCGGCAGGCCCGTGATCGGGTCGCGCTCGGCGGCCAGGCCCGTGACCTCGTCCCCGTCGCGGAACGCGACGCGCCCCGAGTCGAGCACGTAGCGGCGCAGCACCCACTCGAAGGTGATGCGTCGCACCGCGAGCATCGTCATGTCCGCGTCGCCAGGCTCGAAGACCGCATCGGGCATCGTGCGCTTCGCCATGTCGGTGAAGCGCAGCTCCTCGGCGCCGCACGCGATCAGCTTCTCGAGCAGCCCGGGCGCGCGGTCGCGCAGCAGGCAGTAGAGCCGGCCGAGGAACGCGTGTGAGTGGCGCGTCTGCGGCGAGCCGCGGCGATCCCAGCGCGCGAATGCCTCGAGGTGGCTCGCGGGCATCGGCGTGGCGTCGCGCTCGAGGATCGTGACCCGGTGGCCGTCGTTGGTGAGAGCGATCGCGGTCGCAAGGCCGGTGACGGAGCCGCCGACCACGATGACGTGCTTGGGCTGCATGTCCATCGCTTCAGGCGCTCGGCGTCTCTTGCTTCGACTGCTGCTCCGCCGCGTGTTTCTGGATCTCCTTCATCACCGCGCCTCCCGCCGACGCGAGGATGCGCGCGCGATTCTCGAGCGCGAAGCCGAGACTTTTTTCGCGCAGATCATTCGTGCCCTGGAAGCGCGGCATGACGTAGCGCGCCATCAGCTCGTAGCTCTTGTGGGTCGCGTGGCGGTCGGCCCACTCATGCGCGAGCTGCAGGAAGGCGCCGTGGCCGCCGGACTGCTTCTCGAGGCGCTCGAGCTGCGCGATCGCGTCGTCCGGCGTGCCGATCACGGCCATGCCGCTGGCGATCATCGCTTCGATCGCGTCGTCGATCGTGCCGCCCGCCGGCACGAGCGGAAGCGCGGCGATCTCGCGGAAGTAGCGGCCCCAAGCGCCCAGGCCGAACTTCACGTCGGCGCGCGCCTGCTCGCGCGACTCGGCGAGATGCATGGGCGCAACCAGCCGCCAGCCGCTGCGCGACACGCTCTGGCCGAACTCCTTGGCGCGTTCCTCGCAGATCGACCAGGTGTTCGCGAGCGCGTTGAAGCCGCCCGTCGTGGTCGCGCCCAGTGAGAGCAGCGAGAGCCCGAACTCCCCCGCCGCGCGCGCGCCGGCGGGCGAAACCTGGTTCGCGACCGCGATCTCGACACCGTCCTCGGTGTAAGGGCGCAGCTGCAGATGCGCTTCGCGCAGCTCGAACCAGTCGGTCTTCAGCGTGACCGTCTCGCCGCGCAAGAGCGGCACGATCGCCCGCAGTGACTCGAGCATGCGGTCGCGCTGGGTCAGCGGGTCGATGCCCATCATGAAGGCGTCCGTCGGCAGGGCGCCGGGACCGACGCCGAACATCACGCGGCCGCGCGTCTGCACGTCGAGCTGGCGGATCCGATCGGCCAGGATGAACGGGTGGTGGTAGGGGAGCGAGGAGACACCGGTGCCGAGCTTGATGTTGCGCGTGCGCTCGGCCGCCGCGGCGATGAAGACTTCGGGCGAGCCGATGATCTCGTAGCCGGCGGAGTGGTGCTCGCCGATCCAGGCCTCGTCGAAGCCGAGCTCGTCGAGCCAGGAGACGAGCTCGAGGTCGCGCTGCAGCGCAAGCGCGGGATTCTCGTGCTCGGGGTGGAACGGGGCCATGAAGATGCCGAAGCGCAGGCGGGGCTTGGTCACGCGGGGTCTCCTGTGAGTCCGTGGAATACGACTTCGAAGAACTGATTCTGGATCTGCTCGGGCTCGAGCTCGCCGGGCTTCCAGACCTGGCCCGAGAGGATCGCGGCCGAGGTCGAGAGCACGAACGCGACAGCGAGCCGCGGGTCGACGCTGCGGCGCAGCTCGCCGCGCGCCTGGCCTCGCCGCACGATCGCCTCGAAGAGCGCGTGCAGATCGCGCGCTTCCGTCGGCGAGGCCAGCAGCGCCTGGGGTGTGGCGAAGAACTCGCGCAGCATTGCGGCCATCACGTCGGCCTGCGCGCGCAAGCGCGACGAGATGTGCTCGATCAGCCGGCGCAGCTCCTCGACTGCGCTGCCGCGCGGCTCCGTGAGCCCGGCCGAGAACTCCGCCGCGACCTGGCGATTCCACTCGTGCAGCAGGCTCGCCTTGCTCGGGAAGTGCAGGAAGAACGTCGCCCGCGCGACGTCGGCCGCCGCGCAGATCGCCTCGATCGTGACGGCGTCGAAGCCCCGCGCAGAGAACAGGTCCATTGCCGCGGAGAAGATCTCCTGGCGCGTGCGTTCCTTCTTGCGCGCGCGGCGGGTCGGGACCTGAGCGGGGGAAGCCATCGCCGTAGCCTATTCCATTACTGGACTCGAGTCCATCGATGGTTCAGAATCCGGTCTCGGGAGGATCCGCGATGAAGGCCGCAGTGTTTCACGGTCTCGGTCAGGCGCTCACGATCGAGGAACGTCCGGAGCCAAAGCCCGGACCGGGCGAGATCGTCCTGCGCGTGCGGAGCTGCGGGATCTGCGGCTCGGACCTGCACGCGTCCGACCTGCCGCCCGGCCTGCCGCCGGGCACGGTGATGGGCCACGAGTTCGCGGGCGAGGTGGTCGAGGTCGGCAGCGACGCGAAGGCGCTGTGGAAGCCCGGCGATCGCGTCTGTGCGCTGCCCGCGATCGGCTGCGGCAAGTGCCGCGCCTGCCTCTCGGGTGACGTGATTCTGTGTCAGAGCCTGCGCGCCACGGGGCTCGGTCAGGTGCCGGGTGCGTACGCGGAGTTCGTGCTCGCAGGCGCAGCCGAGTCGCTGCGTCTGCCCGCGGGTGTGACGTTCCGCGAAGGCGCGCTCGTCGAGCCGCTGTCCGTCGGCCTGCACGCGGTGAATGCCGCCAGGCTCGAGCCGGGTGAGCGAGTGATGGTGATCGGCGCCGGGCCGATCGGGCTCGCGGTCACGGCGTGGGCGCGCTTCTTCGGCGCGCGCTGCGTGGTCGTGAACGAGCGCGCGCCCGGGCGCCTCGCGCTCGCCGAGAGGTTCGGCGCGACAGCGGTCGTGGACGTCTCGAAGGACGAACCCGTGAGCTGCTTCACGCGCGAGGCCGGCGGACCACCCGACGTGATCTTCGAGTGCGTCGGTGCTCCGGGGCTTTTGCAGCAGTGCATCGGCATGGTGCGGCCGCGCGGTCGCGTCGTGGTCGTCGGCGTCTGCATGCAGATGGATACGATCTTTCCGGTGATGGCGGTCGTGAAGGAGATCGAGCTGCGCTTCGTCGTCGCCTACCGCCGACAGGACTTCGACTTCACCATCGAGATGCTCGACCGCGGTCGCATTCCCGGCCGTGAAATGGTCACCGACGTCGTCGACCTCAGCGCCTTACCCAGCGCCTTCGAAGCGCTCAAGCGCCCGACCACCCAGTGCAAGGTGCTGCTAGAACTGTGAGGGCACGCGAGAGCGTCAGCTGCGACCGAGCTTGAAGACGATCCACGTGCGCATGTCGGTGCGTTCGACCGCCACGCCGTTCACGAGCTGCGAGTCGCAGCGCCGCTTCGCAAGCGCCTTCGTCGCTGCGCGATCGTGAACTCGAGCTCGACGGCACCCGCGCGGTGCAAGCGCAGGGCGCGCATGCTAGCAAAGCGGTCAGGCGCCTCGCTCAGAGCGAATCGGGGGTCGCGGCGATGGCGAACGCCGCTCTCGCCGCCGCCTTCGCGAACGGCGCGGGGTCCGAGTCGCCGGAGCAGAGCCAGAACTGTATGTGGCCCTGCACCGCCATGATCAACGAGCGCGACAGCGCGAGCGCCCGGTCGCCCTGGTGACGCGCGAGCGCCTTCGCCGGGCCGACCGCGGCCGCGTCGAGCGCGCGCGCCATCAGCGCTCCGACCTCGGGATCGCGCATCCCCAGACCCATCAGCTCGTGAGCGCAGACGAGGAGCGTGCGATTGTCCGCGGAGAAGAGCGCCAGCACCGAAGCCTCAGTGCGCTCGCGCGGTGTCATGTTCTCTCCGCCGACGGAGTCGAGCAGCTTGCCGAAGACGCCGACGGCGACCACCGCCACCTCGCGCAGGAGCCTCTCGCGCGAGCCGAAGTGATAGAGCAATGCCGGCTTGCTGGTCCCCGCGTCCGACGCCACGGCCGCGAGCGAAGCGCCGCACAGGCCCTCGCGGCCAATGACGCGAACTGCGGCCTGCAAGATCGCCCCTCGCGACGCGATCCCGCGGGCCGAACCCCCAGAGGTTCGAGCCATCGCACCCTTCCCCAAGAATGACCCCCGGCGGCGATCATACCGCGCCGCACGCGAGCCGGGCGGGGAAGAATGCCTCAGGAGGTCGCGTCACCCCCCGGGCTTGCGGCTGGCTTCCGCTTCGACGGCGTCGGCGAGATCCTCGGCGGCGTCGAGCGTGAGAGCGCGGCGCAAGCGCGCGAGGACGCCCGCCCAGCGCAGGGCGTCCTGGGGGACCTGCGCCTCCTGGCCCTCGGGCTCGGCGATCGGCACGAGCCGGATCACCTCGCCCTGCAGCTCGACGATGACCGGCAGCACGCGGCCCGATCTCGGGTCGAGCACTTCGATCTCGGCGCGGCGCAGAAGGCGCCGCAGGTAGCCGGCTTGCTGTCTAGGGGTGGGCCCGGTCATTTGGTCTCCGGAAAAGACTCGCTGCGGTGGAGTTGGCTGCAAACTACGCGCCGTCCACGGAATGCGCTCGCCGTGCAAGACGATGGCGCGATGTGCAAGCGGCCGGCAAGTGCGGATGCCGTGCTTCCGTCCCGGGGGAACCCCGCCTCCCTCTCGCGGAGATCATCCGGGCTGCCGCTCGGCGGTCGCCTGCGCAAGCGCGCGGCGCGCGGTACGCGTGATCAGGACCGTGACGACTGCCGTCACGGCGAGCCCGCTGAGCTTGAAGATCCTCTGCAGCCCCTCGCCCTGGCTCGACGCGGCCCCCGCGGCGATCGCGGCGAGGTCGCCAGCGAGCGAGCCGATGTACACGTAGAGGAGCGTGCCCGGCAGCATCCCGATACACGCAAAGGCGTAGTCCCCAAAGCGAATGCGCGTCAGTCCGAGCGCGTAGTTCAACAGGGTGAATGGGAAGACGGGCGAGAGGCGGAGCAGGAACGCGATCCGCCGGCCATCCGCTGCGATCGCGCGGTCGATTGCGGCGAAGCGTGGGTTGTTCTCGATGCGCTTCTCGATCGCGCCGCGCGCGACCGTGCGCGCGAGCATGAAGGCCGCGCACGCGCCCGTCGTCGCGGCGACCAGGACGTAGGCCGTCCCCGCGGCGACACCGAAGATCGTCCCGGCGCCGATCGTGAGCAACGAGGCGGGGACGAACGCGACGACGGCGAGTGCGTAGCCGGCGATGAAGACGGCGGGTCCCCACGCGCCGAGCGTGTTCACCCACTGCGCAAACGCGAAAACCTCGCCGCTCAGCCAGGCGGCGACGGCGCGCAGCGGGTCGCTCGCCGCCCAGCCGAGCGCGAGCAACGCGAGCAGAGCGACGGCGCGCAGCAGCCAGCGGTGCGCCGCCTGTCCGCCGCCGGTCCGCGAGTCCGTCATTGGCGCCCCTTCCCCAACGCAGGCGCAAATGTTCGCACAGTCTCGCCCGACTTGACGGCGCTAGCCTTGCTCGCTCCGCCACAGGTAGCGGCTGCGCGTCGGCGCCCAGCCGGCGGCGCGGAACAGCGTGCGCCACCAGGCGCGGGTCCGGAGCGTCACGCGGTAACGATCACCCGGCTCGTGATCTTCGCGCGTGCTGCTGTAGAAGTGGAAGTAGCGGCCGATCTGGCTGGCGGCGTCGAGCACTGCCGGCAGCTCGCGCGGCGCGAGATAGATCAGCGCGTTGCAGAAGATCAGGTCGAAGCGACGCCCTTCGCGCGCGAGCCGGGGCACGTAGCGCCGCATGTCGCCGCGCTCGACGCGCACGCGGTGACGCGCGGGGATGCGCGCATGCGCCCAGGCGCTGATCTCGCAGCCATGCGCGCGCACGCCGAGCTCGCGCTCGAAGTGACCGAGCACCTCGCCCGTCGCCGCACCGAGCACGAGCAGCGAGCCGACCGGCGTGCGCGTGCGGCGCAGGGTGTCCACACAGTTCCGTGCGCCGCTGTGGTCGAGCCAGATCTCGCCATACGGCGCTCGCCCGCAGTAGCGCGTGAAGTATTCGCGATTCACGGCGCCTGTAGATGCCAGCTGCGACCGGGTCCTGCAAAAATTTCCCTAAAGGAGTTGGCGGCCGTGTCGAAACGAAGTCATGTGGGGCGGGGTTGGCCGGGGCTGGACGGTGGTGCCGGTGAAAGGACCCGCAGAGTCACAACAGGCCCGAGGGGGCCGGAAAGTGGGGGAAAGATGGGAATGGCGGAGAATCTGATCACGGTTCGCGAGGCGGCCAACTTCCTGCGCATCTCGGCGCGCACGGTCTACCGGCTGATCGAGTCGGGCCAGATCGGCGCGGTGCGGATCGGCAAGCAGTGGCGCATCCCGGCGAACGATCTGCCCGGCGTGACGATCGTCGAGGGTCCGAACGGCCCGCAGCTTCAGACTCAGGCGACGTCGAACGCCTGAACGACCGAGCTTGGGCGTAAGGCGCGCCGGCTCTCGCGAGGGGGCCGGCGCGTCGCGTCTTGGCGCGCCCCGGCGGTCACTCTCGAGTCAGACTCCTACCCCAGGCGCGGCCGGTGCCCGGGGAAGAGCTGACCCGCCTCTTCGGCGAGCTTCGTCACGCCCTCGAGCTCTTCGCGCAGCTCGAAGCAGATCGCGTGCAGGGCGCGCCGTTCGTCCTCGGGCTCGAGCATGTCCTGCGCGCGCAGGCGCGAGAGTGACGCGGCGCACTCGAGCATGGCCTGGACCAGTCGGCTGCGCGCGCTGTGGTAGAGCGCACGGCTTTCCATGAGCCCGGGCGGCGGCTCGTTGCGGCGCTCGCCGTGAAGCTGGAGCGCATCGAGGATGCCGTCCTCGCGCGCCAGCTCCGCTGCGGCGTCACAGGTACACAAGAGCGCCGCGATCAGCTCGGAGCGAGCGCCGTCCGAGGTCTCTCCCGCGCAGAGCCGGAGCCAGAGGTCGCGCCCGAGGCGCAGGATCTCGACCAGCAGCTTGCGCGCCTGGCCCGCCTGGAGCCGCGGCATGGCATCGGAGATGGCGCGAACCAGGGCGCCCGGCGGTGGGACGTCGCTGCCGTCACCGATCAGTGTCTCGCGTTGGATCCAGCTCCAACCCGAGTAGAGAGCAGCGCTGGCGGGAACGACGCTGGCGGCGAGCAGGAGCGGGAAGCCCGCGAGCGCAGCGCCTGCGCCCGCGAGGAGCGTCGCGAGGGCGAGCACGAGGCTCCAGTGCGGAAGTGCCCTCCAAGCCCGCTCCAGCGGCAGCGTCCGCGCCTCGACCCCGCGGCTGCGCAGCCGCTTCACCAGCACCTCGGCGTGCGATCCCGAGACACGCACGAGCGCGCGCTGCGCCCGCGCGGCGCTGCGCAGCGACGGGTGCTCGACGGGGATGCTGGTCAGCTCGGAGAGCAAGCGCAGCTGATTCGCGCGAGCCTCGCGCCCGCGCGCGGGCACGACGAGCACGAGCGAGTCGGCGTCGCCGCCGTCGACATCCTCGCAGTGCGGACACACCGCGCGGCCGAGCGTTCCCGGCCGCCGGCAGAGCACGCAGACGCGGAGCGAGCGGCCGTCCTGCGACTCGTCGGTGCGGCTCTCGAGCGAGCGTTCCAAGAGCGCGCGGGCGAAGCGCTCGGCCGTCTCCAGGCGATGGCCGGGCTCGGCGCGGGTCGCGCGCGCGACGATCTCGTCGAGCCACTCGGGTATGTCCGTGCGCTTCTCGCGCGGATGGTGACCGCCGGGCAGCGGGCTCGGCGGCAGCTGCGGTTCGGCGCCCTTTGGCAGGTGGCCGACCAGCGCGAAGTAGAGCGTCATGCCCAGGGCATACACATCGGTGCGTGAGTCGGCGATCTGGCCCTCGATCACCTCCGGCGGCAGGCAGCCGACCGTGGTGACCGGATCCTCGGGCTGCGTCAGCAGCGCCTGCCCCTCGAGGTGCGCGCAGCCGAAGTCGGATAGGCGGGCGCGGCCGCCCTCGTCGAGCAGAACGTTCTCGGGCTTCACGTCGCGGTGGACGACGCCGCAGCGATGAACGGCGGAGAGCGCCTCCGCGAGCTCCGCGCCCAGCCGCGCGACGGCGTCGGGGTGGAACGGCCCATCGGCCGCCACCGCGGCCGCGAGCGAGCGGCCCGAAACGCGCTCCATCACGATCAAGCTCCAGGAGCCGTGGTCCACGATCTCGATCGGTCGCACGATCCCGGGGTGCGCGAGTGCGCGCACGAGCTCGGCCTCGCGCCGCAGCCGCTGGCGCGCGAAGTGCGCCGTTGCAGGTGCCAGGCTGACGAGCTTGAGCGCCAGCTCCGCACCAGTCTCCCGATCTCGCGCGGCATAGACGATCGAGCGCGCACCGCGGCCGAGCTCGCTCGCGATTTCGAAGCGATCCGCAATCACCGATCCACTGGGCAGGCCGATGGGTGCTTGCATCACGCGCTCGGTTCGGCGCAGCAGGGGCGAAGCTTGACACACGCGCCTCGGCGCAGCGGCGAATGTGCAGGCGAGACGCAGCTCTCGCGCAGGGGCGAGCGGTCAGCCGCCTGAGCTCGCGTCCTCGGCTTCCGCGCCCGGCGGTGAGTCGTCGTCGAGGTCGTCGAGGTAGCCGTCCGGGAGCGCAACGCGCTGCATTCCGCCGCTCTTGCCGCGCGGCACGCGCATCGCGAGCGGCGAGAACGGCTCGGCGCGGTCGATCCCGCCGAGGATCCGCTCGAGCTCGGCCAGATCACGCACCTCGCAGAGCCGGACGCGCAGCGCCTTGCTGTCGCGAAAGCCCTTGGTGTACCAGGTCGCGTGCTTGCGGAAGCCGCGCACGCCGTAGTCCTCGCCGAACCAGCCGGCGAGCAGGCGCGCGTGCTCCAGCATGGTGTCGGCCACCTCGCCGAAGGACGGGGGGTCGAGCGGTTCGCGGCCGTCGAAGACGTCGGCCAGGTCGCGGAAGAGCCAGGGCCGGCCGAGGCACCCGCGCCCGACCACGACGCCGTCGCAGCCGGTCGCCCGCATCATGCGCAGCGCGTCCTCGGCCTCCCAGATGTCGCCGTTTCCGAGCACGGGGATGCGACGCACGAGCGCCTTCAGCTCGGCGATCGCGGCCCAGCGCGCCTCGCCGTCGTAGTGCTGCTCGGCGGTGCGCGCGTGCAGCGCCACCGCGGCGCAGCCCTCGTCCTCGGCGATGCGCCCGGTGTCGCGGAAGGTGGTGTGGACGTCGTCGATGCCGATGCGGAACTTCAGCGTCACCGGCACGCCGCCGGCGCGCGTGACCGCGGCGCGCACGATGTTGCGCAAGAGGCGCGTCTTCAGCGGCAGCGCGGCGCCGCCACCGCGCCGTGTCACCTTGCGCACCGGGCAGCCGAAGTTCATGTCGAGGTGATCGATGTGGCCTTCGCCGACGAGCCAGGCCACGGCCTCCCCGACCCAATAGGGATCGACGCCGTAGAGCTGCAAACTGCGCGGCTTCTCCTCGGGACTGAAGCCGGCGAGACGCAGTGTCTTCTCGTTGCCCTCGACGAGCGCGCGCGCGGTGATCATCTCGCTCACGTAAAGGCCCGCGCCAAAGCGCTTGCAGAGCGTGCGGAACGGCGCATTGGTGACGCCCGCCATCGGTGCGAGCACGACCGGCGGCCAGACCGGGATCGGGCCGATCGCGAGCGGCGCGAATTCGCCCGCGCGTGCCGGCGGCACGTCGCGGTTCGCCGAGCTGCGGTAGGACGGATCCATCAGAACATCTCGTCGGCGTCGAGGTTCACGTGCAAGTGGCCGGGGGCGAGCACCTTGAAGGCCTCACCGTACTCGAAGCCGCGGCCGCTCGCCCAGGCGCGCTCCTTGTGCTCGAGCGCGGCGTGCAGGGCCGCGAGGCCCTCCGCGCTGAACTGCGCGGTGTAGGCGTCGAGCGCGCGGTGCTTGTGCGCGCGCGTCGCGGCGATGTCGACCACGGTGTTCGCGCCGGCGCTGAAATAGAAGGCGATGCCGCGCAGCTTGAAGGGCTCGCAGCGCGCGTCGAGTGCGGCGTCGCCGCTCGAGAAGCGCGGCAGGCCGAAGAGCAAGCACGCCTCCGCGACGGCGAGGCCGGTCCGCACATGGTCCTGGTGCGCCTCGTAGGGAAGCCAGGGGTCGACGGTCAGCACGAAGTCGGGGCGCAGCCGGCGCAGATGGCGAACGACCTCGCGGCGCAGACCGAAGCTGCTCCACTCGCCGGCGTCGGGGAATTCGAGCCGGTGCTGCGAGCGCACGCCGATCTCCGCACCCGCGCGGAGCTGCTCGGCGGCGAGCTGCGCGCGCGCCGCGTCGTCCGACAGCGCGCGATCGAGCACGCCGACCACGTCGTCGGTGACGGTCAGGTAGTGCACCTCTGCACCCCCTGCTGCAAGCCTCGCGATCGTGCCGCCGGCGCCGATGTCGTTGTCGTCGTAGTGGGGTTGCACGCAGAGCACGCGCTGCGCGCGCAGCAGGTCGGGGATCGGGATCAGCATCGCGCTGCGGAGCGTAGCTGCGGGCGATCCACTATGCTGCGCGGCGCTGCGGGGGGTTCGGGCAAGCGATGAGCTTTGCGACAAGGGAGGTCGGCTGGCTCGTCGCGCTCGGGCTGCTCGGGCTCGTGGGCCTCGGCTCGATCGGCCTGGTCGACTACGACGAAGCCGCGTATGCCGAGGTCGCGCGCGCGATGTGGGCGAGCGGGGACTGGCTCGTGCCCCGGCTCTGCGGCGAGACCTTCTTCGAGAAGCCGCCGCTGCTCTATTGGATAGAGGCGCTCGGCTTCGCAGCGTTCGGGATCGGCGAGCTCGGCGCGCGCATCGGCACGGCGCTCGCCGGCGCGGCGACACCGATCGTCCTGTACGCGTTCGCCCAGCGACCGCTGGGCGCGCGCGCGGCGCTCCTCGCGGCGCTGGCGCTCGGCACCTCGCTCGAGTTCGTCGTGCTCTCGCGGATCGCCTTCACGGACATGCTGCTGCTGCTCTGGTTCACCGTCTGTCTTTGCGCGTTGCACCGCGCCTTCGAAGCGCCGGCACGGGGAACCGGCTGGTTCGCGCTGGCCTGCGTCGCCTCGGCGCTCGCGATCCTCACGAAGGGAGCGATCGGCGTGCTCTTTCCGGGGGCGGTCGCGCTCGTGCACCTGCTTGCGCTCGGGCGGCTGCGCGAGATGTTGCGGCCCGCCTGGATCGCAAGCGCGGTCCCGCTCGTCCTGGGGCTCGGCTTCTCGTGGTACCTGCTGCTCGGCTTCAGCCAGCCCGGCGGCTTCGGCTTCATGCGCGACCTGTTTCTCGCCCAGCACGTCGGTCGCTTCAGCGCGCCGATGCAGGGTCACTCCGGATCGCCGCTCTTCTACCTGCCGGTGCTTCTGGTCGGGCTCCTGCCGTGGAGCTTCTTCCTGCCGCTCGCGCTCGCGCGCGCCGAGCTGCGCGGCTCGGACGAACGCGCGCGCTTCCTGCGGCTCTTCGCGCTCTTCTCGGCGCTCGTCTTCGTGTTCTTCTCGATCTCCGCGACGAAGCTTCCGAACTACCTGGCGCCCGCGCTCCCGGGCTGCGCGCTGCTCGTCGCTGATCTCTTCGGGCGCTACGGCGCGCGCGAGCGTGACCGTGCGTTCGTGGGTTCATTCTCGGCGACGCTCGCCGCGGCGCTCCTGCTCGGGCTCGCGCTGGCGCTTCTGCCGCTCGTCCCGCCGCTCGTCCCTCCGCTGCTCGGCGCGCGCGCGGAGAAGCTGCCCGGTCTCGCGCAGCCGCTCGTGCTCGGCGCGGCGCCGGCGCTCGCCGCGCTCGCGCTCGCGGGCGCATGCGCGGCGGCGTTCGCCGCGTTCCGCGCGCGGCGGATCTCACGGGTCTTCGCCGCGCTCGCGCTCGGCTTCGTGTGCACCTACACGATCCTGTTTCAGGCCGTGCTGCCGCGCCTCGACGCGCAGCTCTCGGCACCGCTGCGCCGGCTGGCCGCGCAAGCCGCGTCGCGGGTCCCTCTGTCCGAGCCGATCGTCCTGCTCGGCTTACGGCATCGGGCGAGCGTTTGCTTCTACGCCGAGCGGGCGACCGTGTACGCGAGCGCGGGCGGTGGCGAGCAGACGGAGGCCGCGCTCTTCAGCGCAGCGGGCGCGAGGATCGGGATCACCAGCGAGCCCGTGCTCGGGCGCTTTGCTACTGCGGAGCGGCTCGAGTTGCTGGCGCGTGACTCGGGCTATGTGCTCTTCCGCGCCCGCTCCGCGCCAGCCGCACGCTGAAGCGCGCGACGAGCACGAGGACGAGTGCACCGAACGCGCGCGCGCTCCAGGTCGGGATCGGCCGCAGCTCGGCGCGCAGAGCGGGCAGCGCGCGGCCGTCCCAGCGGAAGACCGGGTTCAGATACAGGACCGCGCCGTGCGCGAGAACCTCGACGCGAACGTACGGATCGTCGGGGGCCAGGCGATAGCGCGCCTCGGCCTGGCCGCGCACTTCGTGGCGCAGGGCGCCTCGCGCGGAGAGGAAGCGGATCGCGTCGGCGCGATCGCCGACCTCGACCGACAGCTCGCCGCCTTCGATCTCGCAGCGCAAGAGCGCGATCGGCGCCTCGTTCTCGCGCGTGAACAGGGAGTGGAAGCGGCCCTCGCGCAGCGCGCGCAGGGCGGCCTCCGGCGTGCGCGCGTCGCTGTGGATCAGCACCGCGCCGATGCCGATGTGGCTCTTGCGCGTGAGCTGGGTGTGGCCGTCGTCGCTGGCCATGCCCCAGACCGGACGGCCGGCGGAGAGCGCCGCGTCCCAGTATTCGGCCGAGACGCCGTACTTCGTCGCGATCTCGAGCGCGTCGTAGCCGGTGAGCTGCGTGAGGTCTTCGAGCGTGTAGGAGTCGGCCTTCCGCAGGTGATTCAGGACCAGGAAATCTGCGCTCTGCCGAAGCACGTCGATCACGTTCTGCTTCTGCCGCACGCTCCCGCCAAGCGGGTAGTCGAACCAGTCGACACGGTCGGCTCCGATCACCGTCTGGTGGTGTCGCCCGATGGTGTAGCCGTGCTCGTAGGCCGACAGATAGACCGCATTGCCGGGCTGCGCCGGCGCGATGCTCATGTAGTCGCTGATCCCGATCACGTCGTAGCCGCGCGCCGCGTAGAGCGAGAAGAGCTCCGCGCGCGAGACCTGGCCGAACGTGAGCCCGCCCCACGGATCCGCGTGGGCATGGAAGTTCGCCAGCAACCCGCCGCCGCGGTAGCCGGCGTACGGCTGGTACCACTGCTCGCCGCGGAATGACTGCTCGGGCGGGAAGGCATAGAAAGGCGGCCAGGCCAGCTCGAGGTAGCTGGCGAGCGCGAGTGCGATCGCCAGGATCGCTGCGAGAACTCTCACGCGCCGGAGGATGGCAAAACGCCGGACGTCCGGCCGCACGTGCGCCAGAATGCCTCGAGCGCGGGCACAGGGTCTCCCGTCTGCACCAGCTCCTCGCGCCACCAAGCGGGGAGGCGGTCGCGGTAGAGCGGTTCGCAGAAGCGACGATCGACGAGCACGATCGCGGCCACGTCGTCGGGCCCGCGCAGCACGCGACCCGCGGCTTGCACGGCGCGCGCGAGCCCGGGCAGGAGGTAGGCGTAGTCGAAGCCCGCGCCGAGCTCCTCCTCGAAGAAGCCGCGCACCAGCTCGCGTTCTCGCTCGAGCTTGGGCAGGCCGGGGCCCACGACGAAGACGCCGATCGCCATCTCGCCCGGGTAGTCGACACCCTCGGCCAACACTCCGCCGTGTACTGCGCAGACGAGCAGCGTCTCGCCGCGATTCGCGCGGAGCTTGCCGAGGATCGGCTCGACCGGCATGCCCGGCAGCTGTAGCAGCACGCGGTATTCCCCCGGCGGAAGCTTCGCCACGACCTCGTCCCGGAAGGCGAAGCTCGGAAAGAATGCGAGCCAGTTTCCGCGGCGGGTGCGGACGCCGCGCGCGATCAGCTCGGCGATCGCGGCGGCGTGCTCCGAGCGCACACGGAAGCGCGTGTCGACCGAGTCGACCGCGACGATCAAGCGATTCTCGCGCGCGAACGGGGAGGGCAGGTCGAGCTTGACCGTGCTCGGCGCGTCGACACCGAGCGTGCGCGCGTGGAAGTCGAGCGGCGCGAGGGTCGCGCTCATCAGCACCGCCGCGTGGAAGGAGCGGATGCGCCGGCCCAGCCACGGCGCGGGATCGAGACAGAGGCGTTTGGCGCGCTCGGGCGACCACAGTGCCGCGAAGCGCGTCGGGTCATCCGCCTCGGCGCCGCGCGCGAACTCGCGCACGAGCTGGAGCGCGCTCTGCAGTGGGTCGCGCAGCCGGCCGTCGCGTCCCTCGCGCACCGGCGCGAGCACGGCCGGGCGCTGCGACTCGGACGCGACCTGCGCCTGCGTCTCGAGCAGCGAGGCCAGCGCCGCCTCTTCGACCGGCTCCCAGAAGCCCCGCTCGGGCGTCTCGACCCACGGCCCATCGTCGGGGCGCTCTTCGGCGAGACGCTGCGCGATCGTGCGGCAGTGCGCGGTCACCCCGCGCAGGAGCTCGCCCGCGCGCGCGTAGGCGCGCTCCGGCAGCGTCGCGCAGCGCGCCGCGAGTGCGTCGAGCTGCGCGAGATCGAGCTCGGGCGAGAAGTAGCCCTGCGCGCGCGCGGCCAGATTGTGGGCCTCGTCCACGATCAGGAGATCGCGTCCATCCGAGGCGTCGAAGAAGCGGCGCAGATAGACGCGCGGATCGAAGACATAGTTGAAGTCACAGACCACGGCGCTCGCGCGCAGCGCGAGCGCGAGACTCGTCTCGAACGGGCAGAGCGCGTGATCGCGCGCGCGCGCGGCGATGTGCTCGGCCGAGAGCACGCCCTCATTCGCGAGCTCATCGGCCAGACCGGTAGCCGCGAGTCGCTCGCTGAACTGGTGCTGCCACGGACAGCGCCGCTCCGCGCAGCCGAGCTCGGCCTGCGGGCAGACGCGGTCCTTCGCGGAGATCTGCACGGCAAGCGCGCCGCCGCCCGGCGGGAGCATGCGCCGCAGCGTCTCCAGCGCCAGCTCCTGCTGCGAGGTCTTCGAAGTCACGAAGAACACGCGGCGATCGTCGCGCAGCGCGCGGGAGAGGAACGGGTGCAACGCGGCAGCGGTCTTGCCGACGCCGGTCGGCGCGGAGCAGAGCAGCACGAGTCCGGAGGCCGCGGCGCCCTCGACCTCGCGCAGCATCTGCACCTGCACGGGCCGCGGCGACGCGAACGGGAAGGGCGGCTCGAGCGCTTGCCGCGCGAGCTTGAGTTCGACGTCGATCTGCGCCGCGCGCGCGACCTTCTCGAGCCGTTCGTCGAGCTTCGCAGCCCATGCCTCGTGCGCGAATGCCATGCGGCTGCGCGCGGCCGGCTGGCCGACGAGCGAGAGCGCGACGACCGAAGCGCCAGCGACGCGCTCGCCGCCAAGCGCGACGAGCAGTGAGACGAAACCCGCGCGCTCGACGGCGCGCGCCGCGCGAGTCGCCGCGTCGTCGTCGGGGAGGAAGTGCACGATCTCGATGCGCGCGCCGCGCGGACTCTCGCGCACGACATCTGCGCGTCCGTCGAGCGCGACGCGCCAGCCGCGCCAGTCGAGCTCCGAACGCAGGCGCACCTCCGTGCGCGCGCCCTCGCCCCAAGCCTCGCGCGCGACGGCCTCGAGCCGCGCGCGCAACGGGTCGGCAGAGGACAGCGCGACGCCCGCCGCGCCGGCGTCGATCAGATCGTCGACGCCGAGCGCGAGCGTGCGCGCTCGCTCGTCGATCAGGATCAAGCTTTGCGCGCGCTCACTTCGACGGCGGGCCGGTCGGCACGTCGCGGAACGCCGTGTCCTTGTCGAGCCGCGGCTCGGGCGGAAGCCGCAGCACGCGCTCCGCCAGGATGTTCCGCATGATCTCGTCCGTTCCGCCGGCGATGCGCAGACCCGGCGAGCCCAGGTAGGCATCCTGCGCGTCGCCCTGCGCCGAGCCCGCGAAGCCCTGCAGCTCGATCGCGAACGAGGCGACCTCCTGGTTCAGCGGCGCGCCGACGAGCTTGCCGATCGAGCTCTCGGGTCCGGGCGTCGTGCCCTTGGAGAGCGCCGTGAGCGTGCGATAGCCGGTGTACTTCAAGCCCGACGAGCGGATGAAGAACGCGGCGATCTGCTGGCGCACCGCGCCGTCTTCGATCGCCGGCCGGCCGTGCAGCTCCGCCTCGCGCGCAATGCGGATCAGATCTTCGCTGCGGAAGCCGCCGCCGCCGCCGCCGATCGAGGCGCGCTCGTTCATGAGCGTCGTCAGCGCCACGCGCCAGCCGTCGCCCACGCGCCCGACGCGATACGAATCGGGCACCTTCGCGTCGCTGAAGAAGACCTCGTTGAAGCCGCTGCCGCCGTTGATCTGCTTGATCGGCCGGATCTCGACGCCCGGCGCCTCCATGTCGACGATGAAGTAGGTGAGGCCGGCGTGCTTGGCGACCGTGGGGTCGGTGCGCGTGACGATCATCCCCCACTTGCTGAACTGAGCGCCGGTCGTCCAGATCTTCTGGCCGTTGATCGTCCAGGTGTCGCCGTTCTTCACCGCCGACGTGCGCAGGCCCGCGAGATCGGAGCCGGCCGCCGGCTCGCTGAAAAGCTGGCACCAGATCTCGTCGCCGCGCGCCATCTTCTCGAGGTGCCGTGCCTTCTGCTCCGGCGTGCCGTGGGCCATGATCGTGGGGCCGAGCATGCCGATGCCGATGCCGAAGACGTTCGGCGGCACCTGATACTTCGCCTCTTCCTGGTTCCAGATCACCGACTGGATCGCGGTCGCGTCGCGGCCGCCGAATTCCTTCGGCCAGGTGAGACACGCCCAGCCGTTGTCCTTCTTGCAGGCCTGCCATTCCTTCGCCGACTTGATCGTGTCCGGATCGTCGCGCTCCGAGAGCATCGAGTTCGCTTCGCCATGGCCGAGCGGCTTGCGATGCTTCGACAGGAACGCGCGCGCCGCTGTGCGGAACTCGGCCTCTTGCGGGGTATCGTTGAAGTCCATCTTGGCTCTCCTTGCTAGGCCGCTTGCTTTGCGATCAACCGCTGCACGAGCTTCTCGCGCCAATGCGCCGGAGAACCGAGCGCAACGGCTTGGTGCTTTGCGCGGCGGTAGAACAGGTGACAGTCGTATTCCCAGGTGAAGCCGACGCCGCCGTGCATCTGCACCATCTCGACGGCGGCGAGGTCGAACGCCTCGGTGGCCGAGACACGCGCGGCTGGCGCGGCGATCGCGAGCTCGGCGTTGTCCTCCGAGAGCGCCCAGGCGCCCCAGTAGCAATTCGACTTTGCGAGCTCGATCGCGACGTAGAGATCCGCCATGCGGTGCTTCAGCGCCTGGAACGACGCGATCGGCCGGCCGAACGCGTAGCGCCCCATCGTGAAGTCGCGCGTCAGCTCGAACGCCCGCTCCGCGCCGCCGAGCTGTTCGAAGGCCGACAACACCGCGGCGCGATCGAGCACGCGCTCGAGCAGCTCCCAGCCGCGACCGTCATCGCCGAGCAGCTCCGCCGGCGCGTCCTTGAAGTTGATCTCGGCGGATGCGCGCGTCGGATCGATCGACTCCGTGGCCGTGCGCGTGACTCCGGGTCCCGAGAGGTCGACGATCGCGAGCGAGATGCCCGCGCCCGAGCGCGCCGCGACGACCGCGAAGCTGGCGACGTTGCCGCCGGGCACGGCGATCTTCTTCCCGGAGAGCTTGCCGCCGGTGAAGGCCGTCTTCAGGCTCGTCTGCGACGGGAAGCCCGGCGCTTCGGCCAGCGCGAGCGTGCCGATCGCCGTTCCGTTCGCGAGCGCCGGTAGCCACTTCTTGCGCTGCTGGTCCTTGCCCGCCAGCAGGATCGCCTCGGTCGCGAGGTAGACCGACGGGCCGAAGGGGATCGGCGCGAGCGCGCGGCCGATCTCCTGCGCGATCAGCACGAGCTCGAGGTAGCCGAAGCCCGCGCCGCCGTACTCCTCGGGAATCGCGGCGCCCTGCCAGCCCATCTCGGCGGCCGCCTTCCAGAGCTCGGGGTTCCAGTGCTTTCCGCTCTCGAGCACGGCGCGCGTCACCTGCAGGGGCGCGCGCTCGGCGAGGAAGTCGCGCGCCGTCTTCTGCAGGAGCTTCTGGTCCTCGGAAAAGTCGAGATTCATGCGGGGTCTCCGTTTGCGAGCCGGTGAGACGAACGCGCGGATTATACGCCCCGAGTCCCCGGGCGAATCAAACGGCAGCGTCGCCGGTGTATCCTGCCGGGCCATGCGAAAGCTCGACGGAAGAGTCGCGGTCGTGACCGGGGCGGGCAGCGGCATCGGCCGGGCGACGGCGGTCCTGCTCGCCGCGCGCGGCTGCGCGCTGGCGCTGGTCGACGTGAACGAGGCCGGCCTCGCACAGACCGCTGCGCTGGTCGCCGCGAAGGGCCGCAAGGTCTCCTTGCACCTCGCGGACGTCGCCGATCGCGCGCGCATGACGCACCTGCCCGGCGAGGTGCTCGCCGAGCACGGCCACGTTCACATCCTGGTGAACAACGCGGGTGTGTTGGTGATCGGCACGCTGCTCGAGCAGTCGCTCGACGACTTCGCGTGGCTCATGGGGATCAACTTCTGGGGCGTCGTCTACGGTTGCAAGCTGTTCCTGCCGTTCCTGCTCGCCGAGGACGAGGCGCAGATCGTGAACATCTCGTCGATGTTCGGCTTCATCGGCATCCCCACGCAGATCTCCTACAACGCCTCGAAGTACGCCGTGCGCGGATTCTCGGAGGCGCTCTCCTCGGAGCTCTCGGGGACGAACATCGGCGTCACCTGCGTGCACCCGGGTGGCATCCGCACGAACGTCGTGCGCGCTTCGCGCATCTCGAGCGAGCGTGACGCGGAGGACAAGCGCAATACGATCGAGATCTTCGAGCGGCGCGCCCACTCGCCCGAGAAGGCCGCGCGCGCGATCGTGCGCGCGATCGAGCGCAAGCAGGCGCGCGTGCGGATCGGCGCCGAGGCCTACCTCACCGACTGGCTGAAGCGACTCTTTCCGGTGTCGACCCAGCGCTTGGTCGGCTGGGGCTGGCGGCGCAGGCGCGCCGGAGCCTAGCCGGGCTTCACGGACTGCGCGGTCTGCCCGAAGAGCATCTTCTTGGTCTGCTCGTCCATCGGGCCCGCCGCGCGCAGCTCCTTGGCGGCGTCGACGCCGCGCTGCACGCCGGGCCGCGCCTTGGTGCGCTCGTACCAGGCGTGCAGGTTCGGGAAATCCTCGAGCTTCTGACCCACGCGCTCGTAGACGAGGATCCACGGCCAGCTCGCGATGTCGGCGATCGAGTAGTCGCCGCAGATGTAGTCCTTGCCGGCGAGCTGGCGGTCGAGCACGCCGAACAGGCGGTTGGCTTCGTTCGTGTAGCGGTCGATGCCGTAGGCGATCTTCTCGGGCGCGTAGTGCCGGAAGTGGTTCGCCTGGCCGAGCATCGGGCCGAGCCCGCCCATCTGCCACATCAGCCACTGCGTGACCCGGTACTTGCCGCGCACGTCGCGCGGCAGGAGCTTTCCGGTCTTCTCGGCCAGGTACAGCAGGATCGCGCCCGACTCGAAGATCTCGATCGGCGCGCCGCCGTCGGCGGGCGCGCGATCGACGATTGCGGGCATGCGATTGTTCGGGCTGATCGCGAGGAACTCCGGCTTGAACTGGTCACCGCGGCCGATGTTCACCGGCACGATCGTGTAGGGCAGGCCGAGCTCTTCGAGCGCGATCGAGATCTTCCAGCCGTTGGGCGTGGGCCAGTAGTAGAGGTCGATCATGCGGCGATGCTACCGCAGGGCGGCGCTCAGAGGCGGATCGGCAGCGCCACGAGGCCTCGCAGGACGATGCCGGGCTTCCACTCGACCGACTCGCTCGCGAGCTTGATGCCGGGGAAGCGCGAAACGGCGGAGCCGATCGCGATCTGGCCCTCGAGCCGGGCAAGCGCCGCGCCCAGGCAGAAGTGTGCGCCGAAGCCGAACGCCAGGTGGCGGTTCTCGCTGCGCGCGAGGTCGAGCCGATCGGGTTGCGCGAAGACCTCCGGGTCGCGATTCGCGGCGGCGAGAACCAGCGCGAGCTCGTCGTCCTTTGCGATCCGTCGACCGTTGAGCTCGGTGTCCTCGGTCGGGTTGCGCGAGGTGAGCGAAACCGGGCTCGCGAAGCGCAGCAGCTCTTCGATCGCCGTGCCGATCAGCTCCGGTCGCTCGCGCAAGCGTGCGAGTTCGGCGGGGTGACGCAGAAGCGTGTAGAGCCCGTTGCCGATCAGGTTCGTGGTCGTCTCGTGGCCCGCCGCGAGGATCAGGACGACCGTGCCGAAGAGCTCGTCGTCGGTGAGCTTGTCCTCGACC
>Ga0210377_10001536_pt1 | contig 21102 bp, 20 predicted proteins | sample PLM4_65_b1redo_FD_155480 | JGI IMG/M metagenome (GOLD analysis project Ga0210377, IMG submission 155480) | Groundwater sediment microbial communities from an aquifer in East River, Colorado, USA - PLM4_65_b1 redo | ecosystem: Environmental > Terrestrial > Soil > Riparian zone | place: USA: East...
TCCAGGCGCGCCGCTTCGTGGAATATTTTCCGCCGTTCGCATTGATCTTTGCGGCTTTTGCATGGTCGCCTTTTCTTTTCCCCCTTTTCCCCCGTCTAGATGTATTAATCCGGGTGTTTTCCACCCCGTGGGCCATTCTGCAGAGTAATATCCCGTTCATTGTGCTGGCGTTTGTAATTTCAATCAGCCTCTTCAAGACTTTGCCTGCTCTCCGGTCACATATGGAAGACCAAAAACCTTATGATCTCTATGCAGGTGCCTCCGCGTGGCTGGAACAAAATACAACCGAGGGCGAACTTGTCTTTCAAACGGATTGGGACGACTTCCCAAGATTGTTCTTCTTTAATACACATAATACCTACCTGATCGGGCTTGACCCAACTTACATGCAAATCTATGATCCTGAATTGTATGATCTGTGGGTCATGATCGCACGCGGCGAAGTTGACCGGCCTTCGCAATTTATTGCCAATGTATTCCATGCCCGTTACGTCCACTCGGACCTGAATCATTCAAAGTTTTTACGACAGGCTGAGAATGACTCTTATCTGGTCGAAGTCTATCGGGATGGCCAGAATGTAGTATTCAAAGTAACTCGACCCTAATATCTTTGATTCGTCTACTGACACAATGAGGTGGATAATTTTGTGGGCTAACAAACAAATCAACAACAGAGTACACAGAGATTTTCCCTTTTGTTTTTCTCAATAAACTCTGTGATCTCATTGGCAAAAACTTTTTGCCCATGTTTTAACCAATCCTTGAACAAATCCCGTCGCTAATAGCGGGATTTTTAGTTATACTTCCTCCATGGAACTCTCCGCGGCAATTCATATGTTGGGCGACATTCTTGGGGATGTGATCGGCGAACTCGAGTCGCCGGAATTGTTCGCGGTCGAGGAACGAATTCGTACAGCCGCGAAAGAGCGCAGGGGCGGAAAGGTCGAAGCGGCGAAACAGCTTGAGGCTGAGGTCGAGGCGCTGGATGTCGATGCGGCGCGCGCCGTCTCTGCCGCGTTCACCACTTATTTTGATCTCGTCAACCTGGCTGAGGAATATCATCGTGTCCACCAGTTGCGCGAGCGCGAAAGTATCCTCCATCCCCAACCGCTCAGTGAATCTGTTGGTGATGCCATTGCTTTGCTCAGGAAAGAGGGAGTGACCTCCGGGCAAATGCAAGCCCTGCTCAACGGGCTTTCCATCGAGCTTGTGCTCACGGCGCATCCAACCGAGTCCCGCCGGCGAACGGTCTTCTCGAAACTTCAACGGCTTGCACGCCTGCTCGATCAGCTTGCGAGCGATCAGCTTCCGCCGCGTGAACGGGAGAAAGCCCGTTCGTCAATTCATGCGGAGGTCGTGAGCTTATGGCTTACGGATCGTCACCGCACGACGCGCCCCGCGGTAACGGACGAAGTGCGCACGGGATTGCATTTTGTGGAATCGGTCTTTTGGGATGCGCTCCCCGCCTTGTATGATGACCTGGATCGCGCGCTCGCTTCTCACTACCCCGAAGTTGTTTCGCCTTCGAACTGGCTTCATCTCGCCTCATGGATGGGCGGAGACCGCGACGGGAATCCCAATGTCGATCATAAGATCACAGCCGAGACCCTTCGTCTTCACCGCGGCCTGGCAGTCGAGAGTCACCGCCGCACATTTCAGGAGTTGGCGCGTCGCCTGAGTCTGAGCGACCACCGCCTGCCGCCATCGCCTGAACTTATCACCTGGATCGAATCGCGCCGGCCGCTCCCATTACACGTCGCATACATCGAAGAACGTTATGCCACGGAGCCTTATCGACTTGTGCTTTCATTGCTCGCCTCTGACCTTGCGGAAGCATCACGCGACGAGATGACCGCGCGTTTGCTCGAACGCGCTCCGCATCAGGCACGCATCCGATTGCAGGATTTGCTCAAGCCCGTTGACTTGATCGCTTCGAGCCTGCCTGTTTCGCTTGCACAGGATGAAATACAAAAGCTCCGCCAGCAATTGCATATCTTTGGTCTGCACGCCATGCGTTTGGATATTCGCGAAGATTCAAGCCGCTTCAACGCCGCCTTGGACGAAACACTACGTGCCCTCAATATCGCATCTGATTTTGTTGAAATGCCGGGTGATGAACGGCTCTCTCTCCTGACCCAACTACTATCATCCCCAATGCCTCATCTTTCTGAACATCCGGGAGTTACTTCAACCACAGCTGAGGTCTTTGCATTATTTCAACTGATCGCACGCGTTTGTAACGTCTATGGGACGGAACTGTTGGGACCGGTCGTGATCTCCATGTCCCAGTCTGCGGCTGATGTGTTAGGTGTGATGCTACTGGCCCGATGGGCAGGTTGTGACCCAGGTCTGCAAATTGTCCCACTCTTTGAAACCATAGAAGATCTGCGTTCCGCATCATCAATTCTCGAAAACCTTTTTACGCTGCCAGTCTATCGCGAACATCTTATGACATGTGATAACGCCCAGATGGTGATGATCGGTTACTCAGACAGCAACAAGGACGGCGGATACGTCATGGCGAATTGGGCATTGTATCAGGGGCAGGAAAGCATTTCAAAGGTTGCACAAAAGTACAATATCACGCTCACGATCTTTCACGGCCGCGGCGGGACGATCGCACGCGGCGGGGGACCTGCCAACCGCGCCATCCGTGCACAACCTGTGGATAGCATCAACGGTCGTTTTCGGCTCACCGAACAGGGAGAGAACATCGCGGCGCGGTATTCCAACCCCGAATTAGCGCATCGTCATCTCGAGCAAATTGCCCATGCGGTGCTGCTGGCTTCCTCTCCTGCTAAATCAAGGGATGATATTTCCACAACATGGCGTTCACAGATGGACTCCATGTCCGCAACTGCCCGCAAGGTATATCGCAGGCTTGTTTACGAGACCACCGGTTTTATTGATTTCTGGCAAGCTGCAACTCCGCTGGATGAGATCAAGCGAATGTATATTGGCTCGCGTCCCGCCGCTCGTGCGCAAAGCAGTGAGGTGACCAAGATCCGCGCCATCCCCTGGGTATTCTCGTGGATGCAGAGCCGCTTCAATCTTCCCGGCTGGTTTGGGCTTGGCTCTGCGCTTGCCTCTGCAAAAGATGTCGCTTTACTGCGAGAGATGTATCAAAGCTGGCCCTTTTTCAAGACCATGCTCGACAACACGGAAATGTCCCTCATCAAAGCCGATATGGACATCGCTTCATTATATGTTGACCTTGTTCCGGATAGCGAACTGGCAGGCAGAATCTTCGATCTCATCCTTGCTGAATATGAGCGCACACACGATGCGGTCCTATCCATTAGTGGTCATTCCAACTTGCTGGATGCCGAACCTGTGACACAACACGCAGTTCAATTGCGTAATCCCTATGTTGATCCGTTGAATTACATCCAAGTGGAAATGTTGCGCCGGTTGCGCGCCCTGCCTGATCCTGAAAGTGATGAAGCACAATCCCTGCGTGAAGTGATCAACTTGACGATCAATGGTATTGCTGCCGGGTTGAGAAATACTGGCTAATGTGATATTCGTCATCTTGTTGACAGGAATAATCTGCTTATAATTTTGCCTAACGAATGGAACGATTCCGCGGCAAAAATTCATAACGATGAATCGGAGCCATATCGCTCCGGTTTTTCATTAAGGAGAAACCTCATGGCAAAAGTAGACAATCTTGTACAGAATTTCCTCGCGCAGAAGAAGATCGCCGTCGTTGGCGTATCTGATAAACGCGATACGGGCTGTAATTTGGCTTACACCAAGTTCAAGGAAAATGGGTATCAGGTTTACGCGGTCAACCCGCGGATTTCCAATTACGATGGTGCGCCTTGCTACTCTGATTTGAAATCCATCCCTGAGAAGCCTGATGCAGTCTTCATACTTGCCAGCCCCAAAGTGACAGAGCAAGTCGTCCAGCAATGTGTTGATCTTGGCGTCAAACATGTCTGGATGCACTGCATGATGGGAACAAAGCCAGGCCTGGCGGCAGGTATGACCAGTGTTTCGCAATCCGCTGTGGAGCTGTGCAAAGCGAACGGGATCACGGTCATTCCGGGGTCGTGCCCGAATCAGTTTTTGAAACCGGATTTTGGTCACGCGATGATGCGGGGATTGTGGCGGGTGTTCGGGTTCATGAATGTGAATTGAAAGTAAAGAAACTCCAGAAAACCTGGAGTTTCTTTATTATGACTTGTTCCCCCCGATGATGATCCCCCTGAATCTGCAGAACCATGCCCCCACTACAGACCCACAATTAACAAATAAATGAGTTTTCCTGCACAAACATACAAATTATTATCCAATTCCACGAATAGAAAGTCCAGTAAACTTTTTTGGGACTGACTCAAAGATTTCTTTGAGTTAATGGTATAACATCCGGGTATATGAACCGTCACGAATTTGGTCAACTTTTAGCGACACTACGCCAGGATCTGGACTGGACACAATTTCAACTTTCCGAATACGCGGATGTTGATGAGGCAGTCATCAGCCAGATCGAACGGGGGGTTAAGAAGTTTTTTGAGCCCGAATTATTGTTTCGACTGGCGAATGCGCTCCAACTGACCACCCTGGAAAGGCGGGAATTCATTTTGGCGGCAAGCGGCCTCGATGAACAGCAGATTGTCCGCCAGCCTGCCATCGGTGTTTCAACAGATACACATAACATCAGGAAGATGCTTGACCGGATGGTAAGTATGACGGGGGAGATCCTGCTTCCGGCCTTTTTGTGTGACGTGTATGGAGACGTGGTTGCTGCGAACAGGATTATTCTCGCATTTTATAAGATCCCACCATCCATGCTCGAATCTGCTCCGAACATTCCCGGAGGCTATAACACTGTCCGCATCAATTTCGGACGCGACCTTGTTGGAAGAACCCATGTTGCGGATAATTGGGAACAATATGCCATTAATTCAATGCGTTCATTTCGTGAAAATAGTTTGCGCTATCGTGCCAAACCGTACTTTAAGTACTTAATGAAAGCCTTCCGGAACCAGACGGAATACCCATTCTTTGAACGGTATTGGAAATTGATCTCATCCACGGAAGATGATAAGGATGCAAATGTAGATTATTTTTCCTACCATCACAATGAGTTTGGAGATCTAAAATACATTGCTTCGACGACGACCTCTATAACGTCGTATGGCGAACTGTTCCTCATCCACTACCTGCCCTGTGATGAGAACACCACTCACGTCTTTGACCAATTAAAGATGCAAGCTGGGGCAGGAGTCGTCCGTTTCGCCTCCTGGCCTGTTAAGTATATGCCTTAATCAGGTTTGTTTCATGAGTATCAGCCATACCCACATGTAAAAACTTCCGAAGTTATCGCTTCGGAAGTTTTATTTTATTGCGTTTGAGTCTCACATTTATCGAATATGTCATTGTCTGGTCCCCCAATGCAAATATCGGTTCCGTTATCTCCGCTGATATCGTCATCGCCGCCACCGCCGACTATGCAATCATCTCCGTTTTTCGCTTTGATAATGTCAATGCCAGAAGTACCCAGGATCAACTCATCTGCGGTGGACCCATTACAGATTCCGCCGGTGCATACAACAATGGCAGTCAAATTAAGCGCTGAGCAGGCCGTCGGTTTTAGCGTGTTTGGGTCAACAGCCCTTGTTTGGTCAGTTAAATGCGTAACCGGCACGACATTATTTGCCGTATAAGCAAGGATTGAGCTGACCAGGATCAACACAGCCAAAATGATGAAGAACAGCCGCGGGATATTTTTCCAATTCATGCCTCACCCTCCTGACTCGTCGCTTCCTTCTCAGGGACGGTTGATCCCGTTTCGATAACAGTCATTGCATATCGATACGTGTTCCCTTCACCCTTCACGTAATACGTGTGCGAATGATCGCTTTCTGCGTGCAGGATCACCGCATTGAATCGTTCCGCCAGTTTTGCCAGATCCTCAATGGATGACACATCAACCATATTGGACGAATTGATCGAAGCCTCATTTTGAATATCTATCATCATTGAATCATATCTGATGCGGTTGAACCTGCTCTGATTGCTTTTGGAGACGCTTTGTAATCTCAATCCAAGCAGTGTGATGCCGGCCAGTGATCCAACCAGACCAAGCGCTGCAAACAACCTCAACGCGGGAATCGCCATCTCTGCGCCAAATAAGAGCATTGTATTAGCTTCCGTTCGTGCCTCACTGATCACCCCTGTTTCTGTTGGATTCAATGGGTTGTTCTGTTCTTCCTCTTGTGCCAGGTAGAAGTGCACACGGTCATATCGAAAGATCAGGTTTGGATTAAATGAGCTTTGCAACGCGCGGCCTGAAAGTTCCCCCTCCATTTTGATATTTGGAGCAATCGTCAGTATATAAGAACTAGGATGGAAATCCGTTCCCTGTTCCATCGATTGTGTCAGAGATTCCATCTGGCAGAAATTGAGTTTTGCCGTTGAACCGAAGGCGTTCTCGCTGAAGATTGTTTCGGTTTGTAAAGGGACAATCCGTTGCCACCCGCTGACCGGTTCGGATATGATCGCAGTCAGTTGATAGGTTCCAGCGATATTTTCTGCCTGTTGTGCGATGAGCGTATATTGAAGACTAACATCAACTGAGCAGGTCAATTTGGTAAAGATCGGGTCACCGCTTTTTATGGCATTCGCGTCATAGACCCCTTGTGGGGCAGAGGCTGAGTAGGAGAAAAAGCCAATATGTTCGTAGCTGACATCATCTATTACAGTGCGGGAGGCAGGTCGGGAAAAAGAAATAATTCCGATGATCAAAGAGGCAAGTGCGACCAACCCCAGCACGAAAAACGATCCTTCCAGCAAATTTCCCTTATTTGGGTTTGAAGATTTTTGTGATTCGGTATTATTAGATTTTGCAAGCCAGCTTCGTGTTTTTTGTTTTATCGAAACAAACCACTCTTGAATGGATTTCTTATTCATATGTTTATTACCTTTCGATTTTCCCGTAAACAGGCTGGTGGCAAGGATGCCGCCTAGTGCTCCTGCGATCAAAGTCATTACGAATGGGGTACGAATCTTTTGTATATACGTGCCGCCTCGTGGGATCCTAAGCCATAATTTACCGAGCACTTCCTCGTGGGATGGCTGGTAGGTATCGGTCCAGGAGTTGTTGTCTCCCTTGAGGGTGTACCTTCCCATTTCCTGTGAAATGATGCGGTGGAAAACAAAATTTTCCAATTCGAGATTCCGGTATACAACAGCATCTCCGATCTGATAATTCGGCTCTTCATGGGCAATGACCAGATCGCCGACATGGAAGTTTGGTTCCATGCTATTACCGATCACGATGATATAAGAAGCCATGCCTCCCGCCTGTGTGGGTGCAAAGGTAAGCCAGATGGCGATCATCATCACGATCCATAATGCTGATGATAGGTTGGGAGAAAACCTTTTGTATACTGTCATCTTCAATGGGGGTGATTATACATTTACAAGGAAAGAACCTGCAGGCATCCAAGGAATCTGCAGGTTCTTCGTTGATTCAGGGCATTACCCCACGCATGGATTACTCGGAAGCGATCACACGCAATTCGTCAGCCGCAGCCACGGTAACTTGTGGGGCAGTGGTGGCGCAACTCCAGTTATTGCCTGACGTGTTGGTGCAGGAATAATAGGAGCCGGTTGTCACCAGGCGGACCTTCACTGTGGTGGCGGCGGCGTTCAAGGCGAATGTGACACTATCGATGTTGGAAGCAGTGGTTGCATTCAGGTTGTACACCACATTGGTGACGGTGTAACCGCTCACGGCACCAGCGCCTTCACCGGCGTAGGTTCCGGGAACCGTGTTGGAAGCCGCAAACGCGAAGGCTGCTGTTGCAAAGACCAGCACCATCAATACGACGAGGAACATTTTTGTTGAGCGAAACATGATTTTATAAACTCCTTTTGGCATGAATTATTAGCACTACTATATCAAGAATATCTTTCAATGACATTTACAGAAACGAAAGACTCGATTTCAAGTTTGTGAAGAGTGTAACAATGTTCTTGCAAGGATTCCCTCTTGACGAAAATTGATTTTGCGTATGGGGGTATTCCCTACTCTCGCGTAAGGAATCCTTGCTTGGATTCATGAGTTGGTCAGGCAGAGTGATGCCTTAGGGTAGGCGATTGCCGAAGGTCTGATGGCAAGCCTGGGCGTGGAATGAAGCAATCTCGTCGAAGGCGCGTAGATGGACCTGCTTGAAACGCCTTCTGCCGGGTAATGTTATTTCCCGCGAATTTCAAAAAAAGATTAGTGGGGATTGGCGTAGATTTGTGGATACTGTGATACAATACCGCCCCGAAGCGTAGTACCCTTCGCTTCATAATCTTTTGCCAGAAAGGGCTTGAAGAAATGAAAGTATTGCTCGTTAAGGACGTTTACAAACTGGGCCGCGCGGGCGACATCAAAAAGGTCGCCGATGGCTATGGCCGCAATTTCCTGCTCCCGCAGGGGTTGGCGATGATCGCCACGGCTGGCGCGCTCAAACAGACTGAGAAGATACGCTCCCAAGCTGAAATCCGCCGCACTGAACAAAACTCGGAATTGAAGGATCTGGCCTCGCACATCAATGGCGTGGTTCTGACTTTCTCTGCCAAGGCAGGTGAGACGGGCAAGCTGTATGGCTCCATCACCACGCAGGATGTGGCAATCGCCATTCAGGAAAAGACGCGTTTCGAAGTCAAGAAACAGCAGATCGATATGCAGCCAATCCGCAATCTTGGCGAGTTCACTGCCCACGTCCGCCTGACCATTGACCTTGTACCTGAGGTCAAGATCATCGTCCATCGCGAAGGTGAAGCAGTTGAAGAGGGTGCAGAAGCCGAAAAGGTGGAAGCGCCTGCACAAGACACTGAATCAGAAAAAGCATAGTTTGTAACCCATCTGCCCATGACATCACCAGTTCATTCCCGTTCGATGGGGTGCTGGTGATGTTTCGTTTATCCACAGGATTGCTTCGCTTATCATGATGCAAACCATCGGCCAAAAACTCAAACGGGCTCGTGAGACAAAACGCCTCACGCTTGAACAAGTCTTCGAAGCAATACGCATCCGCATACCCTACTTGCAGGCATTGGAATCGGATGATCTATCTGCGATGCCTTCGCCTGTGCAGGCGCGCGGTTACCTGCGCAACTACGCTGAGTATCTTGAACTCAACTTTGAGCAACTGCTCGATGAAATGCGGCAGGCGAACGCAAATAAAACTTCGGATGAAATTATCGGTCCCACAGATTTAATTGATCAGCCGCCGACTCCGTTACCTGAAACTTTCTTGGCACAAGGAGCAACGCCTCCTTCCACACTGGAACCCTTCGATCGAACTCAGGGCAAGTCTGCTTCTGTTGATCAGGCGGAATCCCAGCCTGAACCCGTTTCCTTTCAAGAAGAAACCTCTCTTCTGAAACCGAAACCAGCCCGCCGCAAAAAAGCGGACTCTCAATCCGAGTCTGATTCTTTTACCACTCCAAAACGACGCGGCCGTAAAATAATTGAACTCGAACCAGAACCGGTCTCAGTTGCTGAGACACAGCCGGAGTTTATTGAAGAACCTGTTGTCGTTCAGATCGAACCTGAGCCCATAGTTGTTGAAGAAACCATTGAACCAGGACAGGAGACCAAAGCGCAAACTGATGTCAGTGAAAATCTCTGGCAAACCTGGCTGAATCGAGTAAGCTCTGTACTTTCCACTCGTAAGAATCGTAAGGAAGAAATCCCATCCGAAGCTAAAGTCCAGCAGGTCGAACCTGAAATTCTACCAAGGGAAGTCCTTATCACTCCGTCGGATACAGATCTTCAGGAATCTGTCCAAATCTTTAAAGAAGTTGGGGCCGAACTTCGCAAGAGACGTGAATTATTGAGTCTGCATCTCGATGAAGTGGAACGCAACACACACGTCAAGGCACATTATCTCGAAGCGCTTGAAAAAGGTGCAATGGATGACCTGCCATCCACGGTTCAGACGCGCGGCATGTTGTCGAATTACGCGACCTTCCTCGACCTGGATGTCGACGCGTTGCTCCTCCGCTATGCAGATGCATTGCAGGCGCGGCATCGTGAGAAGAACCCGCAAAAGCCTCCGCGTAAACCGGGTCAACCCATCATTGCGAACTTGCCCAACTTAACCAACTTCATCGCAGGCGACATGATCTTTGGAGTCGGTATGGCGATTCTTCTGGTGGGATTCTCCATTTGGGGGGTAAGCCGTGTGATGACACTTCAAAGCGAACAGGAGGTCGAACCGACCGCGCCATCCATTTCTGATGTATTGCTGGCTTCTCCGGATCCGTCGTCAATTACTGAAACACCGACTCTTCAGCCAATAGACTCACTGCTGGGCGAAGCCACAGTGACCATTGTCATCCCTACGTTGAACACGAATGTGAATGTACAGGTCAACCTGGTCGCGGTGGAACGTACGTATATGCGCGTGGTCGTGGACGGGGAGGTGGCTTTCGAAGGTCGAGTGGTGCCAGGAAATGCCTATCCCTTTGAAGCGGAGGGCCAGATCGAAGTTTTGGTGGGAAGCGGCGCGGCCATCCGCATCGTGTACAATGGACGGGACCTGGGCTTGTTGGGCACGTTTGGACAGGTTGTGGGTAATATTTATCTCGCTGATGGGATCATTACCCCCACCGCGCTTCCAACAGCGCTCTCGACCAGTACACTTACACCCACCGCGACCGTGCAGCCGACTGGAACGCCCGTCCCGTCGAATACTCCCGCACAGTAGCGCAAGATGCCATCCTACGCTACGTATCAATTATAGGAAAATTTATCCGTGTCAAAAAATACTTTTCATCTTGTATCCCTCGGTTGTGCTAAAAATACCGTTGACTCAGACTCGATGGCGCAACTTCTCCTTCGTGACGGGTATCATGCAGTGGATGATCCGGCGCACGCCAATGTGTTGATCGTAAATACCTGCGGATTTATCGGTCCGGCAAAGGAGGAGTCGTTCAATGTTCTGCGCGAACTGGCGGAGGGGAAGCGCAATAATCAACTCCTTATCGCGGCGGGCTGCCTCACACAGCGTTACGGTTCTGAAGTTGCTGAGAAGGTCCCCGGTATCGACGGGGTATTGGGCACGCGCCGCTGGATGGATATCGTGCAGGTCGTGCGTGACCTGCGAAAAGGTCCGCATCCTGAGCCGCTCTATCATTTACCCGATGAAGCCCAAAGAGTCGGCACGGATGAACATGATGCCATGCGTGTCTCTGTTGCCGGGGCGAGCGCGTATCTCAAAATCGCGGATGGATGCCGCCGTCCATGCGCGTTCTGCGCCATTCCGCTTATCAAAGGAACGGCAGTCTCGCGGCCAATGGATGTGATCGTTGACGAGGCGCGGCGTTTGCGGGATGCAGGCGTGCGCGAAGTGATTCTGATCGCGCAGGATACGACAGATTATGGTCATGATTTAGGAATGAAAGATGGGCTGGCGATCCTGTTGGAACAACTCACTACCTCCGTCCCCGACATGGACTGGATCCGTGTGATGTACGCATACCCCGGCTATGTGACGGATCGCCTGCTCGATGTGATGGCTTCGAGCAAACAGGTTCTGCCTTATCTCGATATGCCTCTGCAGCACGCACACCCCAAAACGCTATACCGTATGAAACGCCCGTCGAATATTGATTGGGTGCACAAGACGCTTGGGAAGATGCGCTCGAAAATTTCCAACCTTTCCATTCGCACCACCTTTATCGTCGGTTATCCTGGCGAGACGGAGGAGGAATATCAGGCGTTGGTGGATTTTGTCCAGGAGATCCGCTTTGACCGCGTGGGCACGTTCCAATTCTCTTTCGAACCGGGGACGACGAGCGAGCCTCTCGGTGACCCAGTCCCTGCAGAGGTGAAACAGGCGCGCTTTGAAAAGTTGATGGAACTGCAACAGGGCATTTCCCTGCAGGTCAATCAATCGTATGTTGGCAAAACACTGGATGTTTTGGTCGAAGGCCGCGATAAAGGGATTGCCATTGGGCGTTCCTATCGTGATGCGCCTGAGATCGATGGACTGGTCTTTATCGAAGGAAACGCGGAGATTGGCGATATGGTGTCAGTGAGGATCACAGGTGCCATGGCGTATGATCTCACCGGTGTATTGGCGTCTCTACCAATCCGGTTGTAACCTTATAATCTTGTATGTATGCGGATTTGTATAGGCGTAGAGGGAAATTATGCATTACACTAAAAATCCTTTATAAGGATAAGATATGTCAAAAAGAATTCTTTCACTCATTGGTCTCGTGGCTTTGATGATGTTGCTGACAGGTGTATTAACTGCTGCAGCGCCGGTGCCAGTGACGAAGTTCAAGCTCGTAGATGGTTTACCCTCCATGATGAATGTCGGTGAAACATATACGGTTGAGGTGCGGGTTTCTAGTGACCAACAGTTCATCTCCGCGCAGGCCCTGCCTGATTTTCAATTTGCAGGCAAAGGTGTTGTAGCTGTTCAGGGTGGTGACCGTGTGGGGCAAGGCGACAGTGCAACCCTGTATGTGACCTTCAAGGCAAAAGGTTCTACCGCGAAAATGCCGGGTGGTGTTGTGCCTGTCTCTGTTGTGGTGGGTGTCCGCTATGGGGGCGGTTATATAGCGGTTCAGCAATATGACTTTACCGTGCAGGTACCGTAAAGTTGTCCGCTTGAAAAAGGTACGTTAAACAGAAACAGCCCGTCCCTGAGAGGGAGGCGGGCTGTTTTGATTCGGTTTTGTGACGGTCGTCTTAGCCAGTCACGAAGCAGGCTATGAAGCGCGTGCGAACGCCGTCGCTGCGAGGATCATGATGGAGAGTCCAAAGTTGATCCGCAGGAGCAGGATCTCCTTTTTTTGCAGGGACAGGATCTTATCTTCATTCGCCTTCTTTTTGTTCATGAGCGTCCTGCGGATGGCAGGGATGACCTCCCATGTTTGGATGGCGCTTGTGACGACCATGAAAATCCCAAGAAGATGTTTGGTGAGGATCGCCAGCGACCACTGCGTGCTGGTCGAAAGGAATCCGTCATAATGCGGGTTGACGCTCATCTGGAACAACCCGGTGACAAGCAAAAGACTCATGCAGAACCATGCGATGGGCTCGAGTCTTTTTTGCATGGCTTCGATCAATGCGAGATGATCCACCGGCTTGAGGGTTTTTTTCGCGGCGGGGAGGAACAATATCGAAATGGAAATAATACAACCGATCCACGTGACGGTGGCGAGCAGATGCAACCAGAATGTGAGCGCCAGCGCCCAGGCGGGCGGATTGGTCATCATGGAGTCGGTGTTTCAGATGGTGGAACAGAGGTGTCCGTTGCAGGAGGCGCTGGCTGTGTATCGGTTGGGGTCACGATTGCGCTACCATCGGTCGTGGGTGTGAATAAGAGCGCGGGATCGGGTGTCGCAGTGGCCGGGTAGCATACTTTGGTCGCCTGGTTCAAACCTTTTGCCGCCTGCTCATCGAGGGCACCGACCTTCTGGGCGTTGTCATATTGTGTAAATGCGTCACAGAATCTTTCCTGTGCAAGCAAGTCGTCACCATAGCGCATGGACGCGAGGCGGAAGCGGTCTGCCGCGGTCAGCGTGCCGTCCCAAAGGCTGGGCCATCCCCCATAGACCTGACTGAAGTAAAAGACGGCCTGTTGCCAATCCAGATCCCAGAAGGACGCGCCCAGGAGATAATAACGCGCACCTTCGCGCAAGCCATTCGTATCGCGGTCCAGTGTCCCGAACCGCTCTGCCAGTGTGAGTTGGTAGATGCCGCCTTCAAGGTTGCCCCGTTGAGTGATCAGGTTATAACCATAATTACGAAACGCAAAGTAATACATGCCATCCACTTGCGATTGCTGGTAATTCGGATCAAGCTTGCGCATCTGGTCGAGCGCGCTGATGGCGCCGGGCCAATCCTGCGCGGCGATGAGTTGTTGCGCGCGCGTGAACGCTTCCTGCGCACCGCTGAAGTCGGGTGTCGTTGTGAGAGTCGGTGTGGGTGTGGGTGTGGAAACATGCATCATCACCAGCACTTCAGTCAGTTTTTCCTGCACGCCGGGGAAGGTGGGGTCGCTCGCGATGATGAACTCAAGCCGCTGTTTTGCATTCTCATATTTTCCGAATTGCATATCCACAAGTGCGAGTTGGAACTGTTCGCCCATTTGTTGTGACAGGGTCGCGTTCTGATTGTTGATGCGTGTTGAAATCGCGGATCGATATGCACCCAGCCCGGAAAGAGCAAGGATGATGATCAATCCGAGCGCGTTGAACAGGAACCTAAGTCCGCGCCCGCTTTTCTTTTCTACATTATTTTGTATATTATTTGGTTGTGTGTTTCCTAACATGGCGGTTATTATATCCCAACGTGATTTTATAATTTTAAGAGCAATTTAATCTCGGACCAGATAATGGGGAGGGCGACAAGTCCACCGACGACCATTCCCAGCAGCGCGGTCATCACTGCGGACCCGGGCACGATCACTGCCAGGCCGTAAGCTGTTACGCCTCCGATCAGCGCTGACGCCAAACCCCTGAGCAGTGCCCCGTTGACTTGTAGGGGCTCATGCATTTTCCTGCTCAGCCAGATGAACATAAGGATGGCTTCGATGGTGAGAGCAACTTCTGCAAACGCGATGGCGGGCGCACCGATGTTGCTAAATGCGATCAATGCAATGACTCCAAGCGTAATATAGATGACAAAGCGGATGACGACTCCGAAGAAGGGCCACCAGGCCTCCTTGCGCGCATAGAAGGACCGCGCCGCGATCTCCTGAATGGAGAATCCACATAAGGTCAATAGATAAACGCGCGTCGTCCACGTCAGCAGCGTGGACCCGGCTTCATCGAATCCGAATGCCGCGCGCACAAGCGGATGGATCCCAGCCGCGATCACGGCTGCGACGGGGAGGGTTAACGAGATCAAGACCCGCAGGGCTTTCTCGATCGCTAAACGGAAACTGTGCCAGTCTTCGCGAGCAGCGAACTCGGAAAGAGTGGGTAGCATGGCAGTGGCGATGGCCGTCCCGAGCAGAGTCTCAGGCACCTGCATGATCATCCAGCCATACGTGAGTGCGGAGATCGCGCCAACCTGGTCCAGCCGTGAAGCGAAGTTATCGCGCGCGATGAACATCAACTGAATGGCAAACATCGTCAATAAACGCGGTCCGATGATCTTCAAGACTTCACGCACATCATGGTCGCGCAGGTTGATCGACGGTGTCCATTTGAATTTGTATTTGATCAGCCCGGGGATCTGAATTCCCAAATGCAGCGCCGCGCCAATGATGACGCCGTAGACCAATCCATGCACACCGTAACCAAGTGCAGGCAATGTGACGGGACCGATTTGATATGGCTCGGTGGGGGAGAGCACCAGCGCACCAAAGATCATGCCCACGTTGTAAAGCGACGGCGCAAGCGCGGGAAGAATAAAATGCTGGTTGGCTTGCAACCCGCCGATGACCAGTCCGCTGATGGAAAAGATCAGGGTGGCGATCAGGTTGAGCCGCATCAACTCCGCGATGAGATGTTGTTGTTCGGGTCCGAATCCGGGCGCGATACCGATCTCTGCGCCGACGATCTGCTCGGCGAAAATGGCGATGATAAGCGCGGTGCCTGCCGTGACCACAAATGCAAGATTGGCGATGCGCGAGAATAACTTCCAAGTGGCGTCACGCCCTTTGAGGGTAAGTGTTTGCGTCAACACCGGGATGAACGCCATCGAAAGCGCGCCGCCTGAGATAAGCGCAAACAAAAGGTCGGGCAAATTATTCGCAACGTTGAAGGCATCCAGTTCGAATGACAACGAGAACTGCCGCGCGATGATGATCGAGCGCGCGAATGCCAATACTTTATCCAGGCCGAAGAATATACCGATGATCAGCGATGTTTTTGCCAGAAAGGAAAGTTTGTTTGTGTTTTTTTCAAGGGACATAAGGAGGCAGATCCATGACCTGAAATTTTCCCGGGGATGTTCTCGCAACCCGATATTCAAATTGGGATTCCGGCGGCATATCCGTTTCACTGGCTCCGCAACAGGGACCCCGCACAAATAAACTTCCGTCCGGGTTGCTGAATTCTACCTGAAAGATGTAAGTATCGCCCTGCAGTTCCTTGAAGGTGGCTGTGCGGGCGAGCAAACACTTATGACCGTTTATCTCACATGCATTTGCCAGGAGTTTGGCATGATCAGCCGGGTCAACTCCAGGATTATTATCCTGGAGTCCTTCATAACTGCCACTATATGACGAATCCGCTTCGGCATATTTCTTCTCATTCAAGAAGACAAAGAACCTGATCAACGTTTGATGTGCTTCACCGATGGTCGAAGGCAGTGATGTTGGTGTTGGTGATGGCGTGTTGATCGGTTGGGATGCACAGCCCATTAGAAAAATGATCAGGAGAAGGGTCGGGAATCGTTTCGTCATAAAGTGCTTTTGATAATGCCTCCGTCCACAGCCAGCGCCACACCGTGAATAAAGGATGCAGCAGGGGAAACGAGAAAGACAGCCGCGTTAGCGAACTCCTGAGGTTGTCCCATGCGGCCAAGAGGGATTTCAGCAGTTTGCTTCGCGAATTCTTCTTCAATGGCCGTGTTGTTGTTCCTGGCGCGGAACGCCATTAGCTCTTCCACACGCTCTGTGACTGTCCAGCCGGGCAGGATGGAGTTAAAACGTATCCCATCCTTGCCAAGTTCCATCGCAAGGGACTTCGTCAGCCCGATGGTTGCCAGACGAATGCTATTCGAAAGCACCAGGTTGGGCAACGGCTGCTTGACCGTGTATGAGGTCATGGTCAAAACACTAGGTGTGGGTGACCTTCGCAAGTGTGGCAGTGCAGCGCGGATCAGGCGGACGTGACTCATGAAGGATGAATCGACTGCCTTTTGCCAGGTGGCTTCGTCAAAAACCTCAAACGAGCCTGAGGGTGGACCACCGGCATTTGTGATGAGGATATCGAGTCCACCTAATGACTCGACAACTGATTTAATTAAATCGTCCGCTGTGGACGATTCGCTCACGTCTCCCGCGAAGCCGTGGGCCTGCGTGCCCGTTTCACTGGCTATTCTCTCCGCCGCGGCTTTGACCTTGTTTTCGTCACGGCTGTTGACGGCAACCTTGCAGCCTTCTCGGGCAAGCGTCAGAGCGGTGGCAAATCCAAGTCCACGTGACGAACCAGCGATGCAGGCGCGTTTGTCTTTGAGTTGTAAATTCATAACAGCCTCTGTATCCGTGTAATGGTAACAGATTTTGAAAGTACATGGTATCAGAATCGTTGAAGCCACTGAATAGACTTTTGGTCAAATTCAATGGCTTCAATTTGGGGTGATTTCTCTGTTCGCTTATGGTATCAGCAATATCTTTCCCTTGGATTGCCGATCTTCGAGATAACGATGCGCGTCGGCCGCTTCAGCGAGCGGAAAGGTTTTGTCAATCCGCACCTTCAATTCACCGGCTGCGATCCATTTGAACAGGTCATTGACTCTTCCCAACAACTCGACACGACCTGCGGTGTAATGCGCCAAAAATGGACGGGTTAGATAGAGCGAACCTTTCGCATTCAAGGTTTGCGGGTCAACCGGTGAAACTGAGCCGGATGATTGACCGTAAAGCACCATGTAGCCGCGTCGTCGGAGGCAATTCAGACTCTTGTCGAATGTATCCTTGCCCACCGAGTCGTAGACCACATCCACACCCACATTATTTGTCAGCCGCTTGACTTCAGTTTCAAAGTCGGCGTGAGTGTAAAGGATAACTTCATCAGCACCCGCCTCGCGCGCCAGAGCGGCCTTTTCCTCTGTGGAAACGGTTCCGATAACGCGTGCACCACGACGCTTCGCGACCTGCACCAACAGTTGTCCTGTTCCGCCGCCTGCAGCGTGAACAAGCGCGGTTTCACCTGCTTTAAGCGGATATGTACTGAAGGTCAGGTAATGGGCCGTCATCCCTTGGACCATCACCGCGGCTGCCTTATTTGTATCCACTCCCGCGGGGACGAGAACCAGTCGCCAGGCCGGGACGCGGGCGTACTCGGCGTAGGAGCCTTGTACACTCGCGTAGGCTACGCGGTCACCCGGCTTTACATCTGTCACGTTTGGACCAACTGCATCAACAGTCCCTGCCGCTTCCTGCCCAAGCGTGAATGGTGGCGATCCCTGATAACGGCCAATGCGCTGGTAGACATCCAGGAAATTGACGCCAACCGCTTCGATCTTTATTCGAGCTTCACCTTCTGCTGGCTCCGGCAGCTGGACCTCTTCATACTTCAGCGCTTCGAGTCCCCCATATTGATGCACACGGACAGCTTTCATAGTCATTCTCCGTTAGAAAATCGCGTCCATCAAATCCCGTTCCCGTAACATGCGGCGTTTCCAATTGTTAATAAGAGGCACAACGAAGGGTAGAAGTCGCATACTGTAATACGGCGGCAGGATGGGCAGGCCGAGCAGATCCCCGAAACTGATCAGCACGAAGAGATGCTCCAGGCTGCCGCGCTGTCGGGCAAGGGCGCGCACCTGTTCATGGATCGCCAGACCATACAGGATTTCAGTGAGAGTGCGGCTAAGGTGCTGAGGAGAGCGGGTCATGCTTTGAAGTTTATCATGAGACGTGTATGTTCCACGCCTCACGTTTCACACTTCATGCAAACAGCGCATCACCCATACGTATGAGGGAGGCTGTTCCACGCACATCCGTTTCATAGAGTGGCAGTTTGGCACGCACCATGCCGTCGAACTTTTCCCAGATCTCGACCATGTAGCGGTCCTGCATCGCCACGCGGTTTTTGACAAAATCCGGTGATTTGTCAGTGACCTGCTGTTGGTCGATCAGCATATTGACGATCACGCCGCCGACCGGGATGCCAAAGTCATGGAACCATCCGATGAAGCGCGTGATGACAGCAATCGGCAGGGCTTCCGGCAGGGTGACGAAGAAGAAGGATGTCTGGGCCGGGTCAGTCAGCATTACGCGGGCTTTGCCCATGCGGTCGCGGAACGCAACCAGATAATCCATCAACGGGTCCTTTTCCTTTTTCTTGGTGAAGGAAAGCAGTTCACGAAGTGAACGGGCTTCGTCGCGACTCTTCAACATCTTGTTGACCCACAACGAATAGACCTGGGACATGCCCAAAAGACGCCGGGCATTGGCAGTCGGGGCGGTGTCGAAAACGTATACGTCATATTCGCCGCCCAGCATTAAATCCACCATATTCTCAAACATCGCCGATTCTTCAAAAGCCGGATTCATGGTTGCCGATTCGACAAAGTCCTCGGCCTTGGTTGAAATATCGGCGAACTTCAGGAACCATTGGATCTTTTCGCGGATTTCCTGCTTGGAACGTTCGATCGTATCCTTGGTGTCAATCTCGTAAGCCCACAGGTTGGGCACGCCGTTGACCGCTGTCGGCTGGCCGAATACGTTTTGTCCCAGCAACCCGCTCAGACTATGGACGGGATTGGTGGAGGCCAGCATAACGCGCTTGCCCTGCTTCGCCAGCCAGATGGCTGTCGCACCTGCCATGGCGGTTTTGCCCACGCCACCTTTGCCGCCGAAGAAGAGGTAACGCAGGGATCCTCGCTCCTTAATATAAGCCTGCATGGAAGTTTCGATGTCTTTCATGGCTCATTCTCCTTATTTCCCGTACATGATTTCAGCCAGCCGCTGAATCATTTCCAGGCCGGTCACGTCGCGTTCCAGTTCAGGCACATGCGCTGCCACCTGCTGACCAAACATGGTGTTGATCTGTTCCAGGTGCTTATCCTGCATCTCGATCCGGTTTTTCAGGTATGCCGGGATGTTCTGTTGAAGCAGTTCGCGCGGCACCACGCGGTTGACCACGTAGCCCATGATCGGCACGTCGAACTTGGCGAACAGCTCCGCCGCCTTGGCCGTGTCAATCAGGATCATTTCTTCGGGGATGATGACAAAGAAGAAGCCGGTCTTTTCCTTGTCGGTCAGGATGCTCGACGAGGCATTGATGCGGGTGCGTATATACTGGAGTTCCGTGAGAATTTGGTCCTCCTCTGTTTCCTTCTCGCGTTTCAGGCGGGAGACCATTTCTTCGTACTCCCGCATCTCCTCGCGCAGTTTCGTGATCTTGTTGATCCACTCATCGTACACTTTCGCCATGCTCAGGTAGTACAGGGCATGCCCGAGCGGTACAAGGTCGTAGATGTAGTAATCATAGTCGCCGCCTATAACGATATCCACGACCGCGTCGAAGATGGCGCTCTCTTCCATGGCGGGTTCGGCTGAAGCGGCCTGGATGTACTGCTCGATTTCATCTGGCACAGCATCGAAACCGTACATGTCAAGAATCTTCTGGCGGATTTCGTTTTGATACGTCTTGATGTGTTTGTCGGCGTCAATCTCCTGCGCCCACAGGTTGTCCATGATCTTGACGGGGCCTTTTCCGAAGATGTCCTTCTGGAATATATCGGACAGGCTTGCCTGCGGATCCACGGAAAAGACCAGCACTTTCTTGCCTTGTTTAGCTAGCCAGTATGCCGTTGCAGCGGAGAAGGTGGTCTTCCCCAACCCCCCCTTGCCACCGAACATGATATAGCGTCGTTCGGGGTGTTCTTCAAAGATTTTTTTCAGTGACATTGCAGTGACTCCTAGAACATCGCATCAGAAACATCTTTCTCGCGCAGCAGGCGCCGCTTCCAGGTGGAAATTTGCGGAACGACGTATGGTAACAGTCGCAGACTATAGTACGGAGGCAGAATCGGAATTCCGATCATATCTCCCATGGTAATCAATATGAACAGGTGCTCCATGCTGGCGCGCGTCCGCAAGGCATAGCGGCTCATGTCGTGCGACGCCATGCCATAGAGCACTTCCTTCATATTCTGCCAAAAACTTTTCTTCTCTTCTTCAGACATGTTTGGTTTCCTTTCTTTATTTAAACAATGATGATGCAAGGTTAGCTAAATGCCGTCGAGGTGATAATCATGTTCATCGCTGAATTCACGTTCGCGCAGAACACGGCGTTTCCATGTGGAGATATGGGGGACAAGATAAGGTAAAAGGCGCAAACTATAATATGGGGGCAAAACTGGCACCCCAAGCATATCTCCCACCGTCCCCAGCATGAAAATACTTTCAAGGCTGGAGCGCATTTCCATGGCATGCTCAGCGATCTCCATGC
>Ga0210377_10001537_pt1 | contig 21090 bp, 20 predicted proteins | sample PLM4_65_b1redo_FD_155480 | JGI IMG/M metagenome (GOLD analysis project Ga0210377, IMG submission 155480) | Groundwater sediment microbial communities from an aquifer in East River, Colorado, USA - PLM4_65_b1 redo | ecosystem: Environmental > Terrestrial > Soil > Riparian zone | place: USA: East...
TTATTGAAAATTCGCTGTGAATTGCGAAAGCAAGTAAAAGGAGTTATAGCATGAAAAAGGTCAAATCCCAAAGGGGCCAGGCGATTATCCTTCTCGTCTTCGCCTTTGTAGGCTTGGTAGGGTTTGCTGCTCTCGCCATTGACGGTGGAAGGGTTTTATCAGATAGACGTCACGCTCAAAACGCGGCGGATACCGCAGCGTTGGCTGCTGCGCTTGAAAAAATTCATGGTGGTACTTCAGCAGATCTTATCGATATCGCGCGTAACCGCGCCCTGAGCAACGGATACGACGACGGGAGCACGCTACAAGATGTAGCGGTCAATAATCCTCCTGTCTCGGGTCCCTATGCCGGGAACGATGAATACATTCAGGTGATCATCACATCGACAATCAATACTACTTTTGCGCGCGTGATCGGCAGACCACAGGTGACAAGCGTTGTGGAGGCTGTAGCCCGGGCACAAGGTGTTACAACAAATCCACTTGTTACTGGCGCAGCCCTGGCGGCTTATAAGAAAAACGGCATCGCTTTCAGTGGTACAGGCAGTGGTACGCTGGAGGTTATCGGTAGTGGCATCTTCTCCAACTCTGAGGATGATTGCCCCAATGGCGCGATGAAACTAGGTGGCGCCATCACCTATACTGTAGAGACCGGTTATGCTTCCCCCGGAAGTGTTTGTACCGTGGGAGGTGTAACACTAACCGACCCTGTCCTGACGGTCCCCCCGGTATCCATACCTACTTTCAATATTCCCCCCCCTTCCTTCACATGTTCAGGCCCCCCCTCTCCTCAACTTATTGGTACTGAATATCAACCGGGTACATACAATGGGTTAAACGTGGTTGGGGATTTCAGTTTTGCACCGGGTAACTACTGTTTCAATGGGAATGTCTCCTTCAGAGGAAATATCACAGCCAACAATGTTAACTTCCGTATGTATTCCGGGGCCTTTACGGTTAATAGCAACGGCGCCTTATTCACATGCAGCAATATGATCCTGCACAGTGCAGGCGGGTCGGGAATCGCATTCAATGGCGGCGATGTTAAATGTAACGGTATCACATTCTATTTGGAGTCTGGGGGTGTACAATGGGCTGGCAATGGGGAATATGATGCCATTGCACCCACCGATGGAACCTACAAAGGGTTGTTAATTTATTTGCCCAATGGAAATACCTCCGCCATCACGATAAATGGCAATTCCGGCAGCCAGTATACGGGTACCATTATCGCAGTTGGTTCCACAGTCACCATCAACGGCAATAGCGATACTGCCGGCTTCAACACCCAGATCCTCGCCAGTGAGATAAATTTTAATGGTAATGCAACCACCAAGATCACTTACAATCCCAATCAGCAATTCGTCCCGCCTGCAGATCCCAGCATTGAATTACCTCATTAATTCCCTGGTGTATGTTTGCAACTAACAAAATGTAAGCACTGGCTCATTTGGCCAAGGCACCTCCTTTTTAAATGACGGGTGTAACCTTTTCATAGTTGACTAATTCAATCCAAAATAATAAAATGGAGGTGCCTTACATGTTTGTAAGGTGCCTCTGTTATTTAAACAATTTATAAGATGAGGAGAGAAACCATGTCTGGCAAAACACGCGCATTTCTTCTTTCATTGACTATCGTGGCTTTGTTAGTCGTTAGTGCCGTCGGAACGACAACTGTTTACGCAGACGATGGAACATCGACTGGGACGACAGAGACCGACACGACAACGACCGGCACAGATCAGGATGACACCTCCACAACTGACACGGAGCAACCAACAGACACGACAACCACCGGCACCGATCAGGGTGACACTTCCACCCCTGGTGAGGAGCACAACCGGTGATGAGCAACCAACAGATACTACAACAGATACAACTACAACCACCAGCACCGATCAAAGTGTTACTTCCACCCCTGGTGAGGAGCAGCCACCAGCAGAGGAAGTCACGACTCCCCTACTGGAGCAGTTGCCTGATAATACAACGGTGGCAGTTGTCGATGCGGCAGGCGAAGCGCAGCCTCTTGTGGCTCAGGACAGTGCAGATGCAGTCCTTCTGAGTGACCCGATCTGGTGCCCGGCAAACCAGGCACCTACTCCGGAAACGAACGGTTGTACCAAATCCTACAGCAGTTTTACCGAGCTTCTCGATTTTCTCCAGGCCAATGAAGGGGACGCGGCTTATCAACAGGCTGGCACCATCTATGTACAACAAGGCGCGTATCTCGGCGGTGAGTCCAGCATTGATTTCAATTCATATAATTTCACCAACCTGAACCAGCACAACCTGACCGTCCACGGCGGGTGGGATATAACTGACAACAGTACCACAGGTACAAGTCAATTTGAGGTTCCGATCAGCATCGGTTCCAGTTCAAATCCATGGGTTGGGTCGCTGACATTCAATAACATTTTCATCGATGGCGTTGGTGACCAGACCGGCTTGACATTGTATTCACAGGGCAATATCAACCTTTCGAATGTTGAAGTCACCAATTCGCTCAATGGTGCGGACCTGAACGCCGGCGGTGATGTAACCGTCGACAATTCGAGGTTCAATCAAAACAAGAAGTCGAGCGCCAAGATTACTTCGGGCGGTAATGTTAAGGTCACGAACAGTGCATTCAATAACAACAGTTCGGGCTTCATTGACGATCCCACCGGGTCTGGCGTGCAGATCAATAGCGGTGGTAAGGTGACCCTTCTTGATGTGGCAGCAAACAACAACCAACTTTTTGGAGCTATTATCGAGGCCGGTGACATAGTAAGCATAACGCAAAGTTTCTTCAATGGCAACTTGTCCTATGCCACTCCCAGTACAGGTTGGGAATTTTATGGATACGGGCTACAAGTTACCACGGCACAAGGTATCATCCTGGATGGCGTGACTGCCGAGCAAAACTTTCTATCTGGTGCCAACCTGGATGGCGGTAAAGTTGAAATTTCAAACAGTTCCTTCAGTGACAATAAAACAACCTTCCCCAATGAGTCGATTGGGTCTGGCTTAAAGGTCAAGAGCAGCGGAAATGTTACCCTTCTTGATGTAGCAGCGAACAATAACGATCTGTTCGGAGCCAATATTGAGGCGGCTGGCTCAGTGGTTGTAACGCAAAGTTTCTTCAACGGAAACAGTTCCTACGAATACGTATCCAACGTCAAGGTTTATGCTGGATATGGTTTGCAGATTGTGACACCTGCTGACATAGGTCTCAATAATGTAACTGCTGAGGGAAACTATCTTCTTGGCGCACACCTGGAAGGAAGCGATGTAATTGTCAGTAATAGCTCCTTTAGCAATAACGGTTCCGGATCAGGTCGGGATCTTGTTGGCAGGGGCCTCGAGGTGGTCGGCATAACGGATCCTTCCTTCGGCACTGGTGATGTTTCCCTCTTCAACGTAATCGCAGATAACAACCAGTTGTTTGGTGCGAATATCCGATCAACCGGTGATGTAGCGATTGGAGGGGTCAGCTCCTTCTCTGGCCACCTATCCTATGTTTACGACAGTAATACAAATAAGGTCGCCAGCATCAGTGGAGGCTACGGATTGCACGTCGTTTCCGGAGGTAACATTGCACTGCGGGGCGTAACAACCAACAACAACTATTTAAATGGGACTTCCCTGGTAGGTGTCGATATAGCAATCGCTGACAGCTTTTTCAGTAACAATGGCTCAGGCGTGATGACACAACCGTCAGGATACGGTTTGAAAATTGTTAGCAGCGGCCAGGTGGCTCTTAATACTGTGCAGGCAAACGGCAACCAACTCTTCGGCGCTGATATCAGCGCAGTTGGTGGTGTTTCCATTCTTACCGGGTTCTTCTCAAGGAACCAATCGGTCTCGTTTGACCCTGACGAGGGTTTAACCTTCTTTGGCTACGGACTGAAGGTTTATACAACCACAGGCGATATTACCTTGAATGAAGTTGAAGGAAATTTCAACAATCTCTGGGGCGGCAGCCTAGACGGGATGACCGTTGACATCGCCAACAGTCAATTCAATAATAATGTTTCAGACTCGAACATTTTCATAGATGATACCGGCCTGCTGGTAAATAGTCGAGGAGATTTCGTCATTCTGAACAACGTGGAGACGCTGGAAAATCGCCTGATCGGTGCTGACATCACAGCAGTTGGAGATGTTTATATAACCAATAGCAGATTCAACGACAACCGAGGAATTACATGTTCGATCTCCTGGTGCCCGAGTGGCAGTCAGATCTACCATGGTTATGGGTTGAAAGTTACAACTCCAGGTCTCATTACCCTGAATGGTGTCACCGCAAACGATAACAACCTGTTTGGTGCCCAACTTGAAGGATCAACGGTCAGTGTAACCAACAGTTCTTTCAACAACAATGCTTACGGAAACGGGCTCACCATTACAGCCACCGGCGATGTCACACTCACAAACGTCACTGCTTCTGGAAATGGAGACAACGGTGTGGAAGTTAATTCAGGTGCATGTGTCCAGGTGACTGGCGGCACTTTCACAGGCAATGCTCAATATGGGATCAATGTCATCAGCGGCACCCTCAACCTTGATGGGACACAAACATTCGCTGGTAACGGTGCTGGTGATTTCCAGGGCACGCCTGGTACGTGTGTAGTTATGGTTGTTTTGAGCAACAGCAGCTTGAGCAACAATACCAATTCCAGTACTGGCAACATCACCATTTCTAGCAGCAGCACAACCAATGCCAGTATCAGTAGTAATAGCACCAGCGATAATAAAACCATCAAACATGGAAAGAACAAAAAGCATCATAAGCATGAACGTAGGCATCGTGGCCTGAGAAGAGGTCGCGGAGTCCGAAGATAAGCCTCAAAGTTTCAAACATTCTCTCCATCACGTTTAAGTGAATGCTATAATTGAGGAACAGTTGAAAGACTGTTCCTCAATTGTTATAGGAAGGTTTCATGAATAAACAACATAGATTCACTATATTGATTATCCTGGTTTTCACTGTCCTTGTGACAGCCTGCGGAAGGAACCCTGCCGTCCCTGCCACCGACAATCCCTCCGACATCCCCACCGAAAGTCCAACTGACAGCCCTACAGTTACAGCTCTTCCATCAATTACGAACACACCTGACCCGTGTGCACATGAAAACATCGAGAGTGAAGTTCAGAAGGTTCACAAGTATATGCGCGAATTCGACGATGCATCCTCGCTTGCTGCCAGCCTCCCGGCTGACCAATTGGCGGATGCGATCGCCAACTTGCAAAGAATTCGCCGGGAGGCTGAAGATCAGCCGACCCCAACCTGCCTGATTAACTTGAAAACATATCAGATCTCCCATATGAATCTTGTGATCGGCACTTTGATCAATTTGATCGGTTATGCAAACGGCACCGTGGATAAGCAGGTGATCGATCAGGGCATCGCCCTCGCACGCCAGGAACACGACAATTACACGATCGAACTGGCACGCGTTTTAGGGATTACAATGGTTCCTGCCGCAGGTATCACCCCACCTGCCCAAACTCCAAGTCCATAGTAAATGATTCGGAAAACACGACCCGGAAGCCAGGTCGTGTTTTTATTTGGACTGACTGCTCAAGATTATCAACCCCGAAAAGAACCTTTAAACGCTTCTCACTCAGGGATGATTGATCCCGTTTCGCGGTCTTTTTCCGCCCTAAAGTATAATACCCGCCAATCCAAACCATTCGGAGGAATTATATGCGCCCAGATTGGGACTCTTATTTCATGAAGATCGCTTATGCCGTATCCGAACGCAGTACCTGCGACCGCGCCTTCGTGGGCTGTGTGCTGGTCCTTGAAAAACGTATCCTCACGACAGGCTTCAACGGTTCCCCTGCCGGGCAGTCCCACTGTGACGAGATCGGGCACCTGATGGTGGATGGACACTGCGTTCGCACCATCCACGCGGAGACGAATGCCATCATCCAGGCCGCGTTGCATGGGGTTTCCACCAAAGGCTCAACCTGCTACGTCACGCATCTCCCCTGCATCAATTGCACCAAGGCGCTGATCAATGCCGGGATCGCGCGCATCGTCTACAGTGTATCCTATCGGGATGACGAGAACGCAATGAACTTCCTCACGGCCGCGAATATCGAAGTCACCCAAAGGGAATTTCCTCCCGGAACCTGAACCTCCCATCCTGCACAGAACGTCCCGAAGGCTATTTTGAATGAACGATTAAATTCTCGAACCTTCGGGACGGCAGGCAATAGGCACCGCCGCTGATTCACTTCCATAAAAACTCAAGTGATTTATCCAACGGTAAAGTGATCGAGATACTTTCAGGAAACGGACCGCCGCACACTCCATTGATACACTTGCAATCCTTATCCATCACATTGCTTGTACAAGCGATGGCGGTAAAACTCACTGCCCATGTACCAGTTGCGTTGAGTGGCATGAACGCGTAGAACGTGCCTGTTTCATCTGTTGTCGCATCGTTACGAGGCGGACTCCCGCTCGCCTCCTGTACAACTGCAAATTGGATTCCAGTGACAGGATTTCCGTTCCCATCGAGGACCCGCCCGCGCACCACCTGCATATCAGCAGGTTGGATGTAGGGTACGGTGTATAAATTTCCTTCACTGGTTACAAACCCACTGAAGACCCAACCCATCCGCTCGAGGGGTGTCTGCACCAGCAGCCATTCGCCTCCAGGAGAGCGACCCAACACCAGCAGGCGCGACGCGTTCGCAATGGTCGTCTTGGCTTCGAAGAGAGAGCCCGGATTTGCCCGCAGGACGAGGTTATCCACCTGGGTCACAACATGGAACGGAACATAGGGCAGGAGAACATCCGCATCAACGGGAGCAAGCGTGGCAGGAAGCGTTGGACTGGTTCCAGAGGCGGAGGTTGCCTGAACCGGTACTGACTCGATAGGTCCTTCCGTCGGCACCGCAGTTTGAGGAAGCGCGCAAGACGAGATTAGTAAAAGGATGATCGAAATCGCCGTGATAGTTTTGGTTTTCATAACGTACTCCTAAACCAGGTATGGATGCATTCCATCCCGCGAACAAGGATCTTGCAAAAGGCTCACGCATTTCGCACGTACTGCTCGAACCAGGCGAGGCTCCGCTCCCAGGCATCCTTTGCAGCTTCAGCATTGAAGCGTGTGCCTGTATCGTTGTTGAAAGCATGATCGGCGTTGGGGTAGATCATTTTCTCATAGATCTTGTTGTTCGCCGTCATGGCCTCCTCAATCGCCGGGATACCGCCATTAATGCGACCGTCAAGTTCGCCGTAAATAGCCAGCACGGCCGCGTTGATATTAGGCACATCGGTGGCGAGTGGATGCGGTCCATAATATGGGACGGCTGCGAGCAGTTCCGGCATATTCACCGCCACCTGCCATGTGACACCGCCGCCAAAACAAAAACCGGTCATGCCAACCCGTTCTGCTTGCGCGAAGGATTGTTCCTGGAGATAACGCCAGCCGCTTTTGAAATCCTCCACGAATTGATCAGGCGGGATGTTCCCCAACGCGCCCGGCACATTCTCTGAGCCAACAACAGAGCTTCCTCCCTGGCGCGATAACAGGTCCATCGCGAGCCCAACATAACCTGCCTTCGCAAACCGCCGCGCCACATCCTGAATATGTGGCGTGAGCCCGCGGTTTTCGTGACACACCAAGATCACAGGTGAAGGGACCTCACTCGAAGGCCGCGCAAGATATCCGATCAGAGTCGCGTCGGTGGCAGGGATTTGTACTTCGCCCGCAATGATGGCTGGGTCATCGGGCATCACCGTCCCGTAGGCGGACGAAGGAGAAGATGGCTCAGTTACAACGGATTCAGTTATCGGTGAGGAGGATGCGGGAGGCGCATCGGTTGGCTGGTCTGTGGCAGGTGGAAGATTCGTTGGAGAAATCCCTTCCTCAGGTGGAGGCGCGCAAGCTGACAATATCGAATTCGCGGCAATCAGACTCCCGGTCACAGATGCGATCAGCTTTAACGCATCGCGTCTGGCTATTCTCCCCTCTTCATAATCTTTCTTCTGCAAGGTAACGCTGGAACAGATTCATATCCGTCTCCTATAAAGTAAAAGACTCGGAAACCATTTAATTCCCCTAATGAAAACTGGATTGACCAAATCCAAATTTAGCCAACCAGGGCAATTTCGTCAAGCCCATTGTGAATGACTATTAATGAACTCGAAGGTAAAATATTTGTATGATCTATTCAAACAATCCCCACCCGCAATCCATCAAATCCATCGCAGACGCAAAACCTGTCCCCTTCTGGCTGGATGACCCTGCCCGTCCTGAACCCAAACCGGAGCTCACAAAAAACATCTCCACAGACCTGCTCGTGATCGGCGCGGGATATACCGGCTTGTGGACGGCGCTGCTCGCCAAGGAGGAAAACCCTGCGCGTGAAGTCGTTTTGCTCGAAGCCGGCGAAGTTGCCAGTGGTGCCAGCGGACGCAATGGTGGATTCGTGGATGCATCCATCACGCATGGCTTCCTGAACGGACTATCAAGATGGCCCAAGGAGGTTTTGTTTCTCCAAACCATAGGTGAGGCCAACCTTGATGCGATCGAAGACACCATTAAACGTCAGGGGATCGATTGCGATTATCTCCGCGTTGGCGAAATAGATATTGCAACTGAGCCGTATCTAATGGATGAGTTCAAAGAGACTGTTGAGTTAGCCAAACCATACGAAGTCAGGTTTCAACTCTTTGACCGCGAGCAGTTGCATGGCATTGTAAAATCCCCAATCTTTATCGGCGGCATAAAAAGATTCGACTCCTCCCTTGTCAACCCTGCGCAACTGGCATGGGGATTGCGAAAAGCCTGCCTTGATCTTGGAGTCCAGCTTTATGAAAAGACTCCTGTGACAAAACTTGAAGAGGAAAATAATTTTGTCATTGCACACACCCCGCATGGACGCGTACGCGCGAATCGCGTCGCGCTCGCGACCAATGCATATCCGCCTTTGCTAAAACGAATCTCCTATTACGTTGTGCCTGTATACGATTATGCACTCATGACCGAGCCTCTTACCCCATCGCATCGCGAATCCATCGGATGGCACGGGCGCGAAGGACTGAGCGATGGCAACAGGCAGTTCCATTATTTCCGCACAACAATTGATGGACGAATCTTATGGGGCGGCTACGATGCGGTCTATCACTGGGATAACGGATTCGGTCCACATCTCGAACAACGCCCCGCATCCTTCGCACGATTGGCTGAGCATTTCTTCCAGGCATTTCCCCAGCTCGAAGGGGTCCGCTTCACGCACTCGTGGGGTGGAGCGATCGACACGTGTTCGCGCTTCAGTCCGTTTTGGGGAACCGCGCATCACGGCAGGACCGCTTATGCCATGGGCTACACAGGACTGGGAGTCGGTGCATCGAGGTTCGGCGCCCTGGTGATGCTCGATCTTCTTGACAATAAAAAAACCGAACGCACCGCGCTCGAGTTTGTCCGCACAAAACCGTTTCCGTTCCCACCTGAACCATTACGGTCTGTTGGCATCAAATTATCACAATGGTCAATGAAGCAGGCGGATGAAAACCAGGGACGGAAGAATCTCTGGTTGCGCGCGATGGATTGGCTTGGTTTGGGATTTGATAGCTAAATTGTAGCCTGCAACGATTCTGCTACAGAGCCCACAGAGACTCTGAGAAAAAAACTCTTTAACTCTGTGGTCTCTGTGGCTAAGAAATCCACGATCAGCCCATCACAAATACACAAATTAAACTTCCATCTTTCCCAATCTTCGAAATCTGTGTAACCGATTGCCCCATCAAATCCGTGAGCAAGCCTTCATCCATTTTGCATAGCTCAGGATGCCTGGCAATGATCGCGGCATAGGGACAATGTCCAAAGATGAGGCGCGGGCCTTCCGCGCCCGCCTCCCAGCGCGCGTGATAATTCATCTGATTTAATTTCTCGACAGTTAGATTCAATCGTTTTGCAACCGGTTGACTCGCAAAATTAGATTCTCCCGCGAGACGCTTTGCCAATGCCTCTGTACGGAAGTCTGAACCTGCCTCCGTCAAAAGAGCATCTGTCAACGCGGACAGGTTATCTCCCAGCGCCGCCCCTGGAAGCGAATACACCTTCTCGGGTCTGCCTCTCCCATCCTTGCCGCGTACTGACATCAGCTCCAACCGTCCATCAGAAACCAGGACTCTCAAGTGGTGCCTCACCGTCGGCGCGGACATCTTCAACGCGCGCGAAATTTCCCGCGTGGAAGCTGTACGTGTTTTTGTGAGATAGGAAAGAACTTTCTGACGTACTGTTGTCATATTTACATAATGATTATACTCACTTTCTTATTTTTGTAAAAATATTTTTACACAATTCGATTGACTTTGAGAACCTGAGGGGTATAATCGGCAATTGTGATGGATAGCACCATATTTACTGGAAATCGCCTTTAGAGGAAAATGATGGAATTCCAAAACTACATCAATGGCAGGTGGGTCAATGGACGAAACACATTCCAGACAATCAACCCAGCCAACGAAGAATTGGTGGCAGATATCGCACAGGCCGAGATCCCCGATATAGATACAGCAGTTAACGCCGCGACAGAAGCCTTCAAATCCTGGCGACTCGTCCCTGCCCCATTGCGCGGGGAGATGCTCTTCAAAGTCGGGGATATTCTTAAACAGAAAAAAGAGGAACTCGCGCAATTGCTCACGCGTGACATGGGCAAAGTGATCGCGGAAGCACGCGGCGACGTGCAGGAAGCCATTGACATGGCGTACTTCATGGGAGGTGAGGGACGTCGCATGCTCGGTTACACCGCGCCCGTCGAGATGCCGAATAAATTCGGCATGGCCGTGCGTGACCCGGCTGGAGTGGTGGGCCTCATCACACCGTGGAACTTCCCCATCGCAGTGCCCTCATGGAAAATTTTTCCTGCTCTGGTGGCAGGCAACACCATCATTTGGAAACCATCGCCAGAGACGCCTGCCATCTCTGCCGCATTCGTCAAAGTGTTCGAAGAGGCGGGGTTACCCGCTGGTGTGTTCAATCTCATCATGGCTCCCGGCGCGGACGTAGGCAAGGCACTTGTGAAACATCCGGGTGTGCGCGTGCTTTCATTTACCGGCTCCACCGCAACAGGACGTGCCATCGCAGAATCGGGTGGAAGACTCAATAAAAAGTTATCGCTCGAAATGGGCGGTAAGAACGCCATCATCGTCATGGACGATGCCAATATCGATCTCGTCACTGATGCAACCTTGTGGGCTGCATTCGGTACGACAGGTCAACGCTGCACCGCCGCGAGCAGACTCATTGTCCAAAAGAGAATCGCGGGCAAAGTCAAAGAGTCATTGGCAGAACGGACAAAGCAATTAAGACTCGGCAATGGGCTCGACCCAAATGTTGAAGTTGGTCCTGTGATCAATAAAGCCGCATTGAATCGCATCCACAACTACGTGCAGATCGGACAAAAGGAAGGTGCACGGGCGCTGGTCGGCGCGTCGGTGGCGGATGTTGGTGGAAAAGGCTTCTTCTACTCACCAACTTTATTTGACGGAGTCAACCCCGGATCCACGCTTGAAGCGGAAGAGATCTTTGGTCCCGTGCTTTCGATCATCGAAGTTGAGTCTCTCGAAGAAGCCATCGAAGTCAATAATCGCTCACAGTATGGATTATCCACATCCATCTTCACACAGGATGTCAATCGGGCATTCACCGCCATGCGTGACATTACCACCGGATTGGTTTACATCAACCACGGCACAACCGGTGCGGAGATCCAATTCCCATTTGGCGGCGTGCGCGGCACAGGCAACGGTCACCGCGAAGCCGGGCAGGCTGCGTTGGAAGTGTTCACCGAATGGAAATCCATTTATGTGGATTATTCGGGAAAACTGCAGCGGGCACAGATCGATAATCGTGAAGAGGAAGTATAGGATTTATTCCTCTAATTTGGAGAACATACGCTGGAAATCAAATGAGTTTAACCTGGGAAGCCACCTACGCCATCGCTTTGGAATTACGCAGGCAACATCCGGAAGCAAACATCGAAGAAGTTACCCTGCAACAAATTTACAACTGGACCTTGCAACTATCGGAATTTGAGGATGATCCGTCGCTCGCAAATGACGACATTCTTTACGCAATCTATCAAGACTGGTTCGAGGAGAACATCAATGGAAAATGAAAAGCTTAGTTTGCCCGGCTACAACATTCCGGAAGATTTGGAACACGCTGTAGCCATCACAACGCTCGACCGCCTCTACAACTGGGGCCGGCGTTCGTCCGTGTGGCCGCTCATGTTCGGTCTCGCGTGCTGCGCCATTGAAATGATCGCGGCGCAAGCCGGACGTTATGACATGGCCCGCTTCGGTATGGAAGTCATGCGTCCCACCCCACGCCAGGCGGACCTCATGCTCGTCTCCGGCACGGTCACCAAGAAGATGGTTCCCGCCATCATCCGCCTTTACAACCAAATGCCGGAACCCAAGTATGTGGTTGCGATGGGCGCATGTGCATCGGGCGGCGGCCCATTCAAAGAGGGTTACAACGTTGTCGCAGGCATCGACAAATTCCTGCCTGTGGACGTGTATATCCCCGGCTGCCCTCCCACTCCGCAAGCCCTGATCGCGGGCATGATCAAACTGCAGGAGAGGATCGACAAGGAATCTCTCAAGAAAGTCCGCTGGTATCGCAAGGGACCCGACTCGGTCGAAGTGCCTGTTCCGATCCTTGGACCGGACCTGATGGACCCGCGTCGCTATGCCGAGATCAAAGCCGCTGCCGCCGCAAAGGAAGGTGCATGATGACTGCTCCGGTTCAAACCCAAACCGTTGACCTGGCCGCGCGTTTCCCGGGCGTTGCCACCGCTGATGCGCGCCCCGGCTTCGCTGGCTTCATTATTGAAAAAGATAAACTCGTTGAAGTCGCCGCCGCCATCCGCGATGAATTTGGCTTCGACCTGCTCACTGCCGTCACCGGTGTGGACTACCTCCCCGAAAACAAAATGGAGGTAGTCTATCACGCGTACAAAACCACCGGTGGGCCCGGCCTGATATTCCGTGTTCAAGTTCCACGCGTTGACCCAATTGAAGTCCCTTCGCTGATTAACATTTGGCCTGGCGTTGACTTTCAGGAACGAGAGGCCTGGGATTTGCTCGGAATCAAGTTCACTGGTCACCCTGATCTGCGCCGCATTTTAATGTGGGAAGGCTATGAAGGCCACCCGATGCGAAAGGATTGGAAGGAACCGTTTTACGAAGAGGATACCAAGCCTTTCAAAAGCCGCTGGCCGGAGGGCAAGTTCTTCATGTCGGAAGAAAAGAATCCGTTTAAAGATAATTTGAAATTCCCGCAGGACTTCGACCCCGAAAAATGGATCCCCGAAAACGACGAGATGCTGTACAGTTCCCTCCAACGCTACACCGTCAAGAGTGAGGAGGGCATGAGCACTGACCGCATCGTAGTCAACATGGGACCGCAACACCCTTCCACACACGGTGTGTTCCGCGCCGCGCTCACCCTCGATGGCGAGACCATTGTCGGGCTCAAGCCTGTGGTCGGGTATCTGCATCGCAATCACGACAAGATCGGCGAGCGCAACACCTTCCTGCAGAACATGCCATTCACTGATCGTCTTGATTACTTCAACTCGATGAGCAATAACTTCGGTTATGCCATCGCGGTCGAAAAACTAATGAAGATTCCCGTTGCAGAACGCGCGGAATACATCCGCGTGATCATGGCGGAACTCAGCCGCATCCAGAACCACATGGTTTTCGTTGGCATGTTGCTCAACGACCTGGGCGCGATGTACACGCCTGCACTGTATGCCTTTGAAGAGCGCGAGTTGATCCTCGATATCTTCGAAGCTGTCTCCGGCGCGCGCATGATGTGCAATTACTTCCGATTTGGTGGTGTGGTACGCGATATTCCAGAAGATGTGATGCAGAAGATCAAGGATCTGGTTTTTGATCGTTTGCAGGCAAAGACCGATGAGTTCGAACGCCTCTTGAGCGAGAACGAAGTGTTGGTTTCCCGTTTGAAAGGTGTCAGAGTTGTGGATGCGGAGACCGCCATCAAATATTCAGTCACTGGTCCTGTGCTGCGAGCCGCGGGAGTGCCTTATGATTTGCGCCGCGCTGACCCATATTCAGTGTATGACCGTTTCGACTTCGATGTGGCGACTCGTCCGAATGGTGACATGATGGACAACTACCTGATCCGTATTGACGAGATTCGACAGTCCCTGCGGATTTTGGAGCAAGCCGTCAAGCAAATTCCCGGAGGGCCGATCAACTCCCAGAAACCGCAGTATCAGGTCCGGGTCCCGGCTGGTGAGGCGTATGGTCGCATTGAGTCGCCCAAAGGTGAGTTGGCGTTCTATCTCGTCTCGAACGGGAAGCCAAATCCGTGGCGCTATCATGTGCGCCCCGCGTCATTTGTGAACATCACCTGCCTTGAGCAGATGTGCATCGGTACCAAGATCGCGGACTTCGTCGCATTGCTTGGCATGCTCGATATCGTGATGGGCGAGCTGGATAGATAGATGTCATTGCGAGGAGGCGTTCTTTGCCGACGAAGCAATCCCCTCGCGAATTAGGAGATTGCTTCGGGCTTCGCCCTCGCAATGACATACAGGAGAATAAATTATGTACGGAAAAGGAATACTCAAAGGTTTGGGCGTGACCCTGAAACGCTACTGGAATACATACTGGGATGATCTTGTGTGGCTCTTCCAGGGCAAGAAACGCTATAACAGTGCGGAAGGCGTTGCCCATCGCTCAAGTTCGAAGGCACGCGGTATTTTTACGGTTCAATATCCGGAAGAGAGATTGCTCCTGCCCGAAGAGGCGCGCTACATCCCGTTCCTGGTTTACGATGAGGGTGCGGAAGGAAAGAAGGAAGTGCGTTGCACCTCGTGCGGGATTTGCGCGAAAGTCTGCCCGCCGCAATGCATCTGGATCGTACGGTCGAACGACCCGAACACGGGTCGTCCGATCCCCGAGCCGACCGAATTCTATATCGACGCGGATATCTGCATGAACTGTGGCTTCTGCGCGGAGTATTGCCCATTCGACGCGATCATCATGGATCATGATTTTGAGATTGCCTCATACGAGCGCAACGTGTACAACATGGAGAAATTGCTCAAGCCTGCTTCATACTATAAGAGCATCCGACCGGAAAATTACGCGCGCAACGAGGCGGAACGCAAAGCGAAGGAAGCCGCAAAGGCAGCCAAGGCTGCTGCCGCAGGTACGGCGGCACCACAAACTAGTTAACCACTAAGGACACAAAGAGCACCAAGGTGTTAGGCTTAATCCTTTGTGTTTAAGAATCTTAACAGGTAAAACCATAATGACAAATCAAATCACAAAAGAAGCGATATTAGCCGCGCTCAGCAAAGTGCAGGAACCTGAATTACACCAGGACCTTGTCACGCTAAACATGATCCGCGAACTGGAGATCAAGGATGACAAGGTCTCGTTCACAGTCATGCTGACGACACCTGCCTGCCCCTTGCGCGGACAGATCGACAAGGAAGCACGACAGGCTGTTATGTCTGTCCCGGGTGTGAAATCTGTCGAGATCAAAATGGACTCGGATGTACCGAACGATGGGCGCATGCGCGGACTGGTCAACATGCCCATCCGAAACGCGATCGCGGTCGGCTCGGGCAAAGGCGGTGTCGGTAAATCCACGGTGTCTGTGAATATCGCGGTGGCGTTGGCACAGAGTGGCGCACGCGTCGGTCTTATGGACGCGGACATCTATGGGCCCAATATCCCGACCATGATGGGCGTTGAAAAGCTCCCACCACCGCAGGGACAGAGATTGATTCCCGCAACAGCTTACGGCATCAAGATGATCTCGATGGGTCTGCTTGTCAAGCCCGGTCAGCCGCTCATCTGGCGCGGACCGATGCTCAACTCGGCGATCCGTCAATTTTTGGGCGATGTGGAATGGGGCGAACTCGATTACCTGATCGTTGACCTGCCTCCCGGAACAGGTGATGCATCTCTTTCATTAGCACAGGCGTTACCCTTGAGCGGCGCAGTAATCGTGACACTTCCACAACTCGTCTCACTCGAAGACGCGGGGCGCGGACTGAATATGTTCAAGACATTGGAAGTGCCGATTCTCGGCATCGTTGAGAATATGTCCTATCTCGACCTGCCCGATGGCACGCGCATGGACATATTCGGCTCGGGCGGTGGTGAGCAACTGGCGCAAGCCACCCAGACGAACTTCCTCGGCAAGATTCCGATTGACCAGAATGTGCGCATCGGCGGCGATAGCGGCAAACCAATTTTGGTGTCCTATCCAGATTCGCCGGTAGCGAACGCCCTGCGTGAGATTGCACAAAAAGTCGCGGCACAGGTCAGCATCGCGGCTTTGAGCAGCAAAAACGAGTTGCCGATTAATATTTTGGAATAGAAAAGAAAGACGAAAGAGGAAAGATCTGACGGATAAAAGTTCGTCAGGTCTTTTTGTTTAAAAGGTATAATCTTTTGTATAGCGTAGCACTTCTTTATCGTCAGGAGAGAAACATGCTCATCAGGCAACTTACACTTAAACGCGGCGTTACTGTTGGAGCTGTAAACATCACAGACAATAGTGAAATTCAAGAAGCGCTTACAGGGCTTGGAATCCCTCACCCGAAAACTGTGATCGTGTTGGTCGGCGGTGCAGGCGGGATCGGATGGCTGGAAAAATTTCCCATGCGGAAAGCTGTTGGTATTATCGCCAAATTGGCAGAAGAGACTCACTCCGTTGTAATAGACGGAGGGACTCAGGCGGGCATCATGACCGAGATCGGCAGACAGCGAAAGCGTAACAAGTTTTCGTTCCCGCTGATCGGCGTCGTTTTTGACAGCCTGATCATGCAGAAAGAGCCGGCATCCATATTGGACTCCAATCATACACATTTCTTTTTGATCCCCGGAGATGACTGGGGGGATGAATCGGGCTGGATCTCGAAGATCGCGACCAGCATTGCAGGCGATCAGAAGTCGATCACCGTTCTCGTCAACGGCGGGAATATATCGAGGACAGACGTTGAATACAGCTTGTTGGAAAACCGTCCCACGTTTGTCATGCGCGGGACGGGGCGTATGGCAGACGAGATCACACTAACAGGGAATGTCTTTGCAATTGATATTTCGCAGAAACCGGATGAAATTCTGGGGGCTTTGAGAGCAAAACTTTTGTGACATGGTTTTTTAACCCGCGAACGAGAGCACGAAGAGATGGAACAACGCAAACAATCCGTTCAGCAGAATGCCGAGGGTTGCGACCCATATCCTGGATTCTTTTCGCACAACTCCCAATACTCCATAGACAACACCGATCAATCCCGGCAAAACCAAAAGTACAACGCTTATGGCTCTTTCTATCGTGGTAGATAAACCGGAAAGGGAGGTTTCGAATAAAGTAAGCAGGACAAGGAATAAGACTGAGAGCGCAAATAATATTATGGATTTAACACCAAAACCAGGTTTCATACAAATTCTCCTGTCGATAAGAATACAGGAACATCCTTAAGTATAGCAGTTCAATCAGCTACAGTTTTACACGGATTTGTTGTGGCAATCGGCGGCAAGGACTGAGACTTGATTTAGGATGACAAACAATTGGGTTATGGAACAGTCGCTGCGAATTTCTTCCCATCGCTCGCGCAGATCAATTGGATTGCGTCCTTGCCCGAAGCCGCGGAGAGAGGGACACTGCCACCAGGTTCGACCCACTGCCCTGCCATGTAAAAATTCCCCAAGCCTGGTAATGTTTTCGGGATGCCTTTGGTGAGCATGGACATGGTCTCTTTGGTCATGAGCCAGCCGCACGTGGACCCCATCCAGTTGCCGGTGTAGCGCTCATAGCTGAGCGGCGTGGTTTCATCCACAAATTCGATATCCTTCTTAATGCCGGGATACCAGCGTTCGAGATGATCCACGATGATGCCGGAGACCTGGGATTGCTCAGTGTCGTAGATGCGGCGGCCATAGATGCGCTGCCAGTAGGAATAATCGGAACGCACGATGATCTCGATGACCGACTTCCCATCCGGGGCGAGGGATTTATCGAAGCAGTAGTGCTTGACCCCGATTTCGTGACGCGGCTCGCCTGCGACCAATACCGGTTCATCGAGCAGATGCGTGACCCAATGCGGCTCAGCGGACAGATCCCGCTTCACGCTCAGGTTCACCTTTCATGCGGATGACATCTTCGATATCGATAATCGATCATTTCAAAAGCGGATCAATTTGGAATGTCGGCATGCAAAACCCCTGACAGATTTTTGCAATTTAGTTGTTGTACTTGCCAGTCCCAGCCATGGCTATACTTCAGCATGATGAGCGAGACACGCACCTACGATAAAATTCCCCTCCTGCGACTTGCCTTTAAAGGGCTGGAGGAGGACGAGTTGCAGGAGATGGCAACGCTGACCGAATTTTGCACTTATCCGCCAGAGCATGTTTTATGCCATGAGGGCGCGTATGAGGATGTGTTCTATATTGTCGCCGATGGCAGTGTGGTCGTTTCGAAGAAAATGATTGCGGAGCAAGGCGAACGGATTTTACGCGTAGGTGGCAGAGGCGACCTGGTCGGCGAGATGGCTTTGATCCAGAATGCACCCCGGGCGGCAACCGTGCGGACGCTCACCGAATGTACAATGCTTGAGATGGGGAAAAAGGATTTTGAAACCATCCTCAGCCAAAGTCCCCGCATGGCGATCGATATCATCCGCATCACGCTGGATCGAATGCGAGCCAACGACCACATGGCAATTGCGGACCTGCAAAGGACCAACAATGTACTGCGTCAGCTGGACCGCAATAAACTGGAATTCATCCAGGTTGCCGCTCACGAGCTCCGCACGCCGCTGACCGTCCTGATTGGCTACGTCGAAGTATTGCGTTCATTCCCCGATATCAAAACAAACACTGCTCTGCGCGAAGTGATCGATGGCATCATCAAAGGCTCTGACCGTATCCATGAGGTGGTCAATCTGATGCTGGACGTCACGCGGATCGATGCTGAGATCTTGAAGGTCTCCACTGTGCCTCTAAAGCGGGTCATTAATGATCTGGTACATGGTTTTGAAAAAGTCGCCGAGGAACGGAAGATCGAAATCACCATTGAGCACAATGCAGATACACCGGACATTTATGGCGACCCCACATTGATTCAAAAGGCGCTGTATCATCTGATCATCAACGCCATCAAGTACACACCGGATGGCGGCAAGGTGAGCATCAGCACGCACCCGGGCATGATCGATGACGAGATACCCGGCGTGGAGATCGCCGTGAGGGATACGGGCATCGGGCTGGACGTTGAACACCATGATCTGGTATTCGAAAAATTTTATCAGGTGGGTAGTGTTGCGATCCACTCATCGGGAAAAACAACATTCAAAGGGGGCGGACCCGGTTTAGGACTGGCGATCGTGCGCGGTGTGGCGCGCGCCCATGGAGGTAAGGTATGGGTGGAAAGCGCGGGACACGATGAAGTCCATTTCCCCGGCAGTACATTTTATTTGCAGCTGCCCATCAACCCGCCGAAACCTCCGACATAATCGTAACGATTGATGCATGCTACTTGTGGGTTTAAAGACCTGGTGGATGATTTGTTCGTAAGTTTTGGAGTTTACTCTTCGTCCAAATATGTTTTGGCGGCTTCTAAAAATTCCTGCACCGGCGAGATCACTTGAACGACTACCTTCTTTTCCACATTTGGGTTAAAGGCATAATCCCCAATTTGTCTTTGATCAAAAGAAGTGAGCAACCAGCGATGAAACTTCGGATCTAATTCTCCGGCCTTCGCAAAATGTTGACCATAAGCCCCGAGCACGTTTCCATGTTTGCCAAACTTGAATCCTTTCTCGTTCAGCAGAGCCTCGGCAGTGTAAAACATGGCATAGTAGTAAGCCCGTCCTGCAGCGAAATCCTCCTTATCGTTTTCAACAGGATGTCAGCCGCTTCGATGCGCGAGCGAAAAGTTGACGGGTGGTTTCTTTCACGCAGGGACTCCCTCCGCGCGGACATTCCTCAGCACAGGCAGGTCATCATTCTTCCACTGCTCTTCCGTCATGATCATGCGGCTGATCGTGACATCGTACTCAAGGGACAAATCACTTGCCAACTCCGCCGAGCGGACCAGTTCATCCCAATAACTTTGATAGGTGTCCAGCACGATCATCACATCCAGATCGGAGTTCTCGTTGTAATCCCCACGCGCGTATGAACCGAATATAACCACGGCTTTCAATCGCTGACCATATAACCCGGTCAGCCCCTTTTTTAGTTTAGCCATTAGGGTTTTGATCTTCCTGGTCATCGACAGGTTTCTCCATCTTCAATAATAGACCCAACAATTCACATCATGTTCACTGCGTGTGAGGTTGAAAGGAAACAGAAACATCTTACATTTGGAATACCCTTCTCGCAAGCTCCCACATTCGCCGGGAGTATAATCGCCCAATGTTTAAAAATAGAAACATCGCGATTCTGTTCTTCACACTCGTGGTGGTCATGCTCGGCTTCGGAATGATCATCCCTGTCCTGCCATTCCTTGTGGAAAAATTTGGAGGTGGCGGCATGGCCATGGGCACACTCATGGCGGTGTTTTCGCTGATGCAATTCATCTTCTCCCCGCTGTGGGGCGATCTCTCCGACCGCTATGGGCGCAGGCCATTGCTCCTAGTGGGCACGTTAGGCAACGGCTTGACAATGATCGGCTTTGGCTTATCCACAAATTTAGGGATGCTCTATCTCTTCCGAGCGCTGGGCGGAATCCTTTCCTCCGCCACACTGCCGACCGCCATGGCGTTCATCGGTGACAGCACGGATGAACACGAGCGCGGCGGTGGGATGGGGATCGTCGGCGCGGCGATGGGCGTGGGGATGGTGCTGGGACCGGGCATTGGTGGCATGCTGGGAGGCAAATCCATGCAGGCACCGTTCTTCCTCTCCGCCGCGTTATCGCTTCTCGCGATGACCTTGATCTGGTTCTTCCTCCCGGAGTCTCTCCCGGCTGATAAGCGGACCACCGCACGGCCAGGCTTTCGCGGTCCACAACTCGGCGCGATGTGGACGGCATTATTCGGTCCGATCGTGTTTCTCTTCGTGCTGGCGTTCCTGCACAA
>Ga0210377_10001538_pt1 | contig 21083 bp, 20 predicted proteins | sample PLM4_65_b1redo_FD_155480 | JGI IMG/M metagenome (GOLD analysis project Ga0210377, IMG submission 155480) | Groundwater sediment microbial communities from an aquifer in East River, Colorado, USA - PLM4_65_b1 redo | ecosystem: Environmental > Terrestrial > Soil > Riparian zone | place: USA: East...
CAAGGCCTTGAGCGACGGGATCACGCGGGCGCGCAGCGCGTCCACCGCCGCCACGCTCATCGCGGTGGGGAACACGTCGTTGCTGGACTGGCCCTTGTTGACGTCGTCGTTGGGGTGGACGAGCCGCTTCTCGCCACGCTCGCCGCCGAGGATCTCGCTGGCGCGGTTGGCCAGGACCTCGTTCATGTTCATGTTGGTCTGGGTGCCGCTCCCGGTCTGCCAGACCACCAGCGGGAACTCCTCGTCGTGCTTCCCGGCCAGGACCTCTTCGGCCGCCTGGACGATGGACCGGCCCTTCTTCTCGTCCAGGATCTTCAGGTCCATGTTGACGAGGGCGGCGGCCTTCTTGACCGTCGCCAGCGCGTGGATCAGGTCCCGCGGCATCCGCTCCCCGGAGATCTTGAAGTGGGCGAGGGAGCGCTGGGTCTGGGCCCCCCACAGCCGATCGGCCGGGACCTCGATGGGCCCGAAAGTGTCCTTTTCCGTTCGGGTTGCGATCATGATGGGATTCTATCCCTCCCGGCCGCCGGCGGTGAGCAGCCAGGCGCCTGAGGCACTCTCATCAGGCAAGGGGCAGACGCCGACCGGGGGGCCCGCTTGACGGGCTCGCCGAAAGGGCTATGCTGCGAGCAGTCCATCCCTGGTTGACGTCTTTCGTTCTAGATCCCGGAGTTGGCCGACGCACGGCCAGAAGGGAATTCTTCCCTTCGGCCCGGGCGGCCTTTCGTGAGCAGGAGGGGGCAGATGCGTACGAGCGTGGCAAGTGGGCTTGCGGTCCTGGCGGGCACGTTGGTCCTGGCGAGCGCGGCCGGGGCCGGCGATGTCGCTAGCTTCGCGGTGGGGCAGGCGGTCATGCGGGAGCTGGCCGACAGCCACGGCCACCGGTTCGCCATCACGGTGACGCCGCCGCACGACCGCGCCGTGGACGCCCGGTTCTTCGACGCCTTCGAGATTGCCGGCAACGCGGCGTCCGGCCAGCCCGGGTTCAAGGCGACGGGCGCGAGGTCGAAGGTGGCCGTGGCCGTGGCCGAAGACGACGACCCCATCGATGTCTCGGACTACAGCGTGAAGATCGAGAACTTGAGCGCCGCCGCCTGTAGCGTGAACCTGCAGGCCGCGAAGCGGAAGCCCGTTTCGCTCGGCGCGAAAAAGGAGCTCCGGCTCACGGCGATCAACTCCGAGACCATGACCATTACCGCCTGGCCGACCTCGAACGACGTGGACGTGCAGATCGACTACAACGGCGCGGCCTGCCAGGTCTCGGAGAAGAACAAGGGCGAGCTGGACATTGCCGGGTGCATCGCACTGACGTGTACCAACTCGGGCCAGATGGAAGCGTTCGTCTACAACCCCTTCAACAATACCGCCAAGTACGTCGCTTCGGTGGTCATCACCTTCAACAACTGATCCCCGCCGGGGGCGGCCTCTCGCTTGGGCCGCCCCTCGGCACCGACGGCTCGCCCAGGGGCTTGACCCCCCCGCCACGTCGAAGCTACGCTCCCGCCGCCCAGAGGGGGAGGGGCCGCAGCCATGCCCGTCGACGACGCCACGCTTCATCGGATGGCGCAGAAGCTGCGCCGACATTCCCTCGAATCCACCGCAGAGGCCGGCTCGGGACACCCCACGAGCTGCATGTCCTGCGCCGACATCATGTCGGTGCTGTTCTTCGACGAGATGCGCTTCGACCCCAGCGACCCGAGCGGCGCCGACGCCGACGTGTTCGTGCTCTCGAAGGGCCACGCCGCGCCGATCCTCTGGGCCGCCCTCAAGGAGGCCGGGGCGATCCAGGACGACCTGCTGAGCCTGCGCCGCTTCGACAGCCCCCTCGAGGGCCACCCGACTCCCCGCTGTCCCTGGGTGCGCGTGGCCACGGGCTCGCTGGGCCAGGGTCTCTCCGCGGCCGCGGGGATGGCGTGGGCGCGGAAGCTGGACGGGACCCCGGCGCGCGTCTACGCGCTCCTGGGCGACGGCGAGGCGGCCGAGGGCTCGGTCTGGGAGGCGGCGCAGTTCGCGTCCTTCAACCGCCTCGACAACGTGTGCGCGGTCCTGGACGTGAACCGCCTCGGACAGAGCGGCCCCACCATGTACCAGCACGACACGGCGGTCTACGAGGCGCGCTTCCGCGGCTTCGGGTGGGACGTCGCGGTGGTGGACGGCCACGACGTCGCGGCCCTGCGCCGGGCCTTCGCGAAGGCCCGGGGCACGTCCGGCCGTCCGTTCGCGATCGTGGCGAAGACGCTGAAGGGCAAGGGCGTCTCCTTCGTCGAAGACAAGGACGGCTGGCACGGCAAGCCGGTGAAGAAGGGCGAGGAGCTGCAGAAGGCCGTGGCGGAGCTGGGGGACACCTCGGTCACGATCCCCGTCGAGGCGCGGCGCTACCCGCCCGTGGCGGCCAGGGCGACCGGCGACCTGACCCTGAAGCCGAGCTATGCCCTCGGCCAGGAGGTGGCCACCCGCGAAGCATACGGTACTGCCCTGGCCAAGCTCGCCAGAACCTCTCCCGCCGTGGTGGCGATCGACGGCGATACCAAGAACTCCACCTTCAGCGAGAAGCTCAAGGAGGCGGCGCCGCGGCAGTTCGCCGAGGGCTACATCGCGGAGCAGAACATGGTCGGCGCGGCCCTGGGCATGGCCACCGAGGGGTTGATCCCGTTCGCGTCCACGTTCGCCTGCTTCCTGACGCGCGCCTACGACTTCATCCGCATGGCGGCTTACTCGCGGCCGCGGCACCTGGTCCTGTGCGGCAGCCACGCGGGGGTCTCCATCGGCGAGGACGGACCTTCCCAGATGGCCCTCGAGGACCTGGCCATGATGCGGGCGATCACCGGCTCGACGATCCTGTATCCGAGCGACGCGGTCAGCGCCGAGAGGATCGTGGAGGCCGCGGCCCGCACTCCCGGGCTCGTCTACATCCGCACGTCGCGGCCGAAGACGCCGGTGCTCTACGCCAACGAGGAGTACTTCCCCGTGGGCCAGTCCAAGACGCTCCGGGCCAGCGCGAAGGACGCGGTCACGGTGGTGGGGGCCGGCGTCACGCTCCACGAAGCGCTGAAGGCCCACGAGGCCCTCGCCAAGGCCGGCATCGCGGTCCGGGTCATCGACCTCTACTCCGTGAAGCCCGTGGACGTGGAGACGCTCCGCAAGGCCGCGACCGAAACCAAGGCGATCGTGACCGTCGAGGACCACAGCGTGTGCGGCGGCCTGGGCGAGGCGGTGATGGCGGCGGTTGGGAACCGCGCGCCGGTCGTGCTGCTGGGCGTGAGCACGGTCCCGCGCTCCGGCAAGCCCGCCGAGCTGATGCGCCACCACGGCATCGACGCGGAGGCCATCGTGGCTGCGGTCAAGACCCTGGCCTGACAGCAACGGCTCCCGTCTCCACGGCCGTGGTGCTGGCCATCGCCCCCCGTCATTCTGAGGGGCGTCCGTTGTCGGTCGTCGCCCCGAAGAATCTGGCGGTCGCCGTGACCAGATCCTTCGCTTCGCTCAGGATGACGTGTCCTGAGGGGCGTCCGTCGTGGGTCGTCGGCCCGAAGGATCTGGCCTGGCGGCGGATCAGTCCACCCGCGCGTAGAACGAGACCCCGCGCACGTGGAGTCGACCGAAGCGAAGCAGTTCTAGATCCGCCTCCGGACTATCACGGCGGTGGCGTCGTCCTCCCAGGGGCGGCCGCCGCCGTAGGCATAGGCCTCGCTGAACAGGGCCTCGATCATCTGCTCGGCGTCGGCCCCCGGGTGGCGGCCCACGACCCGCGCGACCCCCTCCTCGCCGAACTCGCCCTCGGGACCGCGGCGCTCGAGGATGCCGTCGGTGGCGAGGACCAGCAGCGAGCCCGGCTCCATCCGAACGATGCCCCGGCGGAACCGGGCTTCGGGCAGCGGGCCGATGATCGTGCCGCCCGTCTCCAGCCGGTCCGTCCCCGCGTCGGAGATCAGGAGCGGCGGCGGGTGGCCTGCGTTCACGTAGATGAGGTTGCCTCCCTGCTCCAGCTCCCCGTAGAAGATCGACACGAAGCTGCTCGAGAGGGCGCTTCGGTGGATCACGCGGTTCAGCTTCTGGAAGACGTGGGCGATCTTCAGCTCCTTCTCCAGGCCCATGCGGAGCCCCGTCACCACGTCGCGCACCAGGAGCGCGGCGGGCAGGCCGTGGCCGCTCGCGTCGCCGATACAGATGCCCAGCATGTCGGTCTCGAAGGAGGAGAAGTCGTAGAAGTCGCCCCCCACCTCTTCCGCGGGGATGGACCGGCACCCGATGTCGTAGCCCGGGAACGCGGGCGGCTCCTCGACGAGGAGGCTCTGCTGGATCTCCGCGGCCTGCTGGACGCTGCCCCGCACGCGCTCGTCCACGAGGCGCGAACCCAGGGCCGCCCGGACGGTGTTGAGCGCGAAGTCCAGCTCCTCGCGCACCCACCCCGCCGCGAGCAGGAAGAAGAACGCGTACCGGTTCGGCCGCCGGCCCACCACGATGGCCGCGGCGGCCCGCTCCGTGGCCATGGCGAAGGGCCACGCCTCGGTGTCCGCGAAGATGTAGGCTCGATGGCGCAGCACGAGGCTCAAGGGGGGCGTCGCCGGGCTCAGCTCCTCCGTGAGGCCGTCCTCCACGTCGCCCACGTACTTCACCAGCTCGAAGGAGTCGCGGCGCTCGGCGTAGAGCATGCCCGAGCGGAGGTGCAGGTCCTCCCGCAGCGTCCGGAAGGCCTCCTCCAGGAAGGACTCCAGCAGGTCCCGCTGGGGGCGGCCGGGATCGAGGGCCCCGAAGAGGCTGTCGAGCCTCCGGTACAGCAGCTTGGGTTCGGCGCGTGGGGGAAAAGCCATGGGAGGAGCGCCCGCAGGGGCGAGCAACGCCATGCTATCACCCACGGCCTCGATTGACCTCCGCGTCGATCACGCGGAGGGCCTCGAAGACCGCTCCGGCGGATCTCCCGGAGCCGCGCGGGGTCCGCCGCCAGGGCGGCCGCGGCGGACGGGATCCGCCCGCTCGCTCCCCACGACGCGGTCGAGGTCCCCCACGATCCAGAAGCGGGGAGGGAAGTCGGCGAAGTCGGTGAGCAGGACCACGAAGGGCACGCCGGGATGGGCCTCCCGGACGGCGTCCCGCAGGACCGCGTTGAAGTTGGGCATCACCGAGACCACGGCGACCGGCCGGCGTTCTCGGAGGAAGTCCGCAAGGCGCCGGACGAGGGCGCGGTGCCGCAGGCGGATCGCGGCGTGGAGCACCCTCAGCAGGGGCACCAGGAAACGCGTGGAGCCGCCACGGACGAGTGCGTTATAGGCTTCCTCGATGGACCGGCCCGTGATCCGCTTCCAGGAGTCCAGGGGCTCGAGAACGGCCTGGAGGCTGACGGCAGCGAGCCGGAAGCGGAAGCCAGCCCCCTGGCGCTCCGCCGCGGCCAAGAGCGCCTGCGCCGCCGCGCGATGGCCTCCGCCGGCGTCGATGAAGAAGACCAGCACCTCCGGCGCCTCGGCCACCTCCAGAGAGTGGCATCCCTGGCCGACGACCTTGTGACGCTGCGGCGACGAACCGGCGCCACCCGGACGGCGTCGTGGGTGACTTTGTCCGGTGCGGGAGATAACGTCTGGCGACGTTTCCCGGAGGTAGGGGAATGCACGACGATCGTGAGGACCTGGGCCGCAACCGGTCGGGCAACTCGACCTTCGACGAGGTCCTTCGCGCGGGCTCGTCACGGCGGCAGGTCCTGGCCGGCGGCCTCGGGGCCCTGGCGGCGGCGCTGATCGAAGGGCCGAGCTCCCTCGGCCGCGCGCTCGGGGCCTCGGGCGCCGCCCTCATGGGCTTCACGGGAGTCCCCGTCTCCGAGGAAGACGCCGTCATCGTTCCCCGGGGCTACAGGGCCGAGGTCCTCTACGCCTGGGGGGATCCCGTGTCCAATGGGCCCGCCTGGGACCCGAACGCCCGGAACACCGCGGAGGAGCAGGCCCTCCAGGCCGGCATGCACCACGACGGCCTGCACTACTTCCCGCTCCCCTACGGATCCAACAGCTCCACCTCCGGCCTCCTGGCCGTCAACCACGAGTACGTGGACAACGGCCTGCTCTTCTCCGACGGCTTCGAGGGCTGGTCGGCGGAGAAGGTCCGCAAGGCCCAGGCGGCCCACGGCGTCTCGGTGATCGAGGTGCGCAACGAGGGGGGGCGCTGGCGCGTCGTGCGGCCCTCGCGGTACGGCCGGCGGATCACGGCCTTTACGCCCATGCGGGTCTCGGGACCCGCGGCGGGCCATCCCCTGATGCAGACGGCCGCCGATCCCACGGGCGCGCTGGTCCTCGGCACCCTGAACAACTGCGCCAACGGCTACACGCCCTGGGGCACGTACCTGACCTGCGAGGAGAACTTCAACGGCTACTTCGTCAACCAGGGAAGAGTCCCCGCCGACCAGCAGCGCTACGGGATCGCGAAGGAGAGCGACCGCCGCTGGAGCGAGTTCGACGCCCGCTTCGACGCCGGGAGGAACCCGGGCGAGCCGAATCGCTTCGGATGGGTGGTGGAGATCGACCCCTACGACCCGGCCCAGACGCCGGCGAAGCGCACGGCCCTCGGACGCTTCAAGCACGAGGGCGCGGCCCTCTCGCTGGCCCCGGACGACCGCGTCGTGCTGTACATGGCCGACGACGAGCGCTTCGAGTACATCTACAAGTTCGTGAGCCGGGACCCCTGCGACCCCGGCCAGCGAGCCGCCAACTCGAGCGTGCTGGACTCCGGCACCCTCTACGTCGCCAGCTTCGGTCCCGACGGCGCAGGCCAGTGGCTGCCGCTGACCTATGGCGAGAACGGCCTCACGCCCGAAGCCGGCTTCCGGAGCCAGGCCGAGGTCCTCGTGAAGACACGGCAGGCGGCGGACGAGGTCGGCGCCACGAAGATGGACCGCCCCGAGTGGATCGCGGTCCACCCCCTGAGCAAGGACGTCTACGTGACCCTCACGAACAACAGCGAGAGAGGGACCCGCGGCAAGCCGGGCACGGACGCGGCGAACCCGCGCGGGGCGAATGTCTACGGCCACATCCTGCGCTGGCGTGAGGCGGCGAGCGATCCTCGATCGACGACCTTCTCCTGGAACATCTTCGTGCTGGCGGGAGACCCCGCGCAGGGCGACACCACGAAGAGGGGGAGCATCAAGGGCGACGCCTTCGGCTCGCCGGACGGCCTGTGGTTCGACGCGCGGGGCCTGCTGTGGATCCAGACCGACGTTTCCGCGCGCTCGCTGTACTCGGGAGACTTCGCCCGGATCGGCAACAACCAGATGCTGGCGGCCGACCCCGCGACGGGTGAGACCCGTCGTTTCCTGACCGGACCGCGCCACTGCGAGGTCACCGGCGTCCACGCGACCCCCGACGGCCGGACCCTGTTCGTGAACATCCAGCACCCGGGGGAGCCGGCGACCGGCGACGACAACGACCCGAAGAACCCCGGAGCCAACAGCGTCTGGCCCGGCGGTCCCGAGATCGGCCGCCCACGCTCGGCCACCCTGGTGATCACGAGGGACGACGGGGGGGTGATAGGGAGCTGACGGGCTCGGGCGTAGCGGTCGGCGGCTCGGAGGCCGGGGACACCGGCGGCGCCGGGACCGCGTGGCGGCCGCGGCGGCGGCGACCGGCCCGCGTGGAGAGCAGGCGCCGCGAGCAACGCTGCCGGCGAGGCATGCCTCGAAGATAGGGGGCGCCCTCGACACCCGCGTGACGGGCGCATGACCGGCCCGCCTTCGCCTCGTCACCGAATCTTTCCCCCGCGTACACAATCCCGCCACGCTGGACCGCTCTAATGCCCTCGTGCCTCAGACAGGACTCGAGGTGGAGGTGGCCGATGAGCCGCGGGAGCCGCCGTTAGTGCGCTGCGATCTGCACGTCCATTCCAGGCGGTCGGGGGCCGTCGACCTGCCCGTGCTCCGTCACTTCGGTGACGAGTGCTACTCCGAGCCGCAGGCGGTGTACGAGCAGGCGCGGCGTCGTGGCATGGACCTCGTGACGCTCACCGACCACGACACGATCAGGGGCGCCCTCGAGATCGCGTCCCTGCCCGGGACCTTCGTGAGCGAGGAGGTCACTTGTGAGCTGCCCGGCGACCGCAAGATCCATCTCGGCGTCTGGGACATCAGCGAGGCCCAGCATGATCGGATCGCCGTCCTGCGCCGGGACGCCGAGGCCCTCTTCGCTCATCTCGCCGAGGAGCGGATCCCATTCTGCGTGAACCACCTCTTCTCGGCCCTCACGGGCCGTCGGCAGCTCCGGGACTTCAACGCGGCGCTCGGCGCCGCGCCCCTCGTCGAGGCGCGGAACGGCATGATGTCCTCCCTCATCAACGCCTACGCTACGCAGGCTGGCACCGAGACGGGCATCCCGGTCGTGGGGGGTAGCGACGCCCACACGCTGGCCTCCGTGGCGCGGTCCTACACGATCGTGGAGCGCGCCCGCAGCCGCGAGGAGTTCCTCGAGGGACTCCGCCGTGGCTTCACGGTTCCGGCCGGCACCTCGGGCAGCTACGCCCGCCTCACCGCCGACGTGGCTCGCGTCTTCGCGGGGGGCTATCGCGAGAACGCGCGGCGATCCCTCCAGGGACTCGCGGCGGCCGCCCGCTTCGCAGCCATGCTGGCTGCGGTGCCGATCCTGCCCCTGATCCCGATCTTCACCGCGGCGATCTACCTCCACGAGCGGACCTTCGCCATTCGCCATTGGCAGGAGTTCCAGGCCGCGGCCCTTCGGCCCTCGCGCCGCCCGGAGCGCCCCGGTCCCTGGGGCGCCGCGCCGCGCCCGGCGGTGCAGCCGTGAACGCCGTGCTGGCGTTCGTCAGCCGGAAGGACGAGCGCCTCTCGGGACGGCTGCAGGAGTGGCGGCTACCGCGGCCACTCCGGATCTGGATGCTTTGGGCGACGCGCCTGGGGGACGGGTGGCTCTGGATCGCGATGGGCCTCCTGCTGATGGCGGGCGGCAGCCGGTACCACCGGGTGCTGGCCGCCGCCGCCCTCTCCGCCGGCTGCGCCAACGCCTCGATCATCGTCCTCAAGCGCCGGTTCCGTCGCACGCGGCCCGTGCCCCACGCCCGGAACCCGCTGTTCGACCTGGCCTTCGACCGCTTCTCGTTCCCGTCGGGGCACACGACCAACGCGTTCGCCCTGGGGGCCGTGATGTCGATGGCCTTGCCCCCGCTCATGCCGCTCGCTGCCCTCGTGGCTTGCAGCATCGGGCTGTCACGGATCGTCCTGGGGCACCACTTCCTGAGCGACGTGCTGGCCGGGGCCCTCCTGGGGACGCTGATCGGCTCGACCACGTACCTGGCGATCCTCCGTTAGAACAAGACAAGAGAGGACATCCGGCGTCACCTGGGGCGACACCAGGGACGCTCGGTCCCGCGCTAAGCTGCTCTGAGACTTACGCTCCGCCCCTGGTACGGCCCTTGCTTCTACCTGGAGCGGAGGTGGTGCCGCCATGAGGTCCTGGTTTCTCGCAAGTGCGCTCGCCGCGGTCCTCGGGATCGGCCTAGGGACGCCGGTCACAGCCGAGGCGGGAGGTCGTCACGGCCGTAACGGTCGCGGCTACGGCTATAGCCAAGGCAACGGCCACGGCAACGGCCACAGCTACGGCCACAGCTACGGCCGGGGCTACGGCCGCGGCAACGGCCACGGTTACGGCCAGAGCTACGGCCGCGGCTACGGTTATGGCCATTCGTATCGGCCCAGTTATCGCTCGTACTACCGGCCCTACTACAGCCCGTACTATGGGTCGTACTACGACTACGAGCAGCCCTACTACTACGCGCCGCGGAACTGCCGGAGGCCGAGCGTCGGGTTCTACTTCGGGTTCTGAGACCGCGAGCCCGGAGGCTTCGCTTCAGCTCGCGGGGGCGTAGTAGCCGAGCTTGTGGCGGATCTGGAGCTCGTCGCGGCTCGGGGTCCGGACCACGATGCGCCGCCACTTGCCGTCCTTCCTCTTGTTGGACGAGACGTAGCCGATGCTGTACTGGCTCCGCAGCTCCTCGGCCACGCGGGCGTACACGGAGTCCAGCTCCGACAGCGAGTTCGGGAAGAACACCTGGCCGCCGGTTTCGCGGGTGAGGGCCGTCAGGATGTGCTGCGCCTGCGAGAAGGCCAGGCGCTCGCGGTCCATGGCCCGGTCCCGTCTGAGGCTGATCGCGTAGATGCTGACCTCGCTGGCGCGGGCCAGCTCCAGGACCTGCTCGTCCTTCACCAGCGAGGCGGTGTCCTCCCCGTCGGAGAGCAGCACGATGGCCCGGCGCCGCAGCTCACCGGCCTTCTTCTGGCGCCCCAGGCCCTTGAGGGCGATGTAGAGGGCGTTGTGCATGGCCGTGGGGCCCGAGGCTGCCGTGCGTTGGATCGCCGCCTCGAGGGCCGCCTGATCGGCCGTGAAGTCCTGGAGGGTCGCGGTCCGGTCGTTGAACTGCACCACCTGAGCCACGTCCCGGGGCTCGAGGGTCTTCACGAACCGGATCGCCGCCGTCTGGGCCACCCCCAGCTTCTCCTCCATGGAGGCCGAGGTGTCGATCATCAGGACCACGGAGAGGGGGAGGTCCTCGTGGGTGAAGAGCGAAAGCTCCTGCCGGATGCCGTCCTCGAAGATCGCGAAGTCCCCATCGATCAGGTCGGTGACGTAACGGCTGCGAGCGTCGGTCACGGCGACGTTCAGGTTGATCACGTCGATGCCCACGCCGAAGGTCAGCGGACGGGGCGTCTGCGCGGGTCGCGGCGAAGGAGCCTGGGCGGCTGCCGAGGACGCGGCGGCCACGAGCAGGCAACTGACGAGGGTCCTCACGGCTCTCCTCAGGGCTTCTTGCCGGGCCACACTCGCGCCTTGACCCCCGGACGGGCCACGGTCACCTCGATCTTGCGGTCCTTGATCTCGGGGAGCGTGGCGTAGGCCAGCCGATACGGGGCCCTGAGCTCGGAAGAGATCTTCTGGAGCGCCGCCGAGGCCCCCATCGAGGAAAGGGGTCTCTCGTAGAGCCCGCCGGTCTCCCGGGTCAGGGTCTCGAGGACGTACTCGAATCGGATCCGGTCCTCGAAGGCAGCGCCTTGCCCTTCGAACTGGACCGCCATGAACACGTCGGCGGCCCCCCGGGCCTCGTCGACAGCCTTCTGCCGGTCCCGGAAGGACAGCTCCTGATCCACGCCCGTCACGATCACGATCGCGGAGCGCTGCCCTTCCACGGGCTCCAGCTCCCGGCAGGCTTCCACCAGGGTATCCAGGAGCGTATTGCCTCCCCGTGGGAACATTCGCTTCACGGCCCGCGCGCCTTCGGCGCGGTCCGTGGTGGGGCCCGCGATCTTCGTGGCCCGGTCCCCGGTGGCCCAGAGGGTGTACCGGGCGCCGTCGGGAAGCTGGGCCAGGAACGATTCCACCGCCCCGACCAGGGTCAGGCGGAAGGCGGAGCCCACCGCCTCGCTCGTGTCCAGGATCAACGCCAGCGTGAGGGCTCGCCGGTCCACCTCGGCCCGCGCCACCTCGCGGGCGACGCCGTTCTCGAGGACCACCAGCTCGTCGGCCACCAGCCCCTCCACCGGCGCCCCCTTCTCGTCGGTGAACGTGACGGTCACGCTGCGCACTTCCGCCGGCGCGGGTCCGGCGAGGAGCATGGCCACGGCCAGGGCGGCGGTCACGCGATCACTATAGGAGGCGGGCGCGCTCCGCGTCAACGACGGCCGGATGACGACGTGTTCCAGCGCACGGCCGTGAGCTTCCGCTATGATCGGGCCGGTGGGCGAATCTCGGGCGGTCGTCATCACGGTCAGCGACTCGGTCTCTCGCGGCGAGCGCCAGGACGTCTCGGGCCCGGAAGCCTGCCGGATCCTGCGGGAGGTCGGTCTCGACGTGGCGGGGCCCGTGGTCGTCCCCGACGAGCGGGGCCTCGTCGCGGCCCGGATCCGCGAGGTCGCGGCCGAGGCCCGGTTGGTCGTGACCACGGGCGGGACGGGCCTCGGGCCTCGGGACGTCACCCCCGAAGCCACCCGGGACGTGATCGATCGCGAGGCCCCGGGCCTCGCGGAGCTGATGCGGGCCCACGGCGCGAAGAAGACGCCGCTGGCGGTCCTCTCGCGGGGCGTCGTGGGGACCCTCGGCTCCTGCCTCGTCGTGAACCTCCCCGGCAGCCCGAAGGGGGTGAGGGACGGTCTCGAAGCGCTGCGGCCGGTCCTGGGCCACGCCCTGGACCTCCTGGGCGGCCGGACCACCCACGAGTGAGCGCGCCCCGAAGGGCCCCCGGTTGACGCCACCGGGGGCCCTTCTATAAGATCCGCGCACCTAGGAAACCCAGGGACAAAAGTGAGCCCGTACCTCTTCCTGATCCCTCTCTTCCCCCTGCTGGGCTTCCTCTTCAACCTCACCATCGGCGTCCGCGTCCTGGGCCAGAAGGGCGGCGGCCACGGCCACGAAGCCCACCCCGACGCCCACCCCTCGCCGATCGTCGGCCTCGTGGCCTGCGGCTCGGTCCTGGCCTCCTTCGTCGTGGCGGTGTTGGCCGTGGTGGAGGCCCACGGGGCCCCGGACCACACGCTCGTCCAGACCCTGTGGACCTGGATCCCGGGGGGCGCGGCCGAGACCGCCGTCCACGGCGTCCGCGGCGTGTCCCCCTTCGCCGTCGACTGGGCCTACCAGGTGGATCCGCTGTCCTCCGTGATGCTGATGGTCGTGACCTTCGTGGGGTTCCTGATCCACGTCTACTCCACCGGTTACATGGCCCACGATCCCGGCTACGCCCGCTACATGTCGTACCTGAACCTCTTCATGTTCGCGATGCTCACCCTGGTGATGGGCGCGAACTACGGCGTGCTGTTCGTGGGCTGGGAGGGAGTCGGGCTCTGCTCGTACCTGTTGATCGGCTTCTGGTTCGAGAAGCAGAGCGCCTCGGACGCCGGCAAGAAGGCCTTCATCGTGAACCGCATCGGGGACGCGGGGTTCCTGATCGGGATGTTCCTGGTCTTCGTGACCTTCGGCAGCCTGGACTTCCGCACCGTGATGGCCACGGCGGCCCACATGCCCGTGGAGCACGCCTGGGGCGGGACCCTCACGGTGATCGCGATCTGCCTGTTCATCGGGGCCTGCGGCAAGAGCGCCCAGATCCCCCTCCACGTCTGGCTCCCCGACGCGATGGAGGGCCCGACCCCGGTCTCGGCCCTCATCCACGCGGCCACCATGGTCACGGCGGGCGTCTACATGGTGGCGCGCTCCTCGGTCATCTACGCCCACGCGCCAAAGGCGATGCTGGTGGTCGCCCTGGTGGGGGCGGTCACCGCGATCTTCGCGGCGTCCATCGGCCTCGTCCAGAACGACATCAAGCGGGTCCTGGCCTACTCCACGGTGAGCCAGCTCGGCTACATGTTCCTGGCCTGCGGCGTCGGGGCCTTCGCCGCCGGGATCTTCCACCTGGCCACCCACGCGTTCTTCAAGGCGCTCTTGTTCCTCGGCTCGGGCTCCGTCATCCACGGCATGTCCGGCGAGCAGGACATGCGCAACATGGGAGGGCTCAAGGCCAAGCTGCCCACGACCCGCTGGACGATGCTGGTGGGCTGCATCGCCATCGCCGGCATCCCGCCCCTGGCCGGCTTCTTCTCCAAGGACGAGATCCTGTGGTCGGCCTTCAAGGTCGGCGGCTACGGTCAGTGGGTCTGGGGGATCGGCTTCGTGGCCGCGGCCATGACCGCGTTCTACATGTTCCGGCTGTACCACATGACCTTCAGCGGCGGCTTCCGGGGCAGTCCTGAGCAGGAGCACCATCTCCACGAATCGCCTTCGTCGATGACGGTGCCCCTCATGGTCCTGGCCGCGGGCTCCGTGGTAGCGGGCTTCCTTGGCGTGCCCGCGGCCCTGTTCGGCAACAACTGGATCGAGGGCTTCCTCGAGCCCGTGTTCGAGCCCGCCCACCACGCCCTGCGGGAGGTGTTCGCGGAGCCCGCCCCCGATGGATCGACCGAGTACCTCCTGATGGCTGCGAGCGTGGGTATCGCCGCGATGGGCATCCTGGTGGCCTGGCGGATCTACAGGATCGCGCCGGCCATCGCCGATCGGCTGGCGGCGTCGTTCGCGACGGCCCACCGGGTGCTGCTCGACAAGTACTACGTGGACGAGATCTACGGCGCGGTTTTCGTGCGGGGCCTGACCCTGGGCGGAGGGGAGAGGCTCTTCGACGCCGACCGATACCTGGTCGACGGGGCCGGGGGCGGGAAGATCGGCCCCGGGCTCGGCGTCAACGGGATCGCGTGGGCGGCGCGAGACATCGTCGCCCGCCTGTCGGATTTCTGGGACCGCTGGTTCGTGGACGGGGCCGTCAACCTGACGGCGGCCGTCCTCGACAACGGAAGCTACCTCTTCCGCGCCGTCCAGAACGGCCTCGTCCAGCAGTACGCCCTCATGATGCTCATGGGCGTCCTGGTCCTGATCGGCGCCGGCTCCTGGGTCCTGGGGCTTTACTAGTGGCGCGGTGGTTCACTTGCAGGCCACGAGTGCGGGGCCATTCCCCGAACCCAGCGGTTCCCTCCCCCTACGTGGGGAGGGATAGGGTGGGGGGTCGACGACAGAATCAGGGTGGGGGGTCGATGACCAAACGGGTGGGGGGTCGATGATAGCCATGACCGACTTCTTCCGCGAGCACCTCCTCTCGATCATCACCTACACGCCGCTCGCGGGGGCGCTGCTGCTGCTGCTGCCGGTCTTCAAGGGCAAGGACGACGCGGTCCGCTGGTTCAGCAACCTCGTCGCCCTGGTGGGCTTCGCGGTGAGCCTCCCGCTCTGGTTCTGGTTCGATCGCGCCAAGGAGGGCTTCCAGTTCCAGGAGCAGGCCTCCTGGATCCCGTCGATCGGTGTCCAGTACTACTTCGGCGTGGACGGCGTGAGCACGCTCCTGATCCTGCTCACGACGCTCTTGGGCTTCATCTCGGTGCTCTCTTCCTGGACCGCGATCCACGACCGCGTGCGGCAGTACTACATCTTCCTGCTCCTGCTCCAGGCCGGGATGCTGGGGGTCTTCTGCGCCCTCGACATGTTCCTCTTCTACATCTTCTGGGAGGTCATGCTGGTCCCGATGTACTTCCTGATCGGGATCTGGGGGAGCGACAACCGCCTGTACGCGGCCATCAAGTTCTTCCTGTACACCCTCGTGGGCTCCGTGGTGATGCTGCTGGGCGTCCTGGCCCTCTACTTCCGCTCGCGGACGCTGCCGGGCCTCGAGGCCACGGGCACCTTCGACGTGACCCGCTGGTACACCATGGGGATCCCGGAGGACATGCAGTTCTGGGTGTTCCTGGCCTTCTTCCTGGGCTTCGCCATCAAGGTGCCGATGTTCCCGTTCCACACCTGGCTCCCCGACGCCCACGTGGAGGCCCCCACGGCGGGGTCGGTGATCCTGGCCGGCGTGCTGCTGAAGATGGGGACTTACGGCTTCATTCGCTTCTCGCTGCCGCTGCTGCCCCAGGCCACCCTCCACCTCCAGGGTTTCGTGGTCCTGCTCTCGATCATCAGCATCGTCTACGCCGCCCTCGTGACCCTGGTGCAGAAGGACATGAAGAAGCTCATCGCGTACTCCTCGGTGAGCCACCTGGGCTTCTGCATGCTGGGGATGTTCGCCCTGAACCCCGTGGGCCTGGAGGGCAGCGTGCTCCAGATGATCAACCACGGCCTCTCCACGGGCGGGCTGTTCCTGATCGTGGGGCTCCTCTACGAGCGCCGGCACACCAAGGCGATCGACCAGTTCGGAGGGCTGGCCCACGTGATGCCCGTATACGCCACGTTCACCCTGATCCTCTTCCTGGCCTCGATGGGGCTGCCCCTGCTCAACGGCTTCATCGGTGAGTTCATGATCCTGCAGGGGGCCTACGCCGCGAACCGCGTCTGGGCCTACTGGGCCGTTTCGGGCGTGGTGCTGGGGGCCGCCTACCTGCTCTGGCTCTATCAGCGTGTCTTCTGGGGGAAGATCACCCACGAGGAAAACCGGCACCTGAAGGACCTGAGCCGCCGTGAGCTGGCCACCCTCGTCCCGCTGGTGGCCCTGTGCTTCTGGATCGGCATCTACCCGAAGCCGTTCCTGGACTTCCTCCACAAGCCGATGGCGGTCCTGACCGAGAGGGTGCAGCCCGGATTCTTCGAGCCCGCGGCCCACGCGGCGGCCCCGGCCCCCGCCCCGCCCGTGGCGGTCACTCCCGTGGGCGAGGAGAAGGTCGTCCCGGAGCACTAGCGCGAACCGCTTCCCGCGCGGATGTTATCCTCCCCGGCAGTGGAAGCCTCGGGCAACGGGCCGGCCGGGTCGCGCCAGCAGCGGCTCATCGTGCTCGTGCCGCTCCTCGCCTGTGTGGTCGCGATCGCGGTCGTGGCCTTCCAGGTCTTCCGCCCGTTCTTCCTCGACCTGACGGTGGCGGGCTCGGTGGCGTTGCTCCTGGCCCCCCTCCAGCGCCGCCTCACGGGACTCGTCCGCGGGCGCGCGTCCCTGGCCGCCGCCCTGCTCGTCCTGCTCGTGACCGTGACCATACTGCTGCCGGTCCTGAGCTCCGCGGCCCTGCTGGGGCAGGAGGCCTTCGGCTTCTTCGACTGGCTGGGCCCGCGCCTGCAGCCGGCCGCGCTTCAAGAGCTGTGGCGCGAGACGCTCCCCGCGCGCTTTCCACGCCTGGCCTCGTGGCTGCAGGCTTCGGGGGGCGGGGCCATGCCCCTCGTCTCCGACGCCCTCTCTCGCCTGGCGTCGGGGGCCAACAACCTGATCCAGAAGACGGTCACCGGCTTGACCTCGGCGGCGCTGGAGCTGGTGCTGTTCCTGCTGGTCCTGTTCTTCCTGCTGAGGGACGGCCCCCGCTTGCGGGCGGAGGTGAGGAAGGTCTCGCCGATCTCCGAGAGCCAGGAGGGGGAGATCCTCGAACACCTGACCCGGACGGTGAAGGGCGTGCTGCAGGCCATGGTGTTGGTGCCCATCGTGCAAGGGCTGGTGGCCATGCTGGGCTTCTGGCTCTTTGGCGTCCCCTCCCCGCTGCTGTGGGGCGTCATGGTGATCTTGGCGGCCTTCATCCCCCTCGTGGGCTCGCCCCTCGGTTGGGTTCCAGCCGCCGTCTACCTGATCGTGACCCGCCCCGGTTGGGCCGGGTGGGGGATGCTGGCTTACGGGGTGCTGTTCATCAGCACCATCGACAACGTCGTGAAGCCGTGGCTCCTCCGGGAAGCGGCGCAGATCCACCCCCTGCTGGGGTTCCTCTCTATACTCGGAGGCGTGATCGCCTTCGGGCCCATGGGCGTCCTCGTGGGGCCGGTGGTGCTATCGCTGATGCTCTCTGCCCTGCGGATCTACCGCCTGGACTTCCTCCATCCCCAGCTCCGGGGGTCGGTAGGCACCGACCCAAGTCGTTGAAGACAGGGGGCGATCCGGGGAAGCCTGGACGAATGCCACCCGAGGAGAAACGCCCGGCAGGGGACTGGACGCGTGCCCTTCGCGAGGCGGCGCCTTACCTGGGTCTTGGGACGACGCTGGCCGCCAGCGTGCTGGCGGGCCTCGGAGCCGGCTACTGGCTCGACCAGCGCCTCGGCACCGCGCCGCTGCTCTTCATCGTGGGCGGGGTATTCGGGATCGCCGCCGCAGGCGTCCAGTTCGTCAAGACCACCTCGGGTCGAAAGCCGTGAGCCTCGGACGCTACGCGCTGATCGTCGCCTCGATCCTCGGTGTCTCTCTCGGAGCCCTCGTCCTTCTCTTCGGCGCTCGGACGGATCCGGCCACCCGGGTGGCCGCGGTCCTCGGAGCCTTCATGGCCGCAGCCAACACGCTGCTGGCCTACTTCCTCGCGGTCTGGTCCCAGCCGCGATCCACGAGGGTGTTCTTCGGCGCGGTGCTGGGAGGCATGGCGGCCCGCATGGGCCTGATGTTGGCCGCCGTGGTGGGGGCGGTCCTGGTGCTGGGCTTGCCGCAGGTCCCCCTGGCCGTCTCGCTCCTCAGCTACTTCGTGGTGTTCCTGGTCCTCGAGCTGACGCTGCTCCACGAGCGCACGTCGCGCCGCTGATCGAGAGTCGAGGAGGAGAGGCATGACCTGGATCAAGACCGTGCCGATGTCCGAGGCCAGCGACGAGCTGAAGGAGGCGGTCGAGGCGCAGCGAGCCCTCTATCCCCCCGAGTACGCCCAACCCGTCCATGCCGTGGCCGAAGGCGAGGCGTCGGGGATCGTGGCCTCCCACAGTCTCATCCCCGCCGCGCTCCAGCACGCCTTCGCTACCTTCGGGGCCCTCATGTCCCCCGAGCTGCCCCTCTCGCGGCGGCAGCACGAGATGATCACGACGGTGGTCTCGGCCGTCAACCGGTGCCAGTACTGACTGGAGTCCCACGCAGAGTTTCTGCGTCGCGTGACGTTGGACGCGGGCCTGGTCGAGGCCATCGCGAGGGACTTCCGGAGCGCCCCGATCGCCGAGCAGGACCGCGCGATGCTGGAGTACGTCGAGAAGCTCACCCGGGATGCGACCCGCGTCTCGAAGCAGGATCACGAGGGGCTGCGGGCGGCGGGCTTCGACGATCGGGGGATCCTCCAGATCACCCTGATCGCCTCCTGGTTCAACTACATCAACCGCGCGGCCGACGCCCTGGGCGTCGGCCGGGAGTGAGCTGGCGGGAGCTACGAGCGAGCCTACTCGCCCCCGAAGATGTTCCCGATGTCCCGCAGCGTGCCGCCTACTCCGCCCATGCTGCTCGAGCCCTCGCGGGTCTGGCCCAGGATGCGTCCGGCGAGGCGTGAGAAGGGGAGCGTCTGCAGGATGCACTTGCCCGGCCCCGTGAGGGTTGCCAGGAAGAGGCCCTCGCCGCCGAAGAGCGCGTTCTTGAAGCCGCCCACGAACCGTATGTCGTAGCCCACGGGCTCCTCGAAGGCCACGATACAGCCCGTGTCCACCCGGATCGTCTGGCCGGCCTGGAGGTCGAACTCCACGAAGTTGCCGCCCCCGTGAATGAAGGCGGTGCCCGAGCCCGAGAGACGCTCCAGGATGAAGCCCTCACCGCCGAAGAAGCCGGCGCCGAGCTTGCGCGTGAAGGCGACGCCGATCTCCACGCCGCTGGTGGCGCACAGGAACGAGTCCCGCTGGCACAGCCACGAGGCGCCGCCCGCGAGGTCGAGCTGCTTCAGCTTGCCGGGATAGGGGGCGGCGAAGGCCACCTGCCCGTCGCCCCGGGCCCGGAAGCGCGCCATGAAGAGGCTCTCTCCCACCATCATCCGCTTGAGGCCTCCGAGCAGGCCGCCCTGCATCGCCGTGGTCATGTCCACGTCGCCGGCCATGTAGAACATGGCCCCGGCCTCGGCCTGAAGCTCCTGGCCCGCTCCAAGCTCCGCGACCACCGCCTGCATCACGTCCCCCACCACGTGGAAGTTCATTCATCTACCCCCCACCCTATCCCTCCCCACGTAGGGGGAGGGGACCGCTGAGCGCGGGGACCGGCCCCGCATTCGACCTGAGCCCGCGACGCGACATGCCCCCCTATCCCTCCCCACGTAGGGGGAGGGGACCGCTGAGCGCGGGGACCGGCCCCGCATTCGAGCCTGGGCCGCGCGCCGCGAGCTGGCCCTCCTTGCTCCGCACTGGGCCGCTTGATAGCATCCCGCCCCGAAGAAGACGCTCAGCGGGGGTCGAGGGTTCCCTCGTCATCAGCCACATCCAGGAGGGCACATGGCGGCGTCCGAGGTCGGCAAGATCTTCAAGGGGCTCCCCAAGAAGTACCAGAAGGGCGGCGTCACGTCGCCGAGGACCTTCTACTTCTCGCTGGGCGACGACGAGAAGTGGACGGTCTCGCTCTCGCCCGACAAGTGCGAGGTCAAGGAGGGGAAGACCGACGACGCCGACTGCTTCTTCAAGGCGTCCGCCGACATGTTCCTCGACGTCTGGAACGGCAAGCACACCCCCTCGGCCAAGGACTTCCTCACCGGCGCCATCAAGAGCAACAACCCGATGATGTTGAAGGAGTTCGTGGCCGCCTTCGGCGTCAAGTCGAGGTAGCCTCTCAGGGCCGCTTCATCGTCATCGGATCCCGGAGCGGCAGGTCCGTGACCTTGCCACGGGCGAGCGCCGTCAGGCCGGCCTCTCCCTCCTCGCCCAGCGCGATCTCCTTCTGGTCCCCCACCACGAGGATCGCCATCCGCGCGGGGTCCAGGTGCCTCCGGGCCACCCGCTGCACGTCTTCGGCCGTCACGGCCTGGATCCGCTCGCGGTACGTGGCCCAGTAGGCCGGGTCCCTTCCCGTCAGCACGTCGGCGGCGAAGGTGGCCATGGCCTGGGCCCACGAGGCGAAGTTGTTCGGGAAGGTCTCGACCAGGCTCCTCTTCACGGTGTCCATCTCCGCAGCCGTCACCGGCGTGTCGCGGATCCGCCCGATCTCGTCGAGGACCATCCCCACGGCCCGGGCCACGGTCCGGCTCTTGGACTGGAACGCGGCCCGGAACTTGCCGGGGTAGTAAGGTCCGAACCCGATGCTCGAATACGCGGCGTACGCGAGGCCCTCGTTGGAGCGGACCCTCTGGGTGATGCGGGAGGAGAAGCCGCTGCCGCCCAGGACCTCGTTCATCACCTCGAGGGCATACACGTCGGGGTCGTCTCGCCGCACCGAGGGAAGGCCGATCGAGACGCGACCCTGGTTCACGTCCTTCTGGACGCGGTACAGCCCCGCCGGCGCCGGGGCGATCTCGCCGGGCACCGCGGCCGGAGATGGGGCCGGGAACGGCCACTCGCCGAAGGCCGCCCCCAGCTTGCGGAGCATCTCCTCCCGGGCGAAGGCTCCCGACACGGCCAACACCATCCGGGACGGATGGAAGCTCCGACGGTGGAAGGCCGCGAGGTCCTCGCGGCTGATGGAGCGGATGGACGCGCCGGTGCTCCAGCGGTTCGTGAAGTGCCCCTCGCCGTAGACGAGGGCGTTCCACTCCCGCGCCTCGATGTCCGAGGCGTCGTCGTTGCGCGTGCTCATGTCCTGGAGCGCCTGTTCCTTCGCCAGGTCCAGGCGGTCCTGCTGGAAGCGGGGCTCCCGCAGCATCTCCACGAAGGTCCGGAGCGACTCGTCCAGGGTCTCCGACAGGCAGCTCATGCTGGCGACACCCGAGGTGGGACCGATCCCCGCGGAGACCTCGGTGGCCAGGG
>Ga0210377_10001539_pt1 | contig 21071 bp, 12 predicted proteins | sample PLM4_65_b1redo_FD_155480 | JGI IMG/M metagenome (GOLD analysis project Ga0210377, IMG submission 155480) | Groundwater sediment microbial communities from an aquifer in East River, Colorado, USA - PLM4_65_b1 redo | ecosystem: Environmental > Terrestrial > Soil > Riparian zone | place: USA: East...
GGTGAAAGCAAATGAATTCGGTAAAACACTTTATCAAACCAAGCATGACCTCTTGAGCGATTATTTGCGGGCAGAACTCCGCCAACCACGAATTCAAGCTTTTTTGCCCGCATGAGCGAAAGTCCTAACTTTCTACGTGTCCTACTTTGAGCGACAGGGGCAGTCTGATCTCAAAGCAAAATTATTCTGTCTGGACCCAGCCCCCATGCTAGCCATCCCACTGGAGCGGAGTCAATCGACCATCTTTTTCTCAGCAACACTATTGCCAATGGACTACTTTACAAAGCTCTTGACCGGCACTGCGGACTATCCAAAGCGGATCTTCCCATCCCCATTTCCTGTGGAGAATGTCAACTTGCTGATCCACAACGGGATATCCACCAAATATGCGCAACGGGCTGATTCTTACGATGCGATTGCATCAGCAATCGAGTCCATCTGTGATGCGCATGTGGGCAACTACCTGGTTTTCTTTCCATCGTATGCTTATTTGACTGCAGTATTTGACCGTCTCAAAGAAATACTGCCGGAAAGGCAGCTTCTGGTTCAGGAGCGGGGCATGACGGAAGCAACGCGCGAATCCTTCCTAGCCCAGTTTTCGGCCAGCAATCAGGAAACGTTGGTCGGGCTCGCTGTTATGGGCGGTATCTTTGGGGAAGGGATCGACCTCGTTGGAGAACGGTTGATTGGCGCTGTGGTGGTTGGGGTGGGGGTACCACAAGTATGCTTGGAGAATGATTTGATCAAAGATTATTTTGATCATCAAAACGTCAGTGGTTTTGCCTATGCTTACCAATATCCAGGTTTCAACCGCGTGCTACAGGCTACCGGTCGGGTGATTCGCACGGAGACCGACCGGGGGATCATTGTATTGATCGATGACCACTTTACTCATGCTCGTTACCGCAATTTGTTCCCTTCCCACTGGCAGGGTTATCAGGTGGTACGAAACACCAGCGAGATGAAAGATAAATTGGCACGCTTTTGGTCGCGGGATCAAGACGATGCTGGTTCGATCTGAAGGCAGTCTTGTTAGGTTACCTCATTACCTTTGAGACACACTCACTATATGCGAGATCTGATCATAAATCTGGCGTTCCTCAAGAATAATGATTACTTATATAAATGTTAATCATGGCTATAGATGTGATGGAAATCAGTTACTCACGGGATCGATAGAACAACCATCTTCCCAATCCTTCTTCCAGCACAATGATCAGGAAGCTTAAAAACAGGTTATAGAAATCATGTGAACCGGACGGCAGGTAGCTCATGGATGCCAGCCCCATTCCAGCAATGATCAATCCCCTGCGAATATGATGGATTGTAGTATGGTGGACTTGTTTAGGCATCCATATCAGTTGTACAAACAACAGGATCATGATGCCGCTGCCAATAGTTATCCATTGACTTGAAGGTACTTGAATGCCAGTGATTACTGTTTCATATTTCAGCAGGGGTGCCATCCCCGAAACACCCAGCAACAACGCGCTGACCATAAAGCCTGCGTTAGTCCGCCGCCAGGTGTTCCAGGCCGGTACAGCCGGCAGGCGATAGACCTGGGACATGCTGTAGACCAATCCCAGACCCAGTGTGGCTGTGACGCCCAAGGTTGCAGTGGTATTCCGATGCCAGATCACAAGCTCCAAAGCACTAAACAACCAGCCCATCCCAAAGAGTCCAGTGAACAGGATCTCCCGGCTCAGCCAGGAGCGGCGCAGATTCAGCAGTACGCGCCAAGCATTTTTCTTGGTACCCAAATGAGCAAAGGAGGAGAGTGTGGCTGCGCCCAAGCACATCCCCAACAACAGGGTTGGCAACAGCCAGGCTATTGTGGCGTCATACTGTCCAAGTCTCCAGCGCTGTGGGAACAGCCATAACATGGACCAGAATCCCCCAACCGCCATTTGACCGAGCAGGGTGAACAGGAGTAATGGTAGTTCGTCCCATGTTGATGAGCGGCGCGGTTGGACTTCTTCAAGGTTTGCCACAGATTTTTCTGCGGTGGTATGCATGGCTGGATGCGGTTGGATCGCCAGGTGTGGTTGCGTGTGTGAGTATGCCGGCAGAGGAAAGGGATGTGTTTCGGCGGGAGCCTGCCATAAGGCTACTGTATGGGTTGCAAAGGTTTGTTCGATCTTCGTCTCGCCATAATCGAGCACGCGCATGGGACAGGCTGCGACACAGGCAGGAGGCAAGCCTTGTTCGAGATTATCGATACAGAAATCGCACTTGGTCATGTGACCAGCAGCTGCATTGTATTGCGGTGCGCCATACGGACAAGCCCAGGCACAATATCCACAGCCCACACACCTGGTTGAATCCAGCAACACAATGCCATCCTCACGGATAACATACGCATCCACAGGACAGACCCCGGCGCACTTGGGATGGGCACAGTGATTGCAGGACATGGAGAGGTTATAAGCAAAGATCGTGTGGTTCCATGCTTCACCGTGTTGTTGCCATGTACCCCCGGATACTTCATAGACGCGCCGCCACAGCACGCCGAGGGGCAGTTGATTCTTATCCTTGCAAGCAGCCTGACAGGCTTTGCAACCGGAACAGAAGGTTGAGTCAAAGTAGAACGCATATTGCGCGGTCATGCTGGCTTGACCTTTTCCAATTGCACCATGATGGTGTGTTGGGTCGTTCCGTATGCAAAAGGTGTCCAGTGATGGGAGGTCAACACATTCACACAGCCGCCGCGATCCACGCCCTGCTCATCGGGCTCATACCATGCGCCTTGCGGGATATCCGCCACACCGGGTAGGATGCGCAGCGTGATACGGCAGGGCAGGATAAGAGCACCGCGTCCGTTATAAACTTTCACTTCATCACCATCTTTAATCCCGCGTGGTGCTGCGTCGAGTGGATTGATGAACACACGCTGAGGAAAGGACTCCTCCAGCCAGTCGTTGTTAGCGTGCGTGGAATGGACACGGTGCAGGGTGTGATGTCCAATCGCTTGCAAGGGATATGAATTGTCTGTGGTAAATGGGCTTTCCCATTCCTGAATATATTTCGGAACAGGCGGGATCTCCTCCGGTTTCCCAAGATCGAACAATTGCTTCGAAAAGATTTCTATTTTTCCGCTGGGCGTTTGGAGTGGATGTTTTTCCGGATCACGCCGGAAATCTTCAAAGGCGATGGCTGGCTTGACTGCCGGTCGCGTCCATGCCCCCAGATTCTTTTCAAGAAATTCATCGAGCGTTGGTAATTCCGGGAAACGCAGCCGGCGGAATTCGTTCAGGCAGTATTCGACCCAGCCTTTTTCATCGCGTCCTTCTGTGAAGGCTTCGCCAATGCCGAGTCGTTCAGCGAGTTCAGCGCAAATGCGATAATCGGATTTGCTTTCGCCCAAGGGCTCGACCAGCTTGGGTTGGAGGATGACTTCATCGCCGTATTTCCAGCCATCCTCCACACCCCAGGTTTCGAACTGGGTGCAAGCCGGCAGGATGATATCGGCAAAGCGCGCGCTGGGGGTTAGGAAGTTGTCCTGTACGGCGATGAATTCCACCTTGGATTCGTCGCGCAGAATTTCTGCGGTGCGATTGATGTCGGCATGTTGATTGATCAGGCAGTTGGTGGCCACGGCATAGATCAACTTGATATCGTTATCCAATTGTTCGACACCGTGAATACCGTCAGTGGCGGTCATGCTTTTTCCGCGCAGGCAGGCTTCGGTCCAGAGAAAGACCGGGATGCTGGCTTTGACCGGATTCGTGCCAGTGGGGAAGACCGTCCATAGTCCGCCGCCATCCGGGGCTTGTAATCCCAAACCACTTGCCCAACCGCCCGAGACGCCCACATTGCCGGTGATCGCCGCCAGTACACAACCAGCACGCACCACTTGTTCACCATACGCACGACGCTGCATGCCATAGCCCTGATAGAGAACGGATGGCTTGCTTGTGGCATATTCGCGTGCAATGCGCGCGATCGTTTCAGCGGGAACAGCGGTGATGGACTCAGCCCAGTTCGGGGTCTTTGGAATCCCATCGCATGTCCCGAGAATATAATCGCTGTAACTTTCTGCACCTTCGACAGGCATCTGGCTTGCATCAAACCCCACGCAATGCGTGCGGATGAATTCAGCATCGTGAAGATTTTCCGTCAGCACCACATACGCCATTGCGCTCATCATCGCGGTGTCCGTGCCTGGACGGATGGGAATCCATTCATCGGCGAGTGCTGCAGCGCTGAGGGAATGGCGTGGATCGATGCAGACCACGCGTGCGCCGGCTTCGCGCGCGAGTTTGATGAAGTAATCGCTGTTGGTGCCATCGCGCATCTCGGCTGGATTCCAACCCCACATCAGGATGTATTTGGCATTCAACCAATCCTGGCGCTGGTTGCCAGTCACGAGGGTACCGTACACGGTGGGGGTCGCCAGATTGGTAGCCGCCCAGGAATACGAGTTGTAGATGCCCAAACAGCCGCCGAATAGATTCATCAAGCGCCGTGCCACGTGCGAACCGTTCAATTGATTGTATGAGCCGGTGCCATACGGAACAAATAATGCGGATGGTCCATACTGATGTTTGATCCGTTCCATTTGGGATGCAACCGTATCAAGCGCTGCCTTCCATGAGATGGGCTGGAACTCGCCACTCCCGCGCGGACCAACGCGTTGGAGTGGTTGGGTCAATCGATCGGGATGATATTGGCGACGAAGATAGGAACGTCCACGTACACAGGCGCGCAGTTGTGGCGCAGCCAAGGTATCAGGTCGATCATCTGTGTCCAACCGGGTGATGCGCCCATCTCGGACATGCGCGATGAGCAGACAGCGTCCGCCGCAATTATGGGCAGGACAGCCGACACGGATCAGGGTTTCAGAAGGTACCGGGAGAGTGGCTTTCAAGGCTTGCATGCCCTGAGTGTACAAAGTTCGGCATGAACGGGCTAGTGATGGAGGTCACATTTTTATCATCGGCAGTTACGGTGCAACTAAAAAGATCATTACGCAAGAAGACCTGGGGCGATGCCCTTTTTGATCTCAGTGGATGTTCAATTGGTTTATCGGTTTACTTTACCTCCTGTGAGTGACTGAATGGTTTGGTATCGTCTACTTATTGAAACAGTACAGCGATCGTATGGTGTCGAAATTTTCATAACGCCTGTTGATGAATCTTGATACTGCATCATATGAAGGTTTGCATCTCTGCTTCTAGTTTGTTGTGATCAAGATTTGCGAATGTGACAGATAGATTCATCGTTTCTGCTGATTTTGACTTGAAAATGTAAGCCTGTTGATATTGAATTGTGAATAAGGTTTCCTTTCAAGGATGGGAATATGGAGATTGATACAATAGTAGAAGTCCAGTGATTTGCCAGGCTTCTCACGAGTGCGAAAATGTCTGCTTTCGATTTCACAAAACCATCATAGACCGAAGAACTGCATCAAGGGTTCTATAATGTCCTGATTGAAGTGACTGAGTCCGATGAAACCCAGGATCACCGCGGTGGCAAGTACAAAGATCAAGAGCACGTTTCTCAGGAAAAGGTGAATTTGCTTCCCACGTAGATAACTGCTGAGCGTTGCAATGATCACGTGTGTGCCGGCCGTAATGGCGAAGAACTTCCAACCAAAGCTCGTGACCACTGGATTTGCAAGTAGCTTCCCGCCAGCGATCAACAATACTTCGGCGGCATAAAAAAAAGTGATCCAGCGTCGGAACAGAATATTCCAGAAACTATCTGGTATTGCTATTTGGACGACTGCCCAGACCACCTGCCCGAAATTATAGATCCAGGCCGTCCGTTTTTTCATAAATTTATAGTCTGTGGAGAGATTCTCCAGCAACCCGGCCATGACTTGAGCAGCTCGCCCGGCTACGGCGAGTGTGGCTTCTGGCTGCAGCTGGACATCAGTTTTCTGACTTTCCTTGAAGATCTCAAGCAATTCGTGCTCCGGCAGATTATTTCGTAAAATTGTTTTTATCGTATCGGGACCCATCTTCAAGACGATATTGTCAAAAGATATGTCTGCTTGCGGCAGAGGTTTCTCCGGATTTTTACCATCTGCAGGAACTTTGGAGATTGCCTCATCTTTTCTCAATTTTGCTGTGATCCTTAAGAGCGCACTCATCAGTGGCTCAGACGCCGTATCATGTTCGTGCAAGAGTTCTTCATGCAAAATGGCAATATTCGCTTTCTGAACATACTCTGCTTTTTTATTTTCAAAGGGTGTACCTGCTATCAAAGCGCTGATAATGCGGTCAGCACCATCCAGTCGTCCCCACAGGATGTCGTTCAACCGCCATTCCCTGTTGAAAAAACCTCCAAAGTTTCCTAATTTGGTACCCATAAGTTTCTTCTTCTTATCCGCGACTTCATCAATAATACTTTTTGCATCTTCTGGACTGATGCGCCAGACATCCACTTCATCGGCCTCACCCAGAGGCGATGCATACTGGATCGGAAAGGTCATCAGATCGAAATATTCAAAAAGATCAAAGTAATGCAGGAGGCAGGCCTGTATGGCCTGGAGGGGCATGATGATCCCTTTCACGCGGATTTGCTGGTTTCGTCCCAAGGCCTGCTCTGTATTGATTCTCGCAGTACGCAGGACTTCATGAATGTGGTTTACGAGTTGGTCCATCGCCTCACTGGCGTTCTGTTCTCTTTGGATGCAAAGTATCAGGGCTTCGGTCGGTAACCTCTGCATATACTGGTTTAGGTCACTGAGAACTTTGTTTAGATCTCGTTTTGTCGCGCACACCGCGGCACGATATTCCTCCGTTTGAGTATTTATGACTTTCTTGATGCCGGTGTATGCGAATAATGTCTTCGCATCCACCTCAGCCTTGCCTCTGCTCAGTGGGCTGTTGTCAAATAATTGATCCAAAATATAAAGCATGAATCGCAAGCGCCTGATCCGCCAGCCCACATCAAACTTATAGAGAAATTCGTTTTCCGGTGCCTGCCCATTGTCGGGGTTGGGTGCATAGTTTTCTTCGCGCCAGGCCTTGAGGGTGGTCCGGGTTGTCTTCCATAGTGCTGATTCTTCTTCCGATCCCATCTTCTGGGTGATGAGACCAGCCAGATGATCTGTGACCTGGCTGACACGTAGTTGGTGGTAGACCCCATACGCTTCTCCATATTGGGCGATCATTTGACGCAAGTTTTTTTTCTCCCAGGCCTGCTTCCGCTGAGAGGACTGATGCCAGAATTTTTGACGGCTGGCATTCTCAGAAATGACTTTCATGGCCAGTTCTGTAGTTCCTTGCAAGCGTCGCACCACGCGATTATGTTCTGATATGAGCTGAAGATCCTCGCGGATTGTTTCATAACGAGGCAGGGTTAAGAGGGCCGAAAACACATTCGCAAAGGCATCCGGTCGTTCCCTTTTCAAGTTATCCACTTCCAGGCGTTCAGGAGAAGGCTCGATATAGAGCAGCTTACGATCCACCGGTAACAGGTTCTGGCGGTCGAAGATCGCCTTGGTTGTATAACTGAAGGGCTTGTTATCAAGATAGCCGCCATCCCCAAATGGGCGCTCTTCGAAGCGCGTCGTGGCATTCGCTACCATAAGCTCCTTCTCCCGGTCTGCAAGTGGCAGACCGGGTTCCGGTCGCAAATAATCTTCAAAGAAAAGCCTCCAATTCCCCGGTTCATATTTATAGTCTTTATAAAAAGCAGATGAGTTCAGTATATCTTTGATATCAGACAGAGTCATGGGCTCAAATGCAAAGGGAAAAGAGGATGTACAACGGGCCGCGAAGGATAGGAACGGATTGAATGGTCTAGTGAAATCATTTCGTTTGACCGTTAGCTCAGCTGGACCGTAACCGCGAACACCGTCGGTGCTGTATTCAAAATGAAACACATTCCGGTAACGAAGCTCATAAATATCTTGTTGAGATATGCGCAGTGTTGAAGATAATCCCTGCAGATCCGTTGTGGTAACAAAAAGGTCAATTGTATCCACATAAGGCGAGATGGCTGCGGGTGTTGTTTTTTCCATATTGTCGAATGCCTCCAACAACTTGTAATACATGCGCTGACTATTGAGCAGGGACGTCCGAGGTTTTTGGTTCAGGAGTTTGCCCAGATTTCTGGGCAGACCCTGTGTGGATTGTCGGTCGTTGACCAACAACGCAATATCACCTTCATTTACCCACATGGCTTTTAACTGATCCAGACTTTGATCATTTACCAGCGCTTTCGCCAGGTAAACGGCATTGATGCCCCCGGCCGATGTACCGGAAAGAATATCCACTACAAATCTGGCGTTCAACTCTTCGCCAATTTGGCGATAGATCATTTCCGTACCTGACAAAACATTTTCGCGCCCCATGCTTGGAGCGGCAGGATCTGGTGCCGGGATCAAATAGCTTCCATCCTCCTTTCTGGCAGTTGCGCGGACCATCTTAAATAACTCCTGTGTAACCCCGTTGATGTAGATGGCCAGCGAAACGCCACCATACATCACTACCGCGAATCGGATTTCTTTGGAATAGAGGGGAGCTGGATTTGGACTCATGCAAGCCTCCTGGGTAGGATAGAATCCACCTGGACTTACGATACAGATCTGGCAAGGCTGTCTGGCATCGGATGCATCGCCAGCATCCTAAATGATATAAATATATGATACATCAATTGGGACTAAATTTCTCAACGAATTTGCGAACAACTATACACAAATTACAGCGTAACCAAATACCGACACGGACAGTATACCTGTCCGTGTCTTTTATTATCATGCAGCATGTTTGGACAATGGATCACTTGTCTGAACACTGGCCAGCCTGTCTGGAGTCAGTAGGTATTGATCTGGTTTGGATCCTCACAGCAAGGGTTGACCAGTCTCAGTGCCCGAATCAGAGGGCTGGCTTGGTGGATTATTGTTTGACCTGACGGGGCTTGCACAGCACTATCATATGGATGCCGAGGCAGTCTTGCAAAAGATCAATACCCAATTTCGACAGCAATTCAGTGAAAGAGCTGGAAATTTATCGCAGGACAGGCAGCGGTAAATCTGATGACAATTCATTCTTCATCAGATGCTCAAATTAAAACTTAAGAAAGACAGGTTGTGCTCCTGTTTCCAGATCGACCAGCGGTCAATTATTCGCTGGACATTCCTGACTTGCGTTGTGCTGGCTATTCTCCAACCTACACCTACAAGGCCTGGATGTACATCAACGCACTCCATGCCGCCGAGGTTAAATTGGGTTTCGAGCGCAACCATAAGTTATTTCGGAAGATTTGGAAGAAAATAAAAAGATTAAGAGGATGATGATCGCTGAGTTCTGGGATGGAATGCTTTTGGATGTTTAGCGTTCACCGGATGGCGATAACTTTTTCCGCCCTCAAAAATGGTTCCCCACGTTCGGTATCCATCTCCATTACACCGCTGATCAAAAGCGGTGTGTTTGAATCGAGTATGGACCTGGCTGCACGATACACTTGTGGAAATAAAATTGTGTCCAGCGTTCCGCTGAGATCTTCGACGGTCAGGAATAACATGGAGTCGCCGCCTTCGGTACGAGTGCGATGGGAGGTTTGCCGGACACCCGCTACAGTGACTCTTCGTTCGATCCTTTCAACCGCTTCCAATGTTGAGATTGAACCTGATGCAATGATTTTTTCTGAAACCAGTTCAAGTGGATGTGCATCCAGGCTTGCGCCGAGAATTTCCACTTGCGCATTTACTTTTTGTTGCAAGCTCCAATCTGCTTCACTGGAGTCCCTCCACCCGAATAGACTCATTTGATTTTGTTGCCAGCCACCAGCTTGCAAGCGCTTCAGAATGGCAGGAATTTTTCCCAAGCCATCCAAGGCACCCACTCGTGCGAGATTTTCAGCTTCCTGCACACGCGGATCAACCCGCGTCAGAAATTCATCCAGGGATGTAAAAGGGGCGAATTGCATGATGCATCCAATCGTCCGGTGGGTTAATTCCTTGACCTGATCCAGACCCATAAAGAGTGCGCGTTCTGCGGAGTCTGCCAATGTTCGCACGGAGAAATTGTGCTGGGAATAATTGATATGGGGCGGTCGAACTTTCAGTCCCAGGCGCCTGGCTTCGCTGAGATAAACACGCTGGCTATAATACCCACCCCAGTTCGCAAGCACGGCCGCCATGAACTCAGCCGGGAAATGTTCCTTACACCAGGCTGAACGCCAACCTACTTGGGCATACGAAGCGGCGTGGGCTTTGGGAAAACCATAGCCGGCGAAAGCCGCTATCATTTCCCAGATGCGTTCCCCCGTTTCAATGGAGACACCGCTTTTCGTCTGTGCTTCTTGTACGAATTTCCGTTCCAACTCCTGCATCTTCTTGCCAGGGTCAAAATGACTCATTGCCCGGCGCAATAGATCCGCTTCCGCCAGACTGAAACCCGCCAGTTCATTGGCAATGCGCAGCACCTGTTCCTGGTACAGAATGACCCCGAAGGTTTCATCTAACAACGGCGCTAGTGCAGGATGAATATGCTTCACCTGTTCATCTCCTTTGAAGCGTCTCACGAAGGCATCCTTCAATCCGCCGCTGAGCGGTCCTGGTCGATACAAAGCCAGCGCTGCCATAATGTCGTCTTCGGTACGCGCATGGATCTCGCGTAAGGTGGCGCGCATCCCCGGGCTTTCGATCTGGAAACACCCAATCGTTTCGCCTTTTTCAATGCGCTGGGACGTTGCTGGATCATCAGAGGGGATTGAATCCAAAACTGCCAACGGTGTTGGGTATTGTTCCGGCTGACTCTCCTGAATAAATTCCGCCACATCGCCGAGGACCGTCAGTCCACGAATGCCTAGAAGATCGATCTTCACCAATCCCAATGCTTCCACGGAATCCAAATCCAATTGCGTAATAAAGACGCCCTTGCCACCTGAGCGCATCACGGGTACAAGATCGGTCAAAGTACCAGGCGCGACGATCACGCCACCGGGATGCATCGAAAGATGGCGGGGCAGTTTCAGGATTGCTTCGGCATCCTTGAAGATGGCTTGATACGATTGCGCTGGATAGGCAGCACGTAATTCTGCAAAGGGAGAGGGGGGATTTTTTCCATCTTCTGTTTCTTCAAAGCGTGCCCAAAAAGCATGTGGCAACTGGTTAGCAAGTTCGCGCACTTGCGCAGGTTCGAGCCCATGTGCCTTGGCGACATCGCCCAAAGCAGAACGGGGACGGTAACGGTTGATCGTACCCACCATTGCGACGCGATCTACTCCATAGGTATCGAAGACGTGCTGGATGACGGAGTCTCTGCGGCGTGAACACAGGTCGGTGTCGATATCAGGAGGCGTGTTGCGGGCTGGATTCAGAAAGCGTTCAAAATATAAATTCAACCGTAACGGATCCGGGCTGGTAATGCCCAAACAATGAGCAACCAGCGAGGATGCGGCTGAACCGCGTGAGGAATATGGCACTCCAGTTTGTCGTGCGAAATTCAATACATCCTCCACGATCAGGAAGATCGGCTCGAAGCCCATGCGGGCGATTGTATCCAATTCGTGATCAAGGCGTGTCTGGATGGCTGGTGTGATCTCGCCGTACAATTTCCCTGCACCTTCAATGGCTTTATTTCGCAAATGTTGTGTAGCAGTAATACCCTCTGGCAAGGGCACAACCGGCATTTGGGATTTGCCAATCGGCAGATCGAATTGGCAACGCTCAGCGATTTCTGTTGTGACCGCCAGCGCCTCTGGAAAATCCTGGAAGCGGAGTTCCACTTCCGGCGGACTCATGAACCAGGCATCTGTTGGCGCAAGTGCTTCTTTGGAAATGGTGGTAATGGTTTGATTCAAACGAATTGCGGATAGCGTCCTTTGCAATCTGGCCTGTTCAGGGTACTGGTAATACACCGGCTGAGCCACCACCGCAGGTAATGCAAGTTTGCGTGCAAGTGTTGAAAGAGTAATCGCGCTGGCTGGAGCGCGCAGGGCAACATACAAACGATCCAAAAAGATTTCTTGGAGTGCCTGCGGTTCGCTGGTCAAAGCAATTAGGTCTTTCGCATACGAAGCTAGCAAATCAAGAGAACATGGATCTTCAGGATTATCTTGCAGGGCAAGTACGCTGCTCAGCCGGCACAGATTGGACCAGCCTTCGACGCTGGTTGCCAGGAGTTGCAGCGGTCCATTCTCCAGATCGATCTCTAATCCGATGACCGGCTGAATGCCAGCCTCCTTGCAAGCCGTGGCAAACTCAACGGTTCCCGTGAGCAGATGGTGATCGGTAATTCCAAGAGCAGTCATGCCACGGGCTTGCGCAGCCTGCACCAGGCCAGTTGGGGTCATCAAGCCTTCCTGTAGGGAGAAGGCGGAGTGGGTCGTGAGGTGAATGAACATCAACGTTATTGTAAACGTTATAGTCCACATAAGTGAACTTGAAAATCTGGTGCGCAATTGCAATCACCCCAAAATCGTGCTATGCTGATGGAAGGAATTAAAGGGAAGCCACACATGCTAAGAATTCACCCGCCAGGAACCAGACTTGGAAAGTTTGAGGTCGTTAACCATTCCATCCCAAATGATGTGTGTATCGACTACATTTGCCTCGATCGTCAGGCAGCGCATCCTGTTGTTCTCAAGACCCTGAGACCTGAATTGGGATCACATCAGCTGGTACGTGAGCGCTTTGCACAGCTGGGTGCAGCTTGGGTGAATTTGGGGACACATCCACATATTGTGCGTTGCCATGAAGTATTGGTGACCCAGAGCCCGGATGAGATCTTTCTGGTGTTGCAGGCCGTCATTCCTGGGGATGAATACGACACGCCCACCTTGATTTCCTGGCTGCAGCCTGGTCAACCCTTGCCTGTATTGCAGTCCTTGCTTTTTGCAGTGCAGATTGCGCGTGGAATGCGTCTCGTTACGAGCAAGATACCTGGTTTTGTTTACGATGATCTCACGCCTGAGAATGTGATGGTTGGCAAAGGGAGACTTTCGCAAGCCGATGTGAATCGTCTGCGGATCACCAACATTGGTTTGTCCTCGTTATGGCAGATCCCAGAGATTGGCTTGGATGAACTTCTAAAAATTGAGGAAACCTCGATTGCGCAAACCCAATCGATCAATGGTGTTGTCGGTACACCACTCTACATGTCGCCCGAACAATGGAGAGGTGAAAGCTTGAGTACGGCAACTGCTATGTATGCCTTTGGTTGCCTTTTATATAAAATGCTGGTGGGCCGGCATCCTGTGGCCGGTAATACAACGACAGCCATGCGCGATGCTCATTGCAGTGGCAAGCTACTTCCTTTGCCGGCGAGTCTGCCCGAAGCAGTTCAGGATTTGACCGCTGGTTGTTTGGCATTGCAGCCGGATGAACGCTATCAAAGTTGGGATGAAGTGGAGTCTGCCATTGCCGCTGCTTACCAGGACTTGGTTCAATATTCGATTCCATTGGCTGAAAAAGCAGATTCTCCCACCCCGTCTGAGAGGAAACTGGAAGGTTGGTTCTTGAATTCTTTGGGCTGTATATCCCTGGATGCGGGAAATTCGGATACAGCAGTAGCATGTTTTGAGATGGCCCTGAAGAAGGGCAATGCGGAAAATGACCGGGGACTCGTAGGCACTGTCACAAGTAATGTTGGAGAGGTATACCGCATACGGGGTGAAACCCAACGTGCCATTGAACAACATCAAAAGGCACTTTCGATTGCATATAAGATTCCAGTCCCGTCTGTGGAGGGCGCTGCGCTGAATGGTTTGGGCGTTGATCATCTTCAATTGGGCAATCCACGCCAGGCCATCCTGCACTTTGATGAAGCGTTAAGGCTTGCCCGCGAAATAGACGACAGGCAGGGAGAGATGGCTGCTCTGGCTAATTTGGGCAGTGCTTATCAACAGTTGGGTGAATTTCAGCTTTCAATACAATACTACGAGAAATTATTGAAGCTCTCACGTGAGGCGGGCAATCGCCGAAGTGAGAGCGTTGCACTGACTAATTTGGGAGGCATCCATTCCACCTTGAGCGATTATGACCGTGCCATCGAGTACCAGGAACTGGCTCTGAAAATCAAAGCAGAGATTGGGGATCGACATGGCCAGATCGCAAGCTTTAATAATCTTGCCAATGCCTATCGTGACCAAGGTAAGGCACGTCAGGCGCTGGATAACTACAATAAATCACTCGAGATCGCCCTGGAAATGGGCGATCGGCGTGGAGAGGCTTTTGCCCTCAATAACATTGGATCGACCTATTCTAACCTGGGCAGCATGGAGCCGGCTCTCAAGCACCACGAGGAGGCTTTAGCGATTTTCAGGGAAATTGGAGATAGAAGAAGCCAGGGGGATTGCCTGACTAATATGGGACTTATCTACAGGAACCGTGGTGAAATAAAACTGGCAAAGGAAAGTTGTGAGCAGGCAATGGTCATTGATCGTGAGATCGGAGATATGTTTGGCTTGGCGCTGGATTCGTTCAATATGGCCAACATCCTGGCAGAACAAAATCTTTTTCACGACGCTCTTCCCTATGCAGAGGAAACAGCCCGAATTATGGAAAAGGTTGGACATACCGACAAGGCCTCTGAAGCCAGGCAACTGGTTTCGATGATACGTGCAGAAATCGATCATCCAACATCCAAGAGTCACTCAACGGAAACGCAGAGCGACCTGAGTCAACAAATCCTGCAATTCAGACAGGATAATCTGACAATGGCTGCAAAAATGTCCGATGAAGAGATCATGAAGTTATTTCAACAGGCCGATCAGGCAATCGCAAATGACAGGCCAACCGTTTTCGTGACTCAGAAACCACAAGACAAACAAGGAACACAACCGGCAACAATTACACAGAACTTTGAAAAACGGTCAATGGATGAGTTGATCGTCCAGGGGCAACAACTGGCTTATGGTGGTCACTGGCAGGACGCAGGTCTGGCTTTTGAAGTGTTGTTGAAAAAAGCCAGGCAGGCGCATCATAATTCGTATCAGTCCTTGGCATTCCTGTTCCAGGGCAGACTTCACAATGACCAGGGTAATTACCAACGGGCATTGGATCTCTTCCATCAGTCATTGGACCTGGCCAAATTGACCAATGACCTGAAGTTGGTGGCACAGATCTATGATGGCATGGGTATTGCTCTGGATGGTCAGGGTAAATTTAAGGATGCAATCACACAGCATACATTGGCGATTGAGATAGCGCAACGGCTTGGGGATGAAGCAGGGAGCCTGATAAGCAAGGCGAATTTGGGGAATGTTTATCGCCGCCAGGGAAACCTGGAACAGGCGGTTACTGTTTACAAGGATATGTTGGAGTACGCCATTCGAAAAGGCGCCGAACAAATGGCTGCCCAGGCATATTGCAACCTCGGGCTTGTGTATCAGCAGCAAGGATTACGCGACTTGGCTGTTGATATGGAACAAAAAAGCCTGGAAATTGCATCGCGTCTTGGAGATCAATTAACAGTCGCCATAGCTTGTACAAATTTGGGACTGTTGCGTACGGAACAAGGCGATTATACAGAAGCTGTGCGAATGGTTCGTCAAGCATTGCAAATCAACGAACAGTTTGGCAGAGTGCCGGAAATTGCCAAAGGATATTCGGACCTGGCCAGTTTATACAAAAAGCTGGATGACTTGATGAATGCATTTATGAGTTATGACCGTGCGTTGGTATTCTATAACCAACTAGGGAAGCTGGATGATGTGGCAAAGATCCATTTCAATATGGGTAATCTCTACAGGCAACAGGGAAAAACCGTTCAGGCACATGAACAATTCAAGGAAGCACAGAGAGTATTTGAGTCAATCGGTAAATTGGAAAATGCAGAACAAGCCGCGCAACAATTCCGGCTTTAGTTTGGTTTGATTATCTGTCATACAGATATACGTTTCAGTTGGTGTAAAAAATGATCCTGATGACAGCTTAGCGACACGGACGGAGAGTGACTGAGGTCAGAGTTTGATGCGGGTCGCGATTAGTCAGATGAACTTGTTCGCACCCGCCTGTCATCGTATTTTGAAACGGGCGCGCACGATGGTAGATTTGGCAGGGAGTGAAGAGATCCAATCCGCGCATTTGGCGGAGGCATTGCAGTATAGACCGAAGTTGATGTTGGAGTGAAAATCTAAAATCACAAGAATGGATGTGGGGGTAATCGTCTAAAGCAATATACGTTTCAGGCTTCGCAGGGTATTGGGCATATTGCCTATTGACCGCTTTGCTGGTCTCCGGCACTGAAAGCATGGCAGGCTACAGCGACAACAAGTTCCACGTTCGCAAATTCCTGAACAGCGTCGTCTTCACGCCTATTTTGGGGTTAGTGAGCACACTAATCAGTCTCGGCATTGATGTGTTTGTAGCAGTTTTTGTGCCACTTTCCGACACCCAGAACCTCCTCAAAAACGCTAAAGTTGTATCATCCAGCCCGATAGGAGAAGATGATATGGCAACGGAAACCAACGAACAGACTTTGATACGCCAGGCCCAATCCGAGGATCTGGAGGCTTTCAATCAACTCGTGCTCCGCCATCAGGATGGCTTGTATCGCTATGTCACCGCCTTATCAGATGACTCTGACCTGGCCGTCGACATCACCCAGGAAAGTTTCGTCAAGGCATTTCAAAACATCAAAGCGTTGCAGGGTGTGGCGTTCCGCCCCTGGCTCTTCAAGATTGCCACCAACACTGCCCGCGACATTGCCCGCCGCAGTGCGAGACATCCATTGATCCCGTTGCATCCCAAAGACGATAACAGTGAAGAGGTCGAGTCGCTAAATTGGCTCATCGACCCCAATGCCTCGGTGGAAGATATCGTGCAAGCAAATGAATCCTCTTTCCACCTGTACCAGCTACTGAGCGAATTACCCGAAGTCTATCGCACCATCCTCACCCTGATCGATGTGCAAGACATGGATTACACCGAAGTCGCAGAGATTCTGAACGTTCCGCTGGGTACGGTCAAAAGTCGGCTGGCGCGCGCTCGTATGCAGATGAAATTGAAACTATCAGGCGGCAGCCAGCGCGATTACACTCCCTCAAATAGATCGCACGCATTGGCACTATAAGAAAAACAAATCTCCCGCTGAGAATTCAACGGGAGATGCATCCTTCACCCTGTTCAAACCATCCCACCCATTATTCTTACTCCTGCAACAGACGTGGCAATAACTCCTCCAACGTTATAGATTGCATTTGAATATCTTTCCCATTACTCGGATATTGCGCCTCCGCCTCCCCTTTTATCTGTTCCACCCGCCGCCTGACAGATTCCACTTTGAGAGCGGGTTCAGGCACGGCACCCAGAATTGCAAGCGCTGCCTCAGAGCGATCCAAATTGACCAGGCAGTCCGCAAATTCCAGTGCGGCTTGACAGACTTGAGGAGTTGAGTTCAATTCCAAGCCGAGGCGAATCGCTTTCTTGAGCACATTCTGCTCTTCAGCAAACTCGGATTTATATAAATGCATTTTGCCTAACAGGTTCAAAGACTCTGCCAGATCAGCGCGGGCCCCTAATTCGGTAAAGACAGCGATGCTTTGACGAATGTAATTTTCTGCCGCAACTGTGTCCCCTTCCTGCAGGGCAAGCACGCCAAACCCACTTAGCGCGGAGCCCATGCCCCAACGGTCTGTGTTCGTGGAGGCAAGTTTCAGGCTTTCTTCCAAATATGCGCGGGCTTCTTCACGTGCATATAACTCAATCGCGATGGCGCTAAGGTAATTCAATGCCAGCCCCGTCAAACGAGGTGGATTTCCCATCTCGCGCCACAACTTAAGGGCCTCTTTGATCAACTCATAAGCCCGCCGAGTCTCACCCAGAAGTCGAAATTGAACGCCCTGATTAAATATCCCAACCGCCAAATACCAGATATCGTTGAACTGTCTGGCAAGTGCAACGCCTTCATTGACATTTGCCTGCGCAGTCGGCAGGTTCCCCATCAGCGCATGAATGATGCTGCTGTATACCAAAGGTTCGATCAAGAATTGAGGCATGTCAAGCGGGCGCAAAATTGCAATAGACTCTTCGATAGCCATACGCCCGCGCGGATAATCGCCAGATCGATAACAGAACATGGCGTGGTAAGTGAGCGCCCGCCCCAGCCAGATTTTCGTATCCGGCGATACTGGCTCACGGCGCAAGGCTTCGACCAATATCCCGGTTTCAAGAAAGCCCTCTCGAATTCGCCCACGCATATCACTCGCCGCCCAAAATGCAAGCAGTACAGCATGCAGCAATTTATAAAATTTGTTTTGCACTCCCCATTCCCAGGCATTATGAATATTTGGAAACTCATGCGTGAGCGTTTGGATGACGCCCGCCAGGTTTGGACTTTTCAACGATTCTTCCAAATCCAGTAGCATGGATAAGTAATAACGTGCATGCGGTTCCTGCACAGCCTGTTCGTTCTCCAGGCGCGAGGCGGCATACTGGCGGATGGCTTCGTGCATATCGAAGCGTCCGTTTTCAGCGCGGCGGATGAGAGATTTGGCGAGCAGATCTGCGAGTATGTCCAGTGATGCGCCTGCAACAACTTCAGCGGCTTCACGCGAAAACCCACCTTGAAAAATGGAGAGACGCGATAATGCCAGGCTTTCATCATCCGTGAGCAGTTGCCATGAGTGGTCAAAGACTGCACGCAGGCTCTTATGGCGTTCAGGCATGTTGCGCTGGGAGGTTTTGAGGAAATCAAAAGACTTTTCAATCTCGCGGGCAATCTCGCTGATAGAAAGCACATTGATCCAAGCCGCGGCGAGTTCGATGGCGAGCGGCAGACCCTCGACCAAGTTGCAGATATGGATTGCCGCAACGCGGTCTTGTTGTGTGAATTGGAACTCTGGACGCGCCCGTTTGACACTCTGCTCGAACAGTTGCAGCGCATCATACGCCCCGACGGCTGGTTGCGTTTCAGGAGGCAGAGTCAACCCTGAGAGTTCGAGCGTCCATTCACCTTGCAGGTTGAGCCGTTCGCGCGATGTGACCAGCAATTTCAAATGTGGTGCTTGAATCAAAAACTCACTCAGCAAATTAGCACCTTGGATGAGATGTTCAAAATTATCGAGCACAAGCAAGATATGCTTCTCCCGCAGATACCCAATGAGCCGTGTTTTCAAGTCCATGTTTGGGGCGATGAGACCGAAGATTGCGGCGATAGCGGGCAGGATCGAATCTGGGCTGGTGAGCGGGGTGAGTTGGACAAAGTACACGCGCCGGTCGAAGTTTTCCAGTGATCCTTCGGCAACATGAATGGCAAGGCGGGTCTTGCCCATACCGCCCTGCCCCAGTAAGGTGATGATGCGGCAGTGCGGGTCTTGAATCAGTTTGGTGAGGGTTGCAATATCCTGACCGCGACCAATAAAGGGCGTGGATGCTGCAGGGATATTTGTCGGGGGGATAAAGGTTTGGGATGTTGGAGCAACTTCAATTCCAGAGGAAGAAGCGGGCAGTCTATCCACCAACATGACTCCACGGGCAACTTGCATGAAGCGGGTCCGTTGGTCATCTGCGATTTCCAAATGAGTTGCAAGCAGTTCGGCGATTTGAACCGAGGGTCGGCGCTCATCGGTCTCGAATTTGCGAATGGCGGAATGCGAACAGCCAACCAGTTCGGCAAGTTTTTCCTGTGTGAGATCAAGCGCTTTGCGGCGGCGGCGCAACCATTTGCCGAAGGATGTTTCGGAATTCATGTGCCGCATTTTATCAGCTTGTGTCAATTTTTGTGGCGCTTTCGGACACCCATTGCCCGGCTGAGGGTCGCATAATGCTGTCATCACGAACGAGGATTACTGATGAAAAAGACTCTCAAACAAACATCGATTGCACTGGCTCCGGGCGGCGGACCCACGCTGACGTTCATGGGCATGAACCTTGCCTACAAAATGACTGGCGACGAAACCGACGGCGCCTGGGCGTTACTGGAACATACCCTGCCGCCGCATTTTTCAGGCGCGCCACTGCATTGGCATAAGATCACGCATCAGGGCTTTTATGTGTTGGATGGCAAAGTGACGTTTCAGTTTGGAACGCAAATCTTTACTGCCGAACCCGGGGCTTTTGTCAGTGTGCCGACGCAGACACTCCACACGTTCAGCAATGAGCAAGATCAGCCTGCCCGCCTCTTAGAAATCATCATTCCGAGCGGCTTTGAGAATTCGTTCAAGGAACTGGTGGCGTTGACCCAGATCGAACCTGATTTGTTGTTAAAGCCGCACAAATTGTTCGATGTGTACAAACGCTATGACACGTTCATGCCCGATGAACTCTAACATGAACTAACGAATAAACCGTATATGTGTCGTTCCTACGATGCGTACGGAAATCAATTAATAAATAAGGAGAACTATCATGGAAATTCTATTCAATCACTATGTCGTCATCATTTTGCGCCTGTTGCATGTCATTGGGGGGCGCTCTGGGTTGGGAGTGGTGCGCTCTCCTTCCTCCTGCTATTTCCTGCTATTCAGTCTGCTGAGTTGGCGGGGAAGGCAGTCATGCAAAGGCTTGGTCCACGCTTCCACGCCTACATGGGCATAGTTGCCACCATCACCGTGTTCTCGGCGCATTGCTGTACTCACGTCTCTTCATTGGTACAGGCATCAACTGGATTTGGTCAACAGGTCCGGGGCTTGCCTTCACGTTTGGCGCAATCGCAGGAATTATTTCCTTTGGAATTGGCGCTGGCGTTTTTGGTCCGACACAAAACAAGATCGAAGCACTAGGAGCAGAGATGGCATCTGCGGATCGCCCCAGCATGGAACAAATCGCACAAATGAATAACTTGCAAGTCTTTTTAATGAAGGTGCAACGACTGGATTTCATGCTTCTGATGTCCGCGCTTGGCGCGATGGCAGTGGCGAGATATTTGTAATAAAAACAACGACCGCAGACTACTGATGGTGATCTGCCGTCTGCGGTCAAACCATTCACACACAAAGGAGAACCTATCATGAAAACCATTATCCGCAAAGTTGGTATTGGCATCGCCATTCTAGGCAGCTTACTTGCTGTTGCTCATTGACGTTTTGTGGAATCGGGCATTATTTTTGCGGTGTGAATTCAACTTGTAAGTGCAACAGACTGTTTGAAGAATACCTCAAAAGGTGTTTTGAAAGCAAGACATTTGCGTGGTCGAAAATTTAGTTTGGACATGGCTTGTTCGATCTGGTTG
>Ga0210377_10001540_pt1 | contig 21060 bp, 21 predicted proteins | sample PLM4_65_b1redo_FD_155480 | JGI IMG/M metagenome (GOLD analysis project Ga0210377, IMG submission 155480) | Groundwater sediment microbial communities from an aquifer in East River, Colorado, USA - PLM4_65_b1 redo | ecosystem: Environmental > Terrestrial > Soil > Riparian zone | place: USA: East...
CTTGATCCGTCCCCCCGTCATGGTCTGAATCCCGGTCTCCGCCAGCGTAACTTGCCAATCGCTTTCGTCATGGAATACAGAATGGCGCGTAATCTCCTTGGTCCCCAGTCGAACAGTAAAATCGCTGTGCACCAAGTCGTACTCAAGAAAATAATTCTTGATCGCCTCACCTTTATAACCCAGACAAAGAATGAAGTCTTTGAACCCAAAGAAGGAGTATGTCCTCATGATATGCCATAGGATCGGCTTTCCGCCGATCACGATCATAGGCTTGGGTCGAAACTCTGTTTCTTCTCTGAGCCTCGTCCCCAACCCACCGCAGAGAATAACCGTTTTCATTTATTTACCTTTCCCGCTTTTCATTCCCCGAACCAAAACGATCAGGTCTTGCCCCTCAGGGCCCGTACCGCGGCTCCTCAGCACCGGAGAAAAAGTCAACGTCCCCGAGGCCACAATTTTTTCCCATTCCCTTTCGCTCATAACGCAATAGCTGTCAGATTCGCCCAGCTTTTCCTGCAGAAAATGGGAATTCCCTTTTACAATGGAAACCCGCTCCCCGCGGTAAAAAACCGCCGATGTGTAATCCCAGCCCTCGCCATAGATGTTCAAATCCTCATCTCGCGGCACCCGGCGGTTGACCTCGGCCATAAAGGATTTATAGCTTCGGGCCTCGGCAATAGAGGAAATCAGCATCCCCTGAACTACCAGGCTCGTTATAACTGAGAGAATTGTCAGAAGCGCCGTTGCAGTCCGCGCATTCCCAACAAACAAATAACGGGATGTGAAAAGCCAGAGAAAAGCGGACAAAAACAGGAAAAAAGGGAAAACCCAGCCCGCCCGACGTAAGGCGTCCTGAACAATAGAAAACTGGGCTTGATCCTCAGGCCTGAGCATCACCCCGATATAAGACAGCAACCATGAAAAATCTTTCCCTGCAAAAAAAATTCCAACTGGCAGAAACAATATAATACCCACGATAAGAAAAAGCCAGCCCACGGTTTTTAAGCCAACGGAGTAAATCTTCCCGTTCGCGGTTTGTCCCAACCACGACCCGATCAGGAGAGAAAGAGGGGCATACAAGGGAAGCAGGTAAACCGCCCGTTTGCCGGCGGAAAGAGAAAGAAAGAAAAAAATAACTCCGGCCCAAAGCATGAGGAAGAGATTTTGATCCTGAGAAAAGACCTTCTTCTTGAAACAGTCCACCAGGACGAAAGGCAGAAAAAAACTCCAGGGGAGACCTTCGAGAATGAGGTAAGAAAAATAATAGTAAATCGGCTTCTGGTGCCCCGTGCCTCCCTCCCCGGAAACAAAAAAGCGTGCCAGATTCTCGTGGATGATCTGACGGTTAAAAAAATCCTCGCCGCCCTTCCATAAGGCTATCGCGTACCAGGAGATCGCCAGGACCAAAGTAAGGACCACACCCTTATGAAAGCAGAGGCGAGATAGGAAGTCCCATCTCTTCTTAACAGCTAGAAAACAGCCTATGATCATTCCCGGCAAGATGAGGCCGACAGGCCCCTTGGCCAGAACGCTCACTCCGAGAAGGAGATAGAAACCATACGTCCAGAACGGTCCCGTCAAGAAACCGCGATAGAGTAGATAGAAGACAACTAAAGTCGCTGTCAAGAAAAAGGCAAGAGTCATATCTACCCGTGCAACGATTGCCTGGCTCTGGTAGACGACCGACGTCGCAAGGATCACGGCGCTATAGAGTCCAACCTTGGGATCAAAGAGTCTTCGTCCGAAAAAATAAAGAATGAGGACGCCGAGGGTCGCAAACAGAGCCGAAGGGAACCGGACGGTAGCTTCGTCGATCCGGCCCCAAGCGTGAGAGGTCAGGGCGGCGAACCAATGGAAAAGCGGGGGCTTAGAAGGGACCTCTTCTCCCCATTTTAGCGGAAAGAGCCAATCTCCGTGAAAAAAGATCTCCTGAACCACAATCGCCTCTCTGGGCTCTCCTTTGTCAAAGAAAGGAATTCGAGCTAAATGGGGAAAATATAGGATCGCGCATAGAGCTACGAGCACAACAAGGTACAGAACAAAAGCGTTTCTATCACTAATCTTATACATTATATTTATATCTATTTCTATTGGATATTCCTGGCAAAACGCCCATTCCATCGCATGAGCTCCCTAAAGCTGACCTGGGCGGCTATCCGGTCGCACTCCAGGCGCCTTTTTCTGGTTTTCTTCTCCAGCCACCGCGCCAATCGGCGCCCCTTCCTCTCCCAGGTCTTGCCTCCCAAATATGCTTTCAAGAATCGTATTCGGTCCTGAAGGGTAATCCCAGCTAAGACAAAGCGATTGAGCTGCACGAGATTCCGTTTCCATAAAAGATGGGGGAACCATGCCGGATAGCGTCGGGTGCGGTCGTTATCCATGTAAAAAAAAGTGAGTTTCCCATCTTGAGCCTGGACCAGGATGTTCGAAGGGACCAAATCGCCATGGACGAAACCACATCCGTGGAGACGATGCGTGGCCAACGCCAGTTCCTTTATATATTCCCTCTTGCTTCTCAAGGCGGGGCCATCCAAAGGGAAAGAGCTGCTTTTCCGGAGAAAGAGTGGAAGCGGAGACCCGCCTACTCCCAATGTTAAAAGAAAGGCCCTCCCCAGCAAGCGAAGGCTTCTTTCTTCTCCCGCCGCTATGGTAAGCGGAACATGGAAGCCTCGCCGGGACAAGGCTGCTCCCTGCTTCAAAGCCCGGAAGGCTTTGGAGTGACGGAAGAGATCTTTGAAAGCCCCCAGGCCACGGGAAGGGTAATATATCTTCAAATAGAACTCCCGGCCGTTTTCTCCCGGCGGGTAATGAAAGCGCCGCGTCTGCGGATGATCCGCACGGGCCTCATCTCTCAAGTGGCGCAAAACCTCTCCCCACAACCCTTCACTCCAGCGCTCCGAAAGGACCAGGAGGCTCCACTCGCCTTCTTTGTAAGATTGGTATTTAGTTCCGAGCGCCACGGGCCTCACTTTTTTGAGAGAGCACTTTTCCCACCATGGCCACGACCTTCTCAACGTCAATAGACTGCATACAGATGCGCCCGATCTGGCATCTCCTGAGGTAACAGGGAGAACAGGGGGCTTCTCCCTGAATGGCCAAGTCCTGATAGCCATAGGGGCCGGTTCGCGTCGGACTCGTGGCGCCCCACAACGAGACTACCGGTGTCCCTACTGCCGCTGAAAGATGCATCAACCCGGTATCCGGTCCTATCGAGACCTGGGCCCTGGCAAGAATCCCGATAGCCTGCCGAAGCGAGGTCTTGCCCACCCAATTGGTAATCCGCTGCGGTCCAAACCCTTCGACTTCCTCGGCAAAGTTAGCATCTTCTTTTCCACCCAAAAGAACGATCTCAAGCCCATAGCGCTTCTGGAGCGCTGCCGCGCATTGCGTCGTTTCGGCGGGGAACCATTTTTTACTCTCCCAACGGCTGCCGACAAAAAAAACAGCAAAATGGCTCCCCACGCCCTGCAGCATCCCCTCCACTTGAGCTTCCTCTCCCGGCAGCAAATGAAGCCGCCACTCCACAGGATACGGATCAATGCCGAGCCATTGGGCGAACTTCAAGTAATGGGACAATTTGGATATTCCGTCCCCTGCTGGAGGAATATGGCGATTGTTAAATAGCCAGTTGAACTCCTTGGCATCATCCCGATGAAAGCCTAGCCGACAGGGCGCGCCGCTCCACCAGCTGATCAAGCCGCTCTTTAACAGCCTCTGCAGGTCCAGTACCAGGTCGAACCGTCCCGAGCGAATCCGTTTCAGGAAAGGCCCAAGGCTCATCCACCAGCAGCTCCGGTCAAGCAAGATGACGTCGTCCACAGCAGGATGGTTCTCCACTAGCGGAAAGGCCGCCGGCTCGATGGACCAGGAGAGCCTCGCATTCGGATAGCGCCGCCGGATCAGATTCGCAAGCGGGAGGGCTCGTGTCACATCACCTATAGAACCGTGCAGAACGATGAGAATTTTATGCGAATCTAGATTCATCCCAGGTCGGCCTCGCGGTAAAAGCGTATAAATAGATCCCAGGCTTCCCGCGAAAGGCGCCGCCTGTCAGGATCCAATTTGCCAATCGACCTGAGGAGTCGCCTGAGGTTTTTCCGGGCACTTTCCGCCGGCACCCTTCCGGAGAAAAGCCTTGCCTTATCGAAATCAATAAGATAGCTCTTTATCGCATCTCCCTCCCGGCGGACCACGATATTCTTCAGATTGAGATCCCCGTGATAAACCCCCTGCTGATGCATACATCTAACGCTGCGGGCGACAGACTGCAGCAGAGACATTCCTTCCTTCTCAGAATAGGCCTCGTTTTGCAGCGCCGCCCAAAAATCATGCGCCCCCTTAAGCTCACGGGTAACCAGCCAGCCGTGGTAAAAAGGGCCCCAAACCCTTTCGACGCAGGCCCCAAGGATTTCTAAGGTCGGTACACCTCTCCGTCGGGCTTCCACCGTGGTAGCCAGCTCCCTAAACGGCCGTGGCGGCCAGGTAAAGAAAATTTTGCCCGTGAGTTGCCGCAGAAGACCCCCGTGACGGTAGGCGCGAACCAGCGCGGCGCTGCCATTTTCCAATGGGAACGAAAGGAGTTTGCCTCTACCATAATAAAGAGCCGTCTCTTTTGCCATTTCACCATGCGAGGTAAAGCGTTGCGGATCCAAGTAAATTTCCAGCCCTTCGCGTACTAGGACCATTTGCATACGGTTTGGAGAAAATCTGCGGAATCCTGCAGGAACATCGCCCCAGACCCATTCCCGGACCATGCTACGATACCTTAACCCACGCTCTTAATTTTCGTCCGGGCATTGCTCGCTTCCCACGCTCTTGCCCCGGTCAAGAGAACAAGGTAGGCGGCCAGGGTCGACAATGTCAAGCCGGCAAATCCATTCATAACAATACCGTTCATAAGCAGCATTTTTACGAAGACTTGAAACGAGCGCAGCACCGCAGCTTTCGGGTTCAGGCCATGATCTTTGCCCCGAAATTCCTCGGCCCAAAGCTCGGAGACGCTTTGAAGCCGATCAATGCCATCGTTAAGCTCCGTCGCAGCATAGTCTCCGATCCACCCGTGGGGTAACAGGAGGGCTTCTCGATACTTTTCCGTTGTGGAGTCCCACCATCCTGAGGGGAGATGTTCCACTCTGCGGCTTAGACGAAGCGCCGGGCTCGGCCCCAACAGACTCCCTTTGACCCAGCGACCCAGAAGGTGGGAACGGATCGGAATCCGATAAGCCATTGGAACCTGGGATGATTCTCTCCGGCGAAGCGCCCGGAGTTCCTCTCCGAGTTCATCTTCTACCCGCTCCTCCCCCCAGAGATGCAGAACCCAATCCGTCCCGATCTCCCAAGAAGGGTCCCCCAGTTCCCTCAGTGAAGCAATTTTTCTCAGCCTCAGAGAAGGAAGATAATTCTCTCCGATCGACGGCTCCCCTGCGCCGGCGTGGAGCACGGTGATCGCGTCCGCCCACTTCACGCTCTCCAGTGATTGGGTGAGATGCTTCATCCCTCGCAGGCTCAAGATCACAACACCAAGAGTCGACATGAAATATGACTAAACAGTAATGAATTCGGGCAGGTGCTGATCAACGCTTGCAGGGCCACTGTTCAATAGTCGCTCGACGCCCCGCATGACGTCTTCCGCCGTCACTAAACGCATGCAATCTTCTGTGCCTAGAGGGCAGCGCCTGCCGCCGTGAGAGCCACAGGGACGGCATGGCAAATCCTTCTCAATCACCACCGCCCTGGAGGAGTAGGGATAAAAACCAAGAGCAGGCGTCGTTGCACAAAAGATAGATACCACAGGCACTCCCCGCGCGACTGCGATGTGCATAGGGCCGCTGTCATTGGTAATAAATAGATCACACCATTCAAGGGCGCATGCCAGGCCCTGAAGATCCATCCTGCCGACCAGGTTGATCCCAAGATTGCCCGAAAGCTCCTGGATCCTGGCCGCGATCTTTTGATCTTCTGGAGCGCCGAAAAGCAGTATCTGGCAGCAATATTTCCTCGTCAGATGCGCCATTAACTCCGCGTACCCTTCTGCGGCCCACCTCTTGGTCGGCCAGACAGATCCGGGGTTGATGCCAAAAATAACTCCCTCGCGCCTGATCCCAAGAGACCGGAATAGATGCCCCACATCCTCACAGGCCCGAGGCTCGGTTTCAACTCGGAGATCCCCTCGACACTCTGCCGGAGCAATCTCCAACGCACGCAGAAGGGACAGGTTCCTGATTACATCATGGCTGGTTGGATCCCGATCTACCCGGCGGTGGTAAAAAAACCATCCGGCACTCTGGCGGAAGCCGATGCGGCAGGGAATCCCCGCAAGGAAAAGGAGCAGCGCGCTGCGCAGCGACTTATGCGGCGAGAGCGCGATCTTAAACCCTCGGCTCCTCAGAACTTTGGCCATGCGCCACATACCCGCCAATCCCCTCCCCTCCCCTCTTTTGTCGTCCGTAATGATCGTATCGACGTACGGATTGCCCACAAAAATACTCTTGGCCTGAGGGGTGCAGAGCACGGCCAATTCCGCCTGTGGAAAAAGTCGTCGGAGTGCCGCTAAAAGAGGCGTGGTCAAAACAGCGTCCCCAAGAAAGCTGGTCTGAACGACGAGGATCTTTTCATGCACAGCGTTTTCCATGGCAGGCGACCCGAGTTCGCCGCGTATCTACGCGGAGGACGGAACGATTATAGTTTGACCGCCTCATCAATTAGCATGATCGGGATGTCGTCTTTGACGGGGTACATCAACCGGCATACCTCGCAGGTGAGGCCATCCCCGGTTTGATTCAGGTGAATTTCTCCCTTGCATTTCGGGCACGCTAAGATATCCAATAAATCCTGACTGATGGCCATATATCTCTCCTTACATGCTATCTCTCTTTACCCCGTACCACAGAACGCCCCGCATGTCAGGGCGGGGATGAACCCCGTTCCAACTCCGCCATGAGAAAACGATGCGTTCCCTATCCGCACGGTTGGAACGGGGTGAATGTTCCGAACTTTCCCGAAGGGCAGCGCCCCAAAGCCACGGACGTAAGTCCGTGGTACGGGGTTTACCGGGGGAGGCCCCACTGCGCGGCTTTTTTTGCCATGCAAGCTAGCGACTTTACATAGGAAAGGCGAGATGATACACTGCAAAAACTTTAGGGCCCTGATTGTTGGAGAAAAGCAAATCACTTCTCCCGAGCGGGAGGGATGATGAACCATACTCAATGGTAAATGGCAACGAATCCGTCAATAGACATTCCAGGGACAGCGGGAATCTTTGAAGTCCCGAAAAAGATAACGGTCCTCCGGCTGAGATGGCTGGTAGTTATCATTTGTTCCTATTTGCTGATCACATCCCAGGGGACATGGCTCGCCCCCACATCTGTTCACGCCTTTATCTTCGTCTACATCTTGAGCAATATTGTGCTCTACTGGGTGGAGGAAACGCTCTTCGATTCCTCCTATTTTTATTCTCCGCTGGTAATTTTTGACACGATCTTTGTCACCGCATCTCTGGTTATCAGCGGTCAGGTAGAGACCGATTTTTATCTCGTTTATTTTCTTATCGTTATCCTGTGCACGATCTGGCAGGATTTTCGCGGGTTGGTAGTGGTTGCGGTGCTGGCCACTTGCCTCTACGCATTTTTCCTTTTTCGGACCACTCATCAGATCGTAGATCCGAGTATCTATCTCAGGATTCCTTTCCTCTTCGTTATCTCCCTCTTTTACGGCTACTTCGCGCAGGTCGTGCGCGCCGAAAAGGCCTTGAAGGAAAAGGCGGAGCAGGAAGCCCAAGACATGGCGATGATTCAGACCCTCTCACAATCGTTGCCTTCCTCTCTGGATTATAGGCAGATTCTAGAAACCTTGGGCGATAAGATTAACCACGTAGTTCACGCGGACAAGTTTTATATCTTTACTGTGGACGATGCCGAGCCCTCATCTCGCGGGCTTCTTTTCGGTGATGAGAAAGCAGAAGAGTTCAGCGGCAAAGATGTCGATTTACGCGAATATCCGACCGTCCAAGAATGCCTCTTGAAGAGGAGTCCCGTGATCCAGCGTAACGTCCATCCCAAGCAGCTTTTTCCCGGAGAGCCGGCAGGCGCCGAGAACTTGGTTTCCCCCCTGTTTCCTACGTCCATAGGGGTGCCGATTATGTTTCGGGGGGAGACGCACGGCGTCATCCTTCTGGGTTTTAACCAGGAAGACAGACTCTTGAGCTCCAGAGAGATCGAGTTTTGTCAGATTGTCGCCTTCGCTACGGCCATAGCGCTGAGTAATGCGAAAAAATATGAGGAGCTCCAGGCGGAGGCCAGAAGGCGTCAGATCATCGCCGAGCAACTGGCCGATGCAAATCGCCTAAAATCCGAATACCTTGCCAGTACTTCTCACGAGCTAAGAACCCCCATTGCGACGATTATGGGCTACGGTCACCTGCTGGGCGACGGGGCCTGCGGTCCGTTGACGCAGGAGCAGAAAAAGGTTATGGGGCGGTTAATGGAAAATGCGCGAGGATTGCTTGCAATTGTGGACGCGCTGCTCGATTATTCAAAAATAGAGCGGGGCGAGGCCGCCCTGCTTGTGAAACGGGACGATGTAAGGCCCTTGTTAGACCAACTCCAACGGGAACTTGCCCCGCTCGAAAACAGGAAGCCTTTTAAGGTCAAGTATGAGGTTGAGGAAGGAGTGCCCATCATCCAGACCGATTGGGCAAAATTGAAGAGCGTCCTCCTTAATATCCTGAGTAATGCCATTAAGTTCACCGATCAAGGAGAGGTAAGGCTCTCCGTAGTGAACGCAGTAAATGGGAACGTTTCCTTTGTGGTGTCCGACAGCGGGATCGGTATCCCCAAGGATCTCATTCCCTTGATCTTCGACAAGTTCCGCCAATTGGATGGCTCTCCGGCCCGGAGCTACGAAGGTACAGGTCTGGGGTTGACCATTAGCAAAAATCTAGCCGAGCTCATCGGGGGAAAAATTGAGGTTGAAAGCGAAGTCGGAAAGGGCTCTACATTTAAGGTGACCATACCGGTCAGTACCAACTAGGGGGGAGCATGGATACAAAGAAGACCATTATGGTGGTCGACGATAACCCAGACATCATCACTATCGTGAAGACTATTCTGGAAGGTAAAGGATACAATGTGTTGTCCGCTTATAGCGGGCCGGAACTCTTGACGTGTCTGGAGGGTCAAAAGCCGGACCTCATTGTGCTCGATATTATGATGCCGCAGATGGATGGCCTGGAGGTGCTGACACGGCTCAAGGGCGCCCCTGATACTTCGTCCATTCCCGTCATTCTTCTCACTGCGAAGGTCCAGTACGAGGACGTCTTAGGAGGCTACAAATTGGGGGCTGATTACTATATCACCAAGCCCTTTACCAGCACTCAGTTAGTTAACGGAATCAATCTTCTCTTGGGAGAGGGGAAGTCCTAGTTCCATCACGTCTCAGCAAAAGGCAAAATGCAAATTGCAAAATGAAAATTTTGCAGTTTTCATTTTCACTTTTCTTCTTAGTCCGCTTTCATGGTTTGTTTGATCTCTTTCGAGGGCGGTGACGGATCAGGTAAGACCACACAGCTCAAATTGCTGGACAACTATCTGGCCAGCCGTGGTAAGTCCTGTTTGAGCACGCGGGAACCCGGGGGGACAACCTTGGGGGAGATGATCCGCAAGATACTCCTGGAGGCCGGCAAGGTAGAGATCGCTTCCCCTACGGAGCTCTTTCTCTATTTGGCAGACCGGGCACAGCATGTCCACGAGGTCATTCGCCCCGCCCTTGCAAGCGGCAGACTTGTCTTGTGCGACCGCTTCACTGATTCCACCCTGGCCTACCAGGGCTATGGACGGGGAGTTGATCTTGACATGCTGCGCCGTCTCAACCAAGTCGCCAGCCATGGGATCACGCCGGATGTGACGTTTCTCTTGGATTGCCCAGTGGAAGTGGGGCTGTCGCGCACAGCCCAGAGGAACATGAATCTAAAATCCGGTGGGAGTCGGGAGGACAGGTTTGAGCAGGAGAGGGCGGATTTCCACGAAAGGGTGCGGAGGGGATTCCTGGAACTGGCTCGGGCCGAGCCACAGCGCATTTATGTGCTTGATGCCTCTCGCCCAACGGAGGAGGTCCACCACGAGATCAAAAAGATTGTGGATCAGAAACTAGCGAATGGCTAATGGCAAATGGCAAATAGTGAAAGTGAATAGTGGATGAGAGATATGACTTTCTCCGATATTGTCGGTCACCAGAAGCAGTTAGCAACTCTCAGATGGGCCTTGGAGAAGGACCGGCTGCATCACGCCTATTTTTTTCTGGGACCTGAAGGCGTGGGTAAAAGGACCGTGGCCCTGTCTTTGGCCATGGCGATCCAGTGTCGGGAGAGAGAATACGATTCCTGCGGCGGGTGCGCGAACTGCCACCAGGTTCAAAGCGGTAATCATCCTGATGTCCGCGTGGTGGCACCACTGGCAGGAAAAAAAGAGATCTCCATCCAGCAGGTCCGAGAGTTGGAAAGAGAATTGAATTATCGTGCTTTTTCCGGCAGAAAAAAAATCGCGCTTGTGGATCCTGCCTCGCTCATGAATTTTTCTGCCCAGAACGCTTTATTAAAAACCCTTGAAGAACCCCCAAAAGAGTCCCTTCTAATTCTGCTTTCCACCAGCACCGGCGCCGTTCTGCCCACACTGTTGTCCCGCTGCCTCCGTCTCTCTTTTTCCCCATTGCCAGCGGAAGTCGTCGCCAGTTTTTTGGTAGCGCAGAAGGGAATGAAACAGCAAGAGGCAGAGCTTCTGGCAGCGATGACGATGGGGAGCTTGGGAAAGGCCGTTAGCCCCGAAACGCAAGAGCTGGTGGCGAGAACAAGAGTGTGGGCGGAGAAGATAGGCGCCCTCACGCGAGGGGATTGCCGGGGTTGGATGACTTTAGCCGAGGAGCTGGCAAGTGCGCGGGAGGATTCGCTAAAGTTTCTCGAGTGGGTAAAAGGGTGGTATCGCGACATTCTAATTTATCGCGTTACAGAAAGCAGCCGGTGGATATCGAATCTGGCCGTGGAAAGAGATATTAAGCAACAGGCGAATCTTTACACTCGCGAGAGGCTCCTTTTCCTTCTTTCTCGGGCCCTCCAGGCCGAGGCGGACATCCGGAGAAACGTCAATCGCCGGATGGCTCTGGAAAACTTCTTCGCCCATGTGGCCGGGTTGCGTTGATGGAGCGGATTTACCTTACCACCCCCCTTTACTACGTCAACGCGGAGCCCCACCTGGGCAGTGCCTACACGATGATTATTACCGACACGCTGGCACGCTATTATCGGGCGAACGGCTGGGAAACGTTCTATCTCACCGGGACAGACGAGCACGGGGACAAGGTCTTCGAAGTATCAGCGGGGGCAGGAATTCCACCTAAGGAGTTTACTGACCGGATAAGCGCCGCCTTTCGTGACATCTGGGATAAATGTGGGATTACCTATGATCACTTTATCCGCACGACCGATATGTATCATGTCCGCTACGTCCAGGAACTCCTGACGAAAGTCTACGACGCTGGGGATATCTACTTCGACCGATACAGTGGGCTCTACTGCTTTGGCTGCGAGCGCTTCTATACCGAGAAGGAACTTGTTGGTGGCAAATGCCCAGATCATTTGACCGAGCCCAAGTTGATCGAAGAAGACAACTACTTTTTCCGCATGAGCAAATATCAGGACCGGCTGCTGCGTCACCTTAAAGAGCACCCAGACTTTATCCGGCCGGAGGGATTCAGAAACGAAGTAGTGGCAATGCTACGCGAGCCTATCGGCGATCTCTGCATCTCTCGCCCTAAGAGCCGTCTGACCTGGGGTATCGAGATTCCTTTTGATCGGCGCTACGTGACTTATGTGTGGTTCGATGCGCTTATCAATTATGTAAGCGCGCTCAAATACAAGGGCGAAGCGGCCTTTGAGAAATTCTGGCCCGAAGCGCAACACTTCATTGGCAAGGATATACTCAAGCCACACGGTGTGTTCTGGCCGACCATGCTCATGGCCGCCGACCTACCGCTGTACAAACATCTCAACGTGCACGGCTTCTGGACCGTGGAAGGTCAAAAGATGTCCAAAAGCCTGGGTAACGTCATATCTCCGTTGGTGATGAAAGAGAAGATCGGCATGGACGCGTTCCGCTACTTCCTGTTGCGCGAGAGCGTCTTTGGCCAGGATGCCGACTTTCGTGAAGAGAGCCTCATTGGCCGCTACAATGCCGATCTGGCCAACAACTTGGGCAATCTGGTGAGCCGTGTCTTGGCGATGCAGCAAAAGTATTTTGATGGCGTAGTGCAGCCCTTGGGCCCGAAGTGGGCGATAGACGATCGGCCACTGTACAGTAAGTTCGCGCAGGCGGAAGAGGAGCTTAAGGGCTACATGGGGGAGCTCCAGTTTCATCGCGCGTTGGAGTCCGTCTGGTCCGCTCTCGATGATGCTAATCGCTATATCGTTCGAACAGCACCATTTACACTGATGAAATACCCAGACAAAGACAAACTATTTCGGGTTGGTGAAGTGTTGCATCACATGCTTGAAGTTCTAAGAACTCTCGCTCGTTTGCTTGCGCCGTTTCTGCCGGACACGGCGGACCAACTGAGCGACCTTCTCAATCTCACGGCAGCCACGGCCAAGCCGGATGCGGCATGGGGCGCATGTTTCACTCCGGGGCATACCGTCAAACCGCCCAAGGCGCTTTTCCCCCGCATCGAGACCGAGCCTAAGAAGTAAGTTTTCTCCATAAAATGTTGGTCGACAGCCACGCTCATATCCAGGGTTCTGAGTTCGCTGCCGACCTGCACGATGTGATCGAACGGGCAAATGCCGCGGGCGTAGAGAAGATTGTTGTAGTGGGCGGCGCGGGAGAGCTTTCCAGCAATGAGGCCGCGATTGCCGTAGCGCGCTCTTTCTCCGGGCTTTTCGCTACCGTGGGCATGCATCCTCACGACGCCAAAGGTGTAAGCGAAGAGGATTTCCGGCGGCTTAAAGATCTCACTGCCGATCCTAAAGTCGTCGCCATTGGAGAGACGGGGCTCGATTTTTACTACAACCACTCCCCCCGGCAAATTCAAATCGAGCTTTTCTGCCGCTTTATTCATATGGCGCGGGAGACCGGACTCCCCCTGGTAGTTCACAACCGTGAGGCGCAGCGGGAGGTCGTTGAGCTTCTCCGGCGCGAGGGAAAGGGCGACCTCCGAGGAGTCGTCCACTGCTTTACCGGAAACTACGAGGCCGCCAGGGAAATTCTGGATATGGGATTTTATCTCTCTTTTACCGGGATCATCACCTTTAAGAATACAGATTCCCTTAGAGATGTGGTGCGGAAGTTGCCGTTAAATAGAGTTCTCGTCGAGACGGATTCGCCATACCTCGCGCCGGTCCCTCATCGAGGGAAACGCAATGAGCCGGCCCATGTCCGCTTCGTGGCTCAGACCATCGCCGCAGTGCGGGGTATCAGTCTAGAGGAAGTGGCAGAAGCTACCAGTAATAATGCCCGGAGCCTGTTTGAGATTTAATCCAGCTTTGGTCGCAGCATTTTTTGTCAGCCATTGATGAATCTTAGACTGCTGTGGTATTGTCAAAAAAAACTATTAGGCAAGCCCTCGATATGGGGTCGGGGCTTCAAAAGCAAGGAGGAGAGTCATGAAGGGAAATTCCCAGGTGATTAAGGTGTTGAACGATGTGCTCCGAAAAGAACTGACGGGAATAAACCAGTACTTCGTGCACGCAAAGATGTGCGAAAATTGGGGTTACGAGGTTCTGTACGAGGTTAGCCGGAAGGAATCTCTTGACGAGATGAAGCATGCAGAGCTCGCGATCGACCGGATCCTTTTTCTGGAAGGGACACCAAACCTTTCCGGTTATGACAAGATCATGGTTGGCCCCACGGTCAAGCAACAACTGGAAAACGATCTTGGCCTGGAAACGGCGGCGCTGGGTGTCCTTAAGCCGGGGATCAAGACCTGCTTAGAGGCTGGAGACGATGCCAGTCGGGAGCTGTTGGAGCATATCGTTGTCGATGAAGAACACCATGTGGATTGGATTGAAGCGCAACTGCATAAGATAGAGGAAGTCGGTTATCAGAATTATCTGGCGCAGCAGATCTACAAAAAAAGCTAAAAGCTCATCAAATTTCGGGTCGGTAAAGTTTGCCGGTGGAGGGATTTGTCCTGGAAAAGCTGCATCTGAGCCTCCTATTAGTGCGCCGTGAGCAGGAATCTCTTCCTTAGCCAGGCGCCGACCCCGTCCATCATGAGAACAACCAAGAGGATGAGCAATAGGACGGTTGCTAAACGCCTGTATTCCAGGGTTTGGAGGTAGACCTGCATGACGAAGCCGACGCCCCCAGCGCCTACGAAGCCAAGGATAGAAGAAGCCCGGATGTTATATTCCAGCATAAAAAGGAGCTGGGTTAGGATCGCGTTAGCTCCCTCGGGAAAGACCACAAAGCGCACCAAATGGAACCTGGAAGCACCGGTGCCCCGCACCGCTTCCACTATCTCCGGGTCGGTGCCCTCGAAGAGTTCGGCGTAAATTTTGGCTAAATAGCCCACTGTGTAAGCCGCGACACCGAGTGTTCCTGCCAAAGGGCCGAGGCCGACTAAGATGACGAATAGAATCGCCCACAACAGGACGGGCACAGTTCGGATTCCAGCGGCGATCAGGCGAGACAGATTTGAAACGGGCGCCGAAAAAAGGTGTCTGGTGCCCAAAATACTCAGGGGGAGCGATACAAGGAAACCCAGCATGGTTCCGGCAAATGACATTTGGACAGTTTCCCAGAGAGCCTTCCCCGCGACCGGAAGAACGCTAGCGTCTGGAGGAATCATCTCCAAGGTCAAGATCCCCAGATTCCGCAACCCCTTCGTCAGCCGGGCAGCATCAAAGAAACCCAACTGGCCCAGCACGATGCTGAGAAGGATGGCAACCAAGGCCATAACGAAGAGATCTGTTCTCACTGCAATACCTCGGAAGGGAGACGCTCCTGGGGCTCGTCTGTTGGGAATCGGCGCACGATTTGTCCGTGATCGAGGATCAAAACTTGGTCGGCAAACTCCCGAACCAACTGCGGTTCGTGCATATTTGCGACAAAGGTCATTTGCTCCCGTTCGGCAACCTGGCGCATAAGTCTCAGTATTTCCGAAGCCAAAGCCAGATCCAGGTCAGAGACAAACTCATCGGCCAACACGACTCGCGGTCGTTGCAAAAGGGTGCGGGCAATGGCGACCCGTTGGCGTTGCCCTCCACTCAAGCGGAAAACCTTCTCGGAACCCTTGTCGCCGATCCCCATTAGGTCCAGAGCAGCCTGCGCTTGCTCGATTTCATGGCGTGGGAAAAGCCCCAGCATCACCTTCCCGTGGCCGCACCGGCCTAGCGCGCCCATCAACACATTTTCTAGGGAGGTTAAGTTCCGTACCAGTCCCAACTGTTGAGGGATATAGCCGATGAGGGAGTAGAGGCTTCGTCGGGTTCGCTTCCCGATCTCATGATTTAGTACGTCCACCCGGCCACGCTGGGGTTCCAAGATGCCCGCTAAGACCTTCATTAGAGTCGTTTTCCCAGATCCCGAAGGCCCCATGATCATCGTCGCCTTTCCCCTAGGGATGGATAGAAAAATGTCTTTCAAGACCCACTCTTCACCTCGATAGGCGAAGCAGATCCCTTCCGCCTGGAGCGCAATGTTTTGGTGGTCCGCCTGAATCATAGACGCTCCGTATATTTAAGTCCCACGAGCTTCAGATAGTTGTTGAGAGAACCCAAATGTTCGGCCGCCGTGGTCGGCTTGAAGCCAACGAAGATGCTTGAGATGAACGAACGCATTAGATCGTGATGCTCGGGAGCGCCCAGCTTGGTAATCGCCTGGATCGTTCTGGAGCGCAGAGGTTCTTTGAACTCTTTGCTGAGGACAACCGCGTGGGACGGAAGCGGGCCTTGCTGTTCGATCACCCGGGTGGATGCGAGCACTTCTTTGTATAGCTTTTCCGGTACGTCTCCAGCGATGATCGTTACATCCACCTGTCCTTGCTTGAGGGCTTGGTAGCATTGGCCATATCCGCCGCCGAACAGGACCTCCTTGAAAAAAGTCTTAGGGTCGGCTTCTTTTCCTTTGGGTGTTTCGATGAGATTCAATTCCGCAAGACGTCCCATGGGCGCAACGTACCCGGAAGTGGAAATCGGGCTGGAAAAGCAGGCGACCTTTCCTTTGAGAGATTGGAGAGTCTTATGTGGCGAACTCTGTGGCACAACCCAGTAGGAGTAATAATAAGGAGCGTCAACGGTCTTGTCGCCATGAATGACTCGTCGCACTTCCGCCAACGCCACCTCGGCGCCGCCCAGTTGCACTGCGAGTTGGGCCGGCCAGGCCGACATAAAAGCCACGTGGGCGTGGCCGAAGCGCAGGGACTCAACTACTGCCGCAAAACTACTCGGCACATAGATATCCACCTTAACCTTATCCCCCAAGTTCTGCTCGAGGAATTTCTGAAGGGGTTTGGATTTGGTTAGCATCTCGTCGCTGGAGAGCGTTGGCTGAATGGCAATGACGACCCGTTCCTGGGCAGGGAGTATTTGCGGCAGGATGAATGAAAAGAGAAACCCGCCTAGAATGGTTCCTGTCCTAATGATTCTTTCGATTAAACGCTTCATCTTTTCCTCCTCTCTTGATCTTGATGAACGACTCAAATAAGATAGCGCACATAAGGTATCTTTCGGCTCCGGCTATCTTATAAGTTTGGTCCATTGAATTATAAATATTCGTATAGTCGAATTAATTAAGTTTGTCAAGCCTATGGAAGACGCCAAGATTACACCGGCCCTCGAAGATTATCTTAAGGCCATTTATGTCCTAGGGGAGGAGTCCCAGCCCGTTATTGCAGCCAGGGTGGCGGGAGATATGGAGGTCTCTCCGTCAACGATGTTCAGCACCCTGCGTCGACTAGAGAGAGAGGGGTACGTCAGAGTAGAACGTCGAAAAGAGATCCACCTGACCAGCAAGGGGAAAAAGGTGGCCGAGAGAATCCTACGGCGTCATTTCTTGACGGAGAGATTATTGACGGACATTTTGGGACTGGACTGGGTAAAGGCGCATCAGGAAGCACATCGCCTGGAACATGCGATCTCATCAGAAGTAGAAGAAAAATTAGCCAAACTCCTGCACCATCCTACCACCTGTCCGCACGGCAACCCCATTCCCGGCGAGGGACGTTCCCTGTCTCATAAAAATTTGCCGCTGGATCGCGTAGCCCCCGGAAGTGAAGTGGTATTCCAGTGCGTTACCGAAGGGGGGGAAAGGGATGCCCGCTTGCTCGGTTTCTTGCAGCAGCACCGCCTGCTTCCCGGGGTGGAGTTTCAGGTCCTGGATGTTGCCCCTTCCCTGGGAATCATGACGCTGAAGATCGAAAAGGATGAATTCTCGCTGGGGATCGAAGCGGCGAAGAAGATTCGGGTCCAGTAGAAAACCGGCCTTTAGCAATCCAGTATCAGAAAGCGGCCGAGCCTCAAACAGGTTCTTGCCTTTTCAGCTCACCGGCTAGGAAATCCACCTGTTCGCCTAGCGGGGCGTCGCGATCGATGATGATTAGCTCCTGCCCTTTTAGTCGGCAGCGGCCGCTATGGACGCGATACCCCACTTCGCGAAGCAATTTTTCCGTGCGGACGTCGATATTCAGCGTCCTTGCCCTCGCTATAAGCTCTTGAAGCAGGGATTCGTATTTATGCTTCCCTTGTCCCATTTCGGCAGCTCGATTCACATTATCTCTTATCGGCGCTCGCGTGTAAACCCCGTACCACATAGTTTCTTCTGGCGGCTTCGTGCTGCTTGTTCTGGGGCGTGTGGTACGGGGTAAACCCCCCTTGGGCGCAGAAAAGTATAACTTGCAAAAAAAAGGTGGCTTGGTATGTTATCCGGGGAGAGAAGGAGGGCTGGAAAATAGAACAACTTTTCTTAGACCCGCTGCAATGTCTTGAGACCAGATCGCTAGACTATGCCGCGCGAAGCATCAGGAGCAGAAGATGATCAAGAATATCCTGGTTCCGCTCGATGGTTCGGATCACTCTAGGGCAGCTCTGGATTACGGGCTCTGGCTGACTGAAAAGTTCAACGGAGCTCTCTTTGGTCAGCACGTGATCGACACGGTTTCCATAGAGGGGACTTTCTTCCATGACATATCCGGCTCCCTGGGGTTTGAGCCCTACCTGGATTTCTCGACCAAGATGCGTGAGGTGCTAGAAGAAAGGGGAAAGGCGATCCTCGAAGAATTCAGCCAGCGCTGCAAACAGAGGGGGATACGGTTCGAGACTTTCCTTGACATGGGCATCATCCCCAACGAAATCTGCGAGCGCTCCAAGGTGGCGGATCTGGTCGTGTTGGGCCACCGCGGGATCAACGAGGAATTCTCCACGGGTCTTTTGGGGGGAACGGCAGAGAGCGTAACCCGTAAGTGTCCCCGTCCTGTTTTGGTCTCCACTAAGAGATTCAAAGAGATTGAACGGCCACTGCTCGCCTATGATGGGAGTCAAAGGGCCAGTTCCGCCATGGAATCTGCGGCTGAATTCTGTAACCAGCTGCGTCTTCCCCTCACCGTTCTTTATGTCCCGAAAGAAGAAAAAACGGGCGAGAGAGTGCTCCAGGAAGCAAGATCCTATTTGGGCGCTTACGGGGTTGAAACCCGCTATGAACTGGCCCGAGGATATCCTGAGCAAAAAATTATAGATTATTTAGTTAACTTCAACTACGACCTCCTTTTCATCGGGGCTTATGGCCACCGGCGGATTATTGAAATGGTTTTGGGAAGCACCACGGAGTATGTGCTCAGAAAAAGCCCCTGTCCGGTTTTTTTAACTCGTTAATAGTTATTCGTTATTAGTTACTCGTTAATGAGTTTGCATGGGGTTGTTGGTCAGTCGTGTTTTACGGAGTATACGAATAACTAATAACCAGTAACTAATCACCATGAAGTTTATAGCTGCGGCCATCCAGATGCTGGCTAGTCCCGATAAGGACTCGAATCTCAGAGAGGCCGAGGCGAAGGTGCGCGAGGCCGCCGCCCGCGGCGCTAAGGTCGCTGCCTTACCCGAGGTATTCAACTGGCGCGGAGACAAAAAAGAGGAGAGGAAATATGCAGAGCCTATTCCTGGCCCTACCGCGGACTTGATGGCCCGTTTGGCCCGAGATTTAGGTATCTATCTCCTCTCAGGTTCTGTCCTCGAGGAGATCCCCGGAAGCAGCAAGGCCTACAATACGAGTTTATTGTTTGATCCTAAAGGAAACGCTATTGCCCTCTACCGTAAGATCCACCTTTTTGATGTTGACATCGAAAACGGTGTTACCACCATCGAGTCAGAAACACGTCAACCCGGCGAAGAGGTCGTTGTGGCCGAGACCGAATTCTGCCCCATGGGGCTCACGATCTGCTACGATCTCCGTTTTCCTGAACTCTATCGTGCCTTGGTTGTCAAGGGTGCTCAGGTCATCTTTGTCCCATCTGCCTTTACGGCCTTTACCGGCGAGGCCCACTGGGAGCCTCTACTGCGCGCGCGGGCCATCGAGAATCAGGTCTACATCATTGCCCCAGACCAAATAGGGAAGAACCCCCGGAGCTTTGCGACCTACGGTAACTCGATGATCATAGATCCGTGGGGAAGAGTTCTGGCACGGGCCTCTGATCTCCCCACAGTCATCTTCGCGGAGATTGATTTGGATTATCTGGCAAAGGTGCGTGCGGAGTTACCTTCCCTCACTCATCGAAAGGTATTATAGGATTTGAACCCTTCCAAAGGCCTCCATCTAAGCGCCGTCCTCTTCCTTGCTCTTATCTGTTATCTCGTCTTTTTTCACGGCTTGGGCCGTTACGCCTTGTGGGATCCTGATGAGGGACGGGTCGGAGTGATTGCCAAGGAGATGGTGGCCTCAGGGAACTGGGTAACCCTGACTCAAAATGGGGCCCCCTACTACGACAAGCCCGTACCCTATTTCTGGCTGGTAGCGCTGTGCATAAATCTTTTAGGCCTCAGCGAGCTCGCTGTCCGATTGCCTTCCGCCCTGGCGGCGGCTCTAACGGTAGGGTTCGTTTTCTTATGGGGTTCTGTTTCTGGAGGACTCAAGCGAGGCCTATGGTCTGGTGTGATTTTAGCGACCTCAATGGAGTTTGTCGCCCTGGGCCGGCTGGGCAAGATGGATATGGTTTTTACATTTTTCTTCACTGCGGCCTTGCTCTCCTTCCTCCGTTGGAAAGAGCATGGGAAAGGCTCCATCTGGCCCTTTTACCTCTTCCTTGGCCTGGCCTCCCTGGCAAAGGGTCCTGTGGGGATTATTCTTCCTTGCCTGATAGTGGGACTTGCCCTGGCGATCGAAAAAAGGTGGGAGCGTTTGCGGGAGATGAACTTGGTACGGGGTCTGGGGTTGATCATATTCATCTCCGGCCCCTGGTATCTCGTGGCGGCCCTGCGTGATCCAGAATACATCAAGACTTTTCTCTGGAATCATAATGTGCTTCGATTTTTCGCGTTAGAAAAGGGCATCAACCACCCTGAGCCGATCTATTTCTTCATTCCTGTGCTCCTGGCAGGTTTTCTGCCGTGGAGTTTTTTTCTCCCGCCAATTGGGCACCGTGTCTGGGAGCGGCGGCATGACGAGGGGAAAGAAGAAAGGCTCTTTCTCGTAGTTTGGGTTTTCACGGTCCTGCTCTTTTTTTCTCTCGCCCGCAACAAACTGGGTACCTACCTACTCCCGCTTTTTCCCCCGCTGGCGCTATTAGCCGCAGATGCCATCAGGCAATTTGTTGCGGACAAGGAGGGAAAAAAGTGGCGACAGCGCTGGATCTTTTATGGGTGCCTTCTCTGGCTTTTCTTGCTCCTTATCGCTTCCCCTGTTGGCGATGTGATTCTCAAAAGCCACTACCCCCAATACTTTCCCTTAAGTTTCCCTTGGTTTTTTTTCTCTCTCTTGTTTTTGACAGCGGTGCTTGCACAGACCCTACGGAAGGAGAGATGGACTCCGTGGATTGTTTCCTTTTCGTCCCTATGGCTCGTGCTGTGGTTTTATGGAGCTAAGGTGCATGATA